>ERZ773067.1129-NODE-1129-length-14694-cov-4.723205_pt1 | contig 14694 bp, 28 predicted proteins | sample MGYA00580622_ERZ773067 | MGnify/ENA primary metagenome ERZ773067 (study PRJEB29015, sample SAMEA2737998) | human oral metagenome | biome: human oral; feature: human-associated habitat; material: dental | place: China | collected 2113 ...
TCTGTATAAGTTTCATTTCTTTCTCCTATACTTTTAATCCTAATAATTTTGCATTATCTAAAACAAAATATTTAAATTCATCGACTGTATGGTCATCTTCTTTAATTACTTTTGGTTCAGGTGTCTTAATGGTCTTCTCATCGTACCTGTACATTTTGTGCTCTTCAATGAATATCTTATTGTTTTCGTTATCTAAATAAAAAAATCTTCCTTGAGCAAGTAAGCTTGTTACAGTATCAATCATAGTTTGATTTTTTCTTTTAGCAACTGGATTCCATCTAATCCCAAAATCTTTAAAATATTGATTCCTTAAAGCTCCCTCTGCACTATCTATTGTTAATTTGATAGTTGGGACGTTATATATTTCTTGAACGCTACTGATGAAATCATTAATCATAATAGTTAAATCGCTGGGTGCAGCTTTAACACTTCTACCTGCTGGAGAATAATAGAAAGTATCTAATAAGATAACATTTCCTTTGGCTGTAATACCATAAGCTCCACACGCTGTCGCACTTTGTTGGTGCCCTGTATCCAGTGCATAAGATATTCCTATAATCTTATCATTGCTAGGTACTTCATCTAACGGATGAAAACAAGCCATATTATAAACGTTATTACCTAATCCAACTGGCTCTCCTAAATAAATGTATCGATAGTATTCATAATCATTTTCTTTTATCCTGTTAATATCAGCTAACATTTGCTCAGTTACAAATCCTAATTCATCATTCAGATAACTTGATTCATGTACTAAATAACTGTCATTAGTTTTCATATCTTCGCTCCACTCATTTATCCAATTATAAGGATTTCTAGGTGGATTATAACTCCAGTAGAATTTCACAAACGGAACTAGCTTGTGTTTTTGTCTCATAAAAGTAATGTTAGTTTGGTCAAATTCCTCTTGCTTGTCAAATTCAGCGGCTTCTTCGTACCATACAGCTATTATATTGTTAATATCATTCGATTTTAACTTTTGAAAATCGTCTGCTCCATAGAAATAAAAACTTGAACCTGTGGCTTTGTGAATTATTTTAAACGGTGATACTGTACTTTTAAATGAATTACTTAAGCCGTACATACTAATCGCCCAGTTAATCTTATTAAAGACACTATCACGAATTGTATTTGCTACTTTCCTAATTACAACTACATTAGCTTTTTCACCTTTAGCTATCATTTTTGACATATCTTTTACTAATTTCAAAGCTATTACAGAAGATTTAAAGCTGTTCCTTCCGCCTTTTAGTACGTTATAAGGCACTTTAGAAAGCCAAACATCTTTGAAATGTGGATTCACGTTCTTTTGAACATCAAACCTAGTCATCTTCCCACCTATCCACAATTACAATATTTTCAGTGGCGGTAGCACTCTTCTCTTCTCTCGCCATATGAATCTTGTTAAGCAAATCGGCAGCCTTTAATCTATCTTTAGCACTCACATCAATATAAGTCTTCTCCTGAAATCCCTGACCACGTCCGATTAGCGTTTGTTCTCGTTGTTCTCCTCTCATTACTGAGGTTAGATACTCAAACACCTCTTGTTGCGTTGCTGTTTTTGCCGATTCTATCTCCTTGAGTCGTTCATCTATGTATTTTTTTATGTCAAGTTTTGACAAGTTTTCTGAACCTATTCTATTGGCTGTTTTTTTGCTATATCCAGCTTCAATAGCTGCTTGAGTAGCATTCCCACTAATGATGTACTCATCAGCAAATTTCTGTTGTTTTGTCGTTAATTTTGCCAACTTTCCACCACCTTTCTTGACAAAATAAAAAGACAATCTCTCGACTGTCTTAAAAAATATGATAGGTTATTATTGGAATTTAGGTAAGGATTAACTATTTCTACTGCTTGTGTTCTTGTTTCGTAAATTAAAAATAAAAAATATGTTGGAGACATCTTATGAAAAACTTGCCTTACCTAAAATTCCCACACTATCATTTTAACATTTCTAAGTACATAAATGTAAACATCTACATATTTTTTGATATATTTACATATTTTTTCATATATTAGTATAGATTTTTGATGAAAATCTTATTTAACGCTTTTGAATGTTTGCTTATTCTTGTATTTTGTGAGATGTCCATAATCTGCTCTATTTTATCCCACGTTAAACACTCAACATATTTTAGTTGCAGCAATAATCTTAATTCCATATCTTTTACGTTATCGATTATTTTCATAATATCTAATTTAGTCTGATAATATTCTATATTCTTTTCTACGATATAGCGTTTGTGTTCGTCAGTCTTATCAATCAAATACTCCCAACTATTTTTATTTCCGCCTTTAATTTGTTCTTTTGCGTAATCTATAGCTTTGACTTGTGATTTTTTGTGTTCATCAGCTTCTAAACTTCTTTCGCGGGATTCTATCATTAATTGGATGTGTTTTATATTTTTTAAATATTTTATTTTTTTAAATACTGTTTGTTCTTCTTTAGTTCTAACCATTCTCTCCAACCTTTCTGAGTGCTATCTCTCCGCTTGTAGCCTCTATCAATGTATGAATGCCACAATCTTCACATCTGACACAATATAGATTCTTCTCAATCGGACAATATTCCAAACGTCCACAACACTTGTGACAATAACTGAATATGTTATCTGTTTTGCGATATTTGTACTTTTTGAGTTTGTTGTAATCAATAATCATACTTCTACTCCTAACATTTATATTCGACCTATCGCCCAAACGAAGAAAATAAATGAGATTAGGACTAACAAACCTAAAAATGTAAATGTTGTTCTAGGGTGTGTATCTATTCCGTTTGCAATTTGCTCTAATTTTCTTTCTATCTTATCCAAAATCTTCATTAGCAAAACACCTCCACAATCTCATCTCCAAACTCATCGATACAGGCTTGGGCTATTTCTTCTGATTTGAAGTAAGGTAGTTTAGAAAGTTGATTGCGCTTCCAATAGTAATCATATTTTGTTTTTTTATTGAAATGGTCTATTTCAATATAATATTTACGTTGACTTGTATCATTCCAATCAGGCTTCCAATCTCCTTGTTGTTCTTTCGCCCAACATTTAATCTTCTTAATCAACGTTTGCTCTTTTATGAATTGCTCGGCTTCTTCTTCAATATTGAACATTAAGCCTTTTTCGTATAAACTTTTGTCATCATCATTATCAACTTTAAATATACTTTTTCTTATTTGTCCGTCAAAATGATTTGGATAATATACCCTTTGTCCATTATCCGGATAACTTATCTCATAAGGTCTCTTCTGCAACTCCTTTAACTCTTCCTTTAGTTCATCTAGCTCTGTTTGAGAATTTTCTATCCTTGCAGTTAACTCTTGTATCTTTTGTTCTTTGTTCATTATTATTCTCCTAATCATCCATAAATTTTTTTGTTATATACACAACACTAAACATTGCAGCTAGTAAAACTAAAGTCATATTATTTCCTATCTCTATCACCATCGTTATTCTCCTCTTTTTCTTTATTTTGTTATTTCTTCAATTTTTGCTAAAATTTCTTCAATAGTTTCAAAAACAAATACCCAATCACCATCAACTTTTATAGCTGTCGTGTTTGCAGTTTGTGAAGTTATTGCGTTTATTTTATTTATGTTAACATAAATATCTTTTTTATCTTCAGCACCAGTTAGCTTTATAAAATTAATAATAGGTGCTTTTTCTTTCGCTTCTAATTTTTCGATTAATTCCAACACTTCTTTTAATGTTTCTTGCACGATTAAACAAGGTTTATCTTTAATAATCAAAAGCGTATATTCTTTTTCTTCTTTTTCGTAATAAAAATAATCTATCCCAGTTATTAATGTTCTATCTGTGCAATACTTCTTGCCGTTCTTACCTGTTACCTCTATTAATTTACTCATTACCTTTTCTCCTTTTGTATTCTTTGTTTATTGGTTTTTCTTCTCCTAAAATATCCCCGCAGCAAAATCAACTTTCATATATTTGAAATCCTCTATCTCATTAATCTTAATAGGTTGACCTACTACTTTAAACATTGTTTCTTTGCTTAAGTTATCTTTTCTTTTAACACATATCATTAATTTTTCGATAGTGATTTTATCCGTTATAAATTCCAAGACATCTCCGTTCTTCATTTTGATTAGTAGTTTGTACATCACTCCATCAACTCCTTGTTCTCGTATATGTTGCCTATTACTTCCAACATTTCCTCTATGTCATCATAATTACTGAAATAACCTGTGTTCCAACGACTATCTATTGATTTTAGAACAAACGCACAACTACTTTGATTATATTCGATAATACAATCCCAAGTACCATTAACCGTAACTATATCGCCTTCATAAATATACTTTCCGTTCTTATCTTTTAGTCCTGTATTCTCCATGAACTCAACTTCTTCAAAATCCAAGTATCTATATGTGTTACAACTTTCATCGTAAACCTCAATTACTTTAGTATCAAATCTAATTGATTCTAATTCTAACACTTTATCTAAATACTTAATATATGTTTTTGGTTGTAACATTTTTTATCCTCCTAATATTTGACACGCTGTAACTAATGTTAAAACTATTAATGTGAACACTATCATTGCGATTAAAAATCTTTCTTCTATACGTGTTATGTAATCGTCGACTTTATAAGATATATCTTTAAATTCATCTTCTATCCCATTTCTTTCTTCAATCTTTACAGTTGATAATGGTTCGTATATTGTAAACGGATAATCGTGACAATATACCCCTTTTTCTACATCATCGACATAAAATGTTTTATTTGAAACAGTGATTTTTAAATCCTTGTTTCTTACTGTTCCTTGCCGTACCCTGCCACAAGCCTTCTTTATAGCGATAACATCAGCGGCATCAATTAAAGTTTCTAGAAATTCGCCATTTTTAAACCAAAGTTTTATTCTAACTTCATTCATTTCCTACCCTCCTACTCCATTTCTCTCTGCTGTTCTTTTTGTGTGTTCTGCTTGTTCTCTATCTAGTTCTTTTACGATTTTTTGTAATCTTTCGTTTTGCGTTTTTAGTTCTGTGTTTTCCTTTTCCAATTTTAAGATTTCATCCACAGAAAAACCTGTTCCGAGAATAGCTCCAAATATAAGCCCTATCGTAACAAAAACAAACGGAATTATCATTAATTCATCTTTCATTTCTTAGCCTCCTCAACTCTGTTAAAGTGTTTAGTTGCTAACTGTTCTATTAATTTCTTAACGTCAAGCCCAACCTCTTCAATTAGTTGAGGGTTAATATCTTTGACACTTAATAAATCTTGACCATAATCAGCCATCTTCGTATCACTCATCAACTCAAACACTTCACTTATCATATCCTCAATACGTTTTTTACCGAAATTGTATTTTGTTCTCAATACCCAAGCCAACACCAACACGAATTCAGTTAGCATTTCTCCTCTAGCTTCCATACGTTGTATACGAATATATTCGTCTGCTGCAAGTCTGGCTACCTTCTTTTCTCCTGGTTTCGTTAGACTGAATTTATTATTCTTTACTTTTTTGACCATTTCTAGCCTCCTATATCCTTTGGACTACATCCTAATACGTCTGCCAATCTCTTCAATGTTTTAAATCGCGGACTTAGTCTTTGTCCAGTTCTAATTAATTTAATGACGTTAAAATGTACTCCAGAAACTTTGTACAATTCTTTGTCGGTTATTTTTATTTCATCCATTATTTTTTGTAGGTTGGTCATTTTGAATTTTGCTCTTTCTTTTTCCCTCTGTTCCACTTCTCCTACACTCTCCTATCTCAGTAATATCAACGGTTTACGTCATTTTGTTCGTGTTCTACTTTTGATTTTCAAAACTTTTATATATATTGAAATTATTCCTATATTCCCAATACTGGAATAATTTTTACAAAAAATAAAGTTTTGTACATTCAAGAAAAAAAAGAGAACAGAATGTGTATATATTATTATTATTTATTTTCTTTTTTTTAAAAGAAAAAGAATATATAAGTATATATAGTAGAGTAAACCAAAGATTAAAAATGAAAATTTTTGAAAATTTCTGTTCTCTTTCTTTGTTCTTTTTCTTTGATTTTGTTCTCTTTATTTTGTAAATATAAAGAACATTAGCTGTTTTTTGCTAAAAAAGTAGATTTATATTTATTCTGACTATTACCTTTGACCCTGATTTTTTTGTATTCTAGTTCAGGGTATTTAATTAATATTGCTTCCTTAAGACGATTGCGCGGAAATTTTTTAGGGTCGGGTTCATCGATGAATGTAAGATATAGATCTCTGAAATCTTCTAGTGTTTTGTCGAGAACATCTTCAAATACATTTAATTCTGCTACAAATTCCTCTAGTGGGTCATTCTCACTATGATATGATTCTGTAAACTCATTGATAGTTTTACTTTCTGTGTACTGTTTGTTCTTATATAACCTTACATATGCTTCTACTATTAACTTAATCCAATACTCTAACGCTTCTGGAGTAGTCAGTTTACTTATAAATTTAGGATCTTTAGTCTTAGGCTTGTACAACATAGGACACCAAATAATACGACGTTTGATTGAATTACCCTTTTCCCATGTTTTGATAATTTTATTTGTAGTAAATATCAACGTAGGAGCAATTATTGCTTTTCTAGGATGACTATATAGAGGTCTGAACTCTATTGAGTCGGCAGATGTTATATTCTTCAATCTTTTAGTTGTTTCATCATCCATTGCTTTCTTTGCACTTACATCATCGCCTAAATTAGCAAGTTTACCTACAGTTGAAGTTATCTTTCTGTCGTCTTTTAAATCGAATAAATCTAAACTACTACAGTTATCATCATCTAATATCTTACGTATAATAGTAAGTAACGTACCTTTGCCATTTCCACCGTCTCCGTAAAACATCCAGAATTTACTCAAGTGACGTTTTAGTTCAACGTCTAGTATAAAGCTAGTTGCAATAGCCTCTAGAACGTGCATAATATACTCTTCTTCCTTATTACAAAGATTATGAAGGTATTCGTCCACCACTGGCACAACTGGTGCATTATGGTTATAATTTACGTTAATTTTATAAGGTGTAAATTCATCAGTTATTAACTCTATGAATTCACCGTTTTTTAAAATACCATTCTTAAACTGAATGAACATATCATCTTGATGGATAGTCCTTGTTTTCATCATTATCAGTTTTTTAACATTCTCAATATATACGGCTGATTTATTACCTAATACATAGTTAGAAAGTAAGTAGTTAAAATCGTCAATATCGTTTGAGTAGTTGTCACCATTTTTAAAAAATAATGTAGCTTGATATTTTACACATTTATATTTATTTATAATGTTAATAGCGTCTACTTGTTGTTGCTCATCATTAGTTATTTTCTCATCTGAACTATCGTTCTTTAATATATTATCCACTTCCTTAAGAGGTAAAGCAGTTGGGAATACATGTTCAGAAATAAATTTAACAATTTCCTCTTTATTTTCTACTGTGCTTTTCAATAGTTTTTTCCAATGTTTGAAAAGCGCATTGTTTCTCCCATCTCCTTCATCTAGATCGCTGAGATTATCGTATGTTTTAATAGCAAACATTTCTGGAAAGTCCATTTTAATATCCTCATTATCGACCCTTCTAGCTACTCCATTCCTTTTGACCGTAATGTATTTATTAGTTTTATTTTTAAGTTCTACAGGTATTCCTAATGCGCATATCCCGTTTTTCTTACCTAGTTTAGAGTTTGTTTTATTGAAATACAGATGAACACCTCTGTCAGTCCAGACCGTCTTAGTAGTGATTCCAAAATAGTCAATTAGTTGTTTACAAAAATCATGACTGAAATTATCTATATCTACAATTACCTCATCATCCTCAATCACGTGTCCTGCGTCTTCAAAACTATCAAGAAAATCAGAGTATTCTGGATTTCTAGTTGGGAATTTCATTCCTTTTAGAAATTCTACATACATTACATCACCTCCATTACTTGACCTAAATCATCTAATTTTGAGTTAATTAAACGTAAGTAGAATGATAAGTCTATTTCATTGCTATCTAATTCCTTAACATCTCCGTTAAATACAAGCATATCATCGGGGACATCTGGAAAGTTTGCTAAAGATAAACTACCGTCCTCTCTTTCTTTTGCTTTATACAATTTAGTTCTATTAGGATTGTTCTTCTTACAAGCAAACACTCGGTTTACCTTGTTGTTAAGTAAGTTTTTATCTTCATCAACAGTACCTAAATAAGTACCACCACATTTAAGAATAATCTGAAATAACTCTTTATTATCTTTATGTTTTAGGACTGTATTTAGAGGTTTAATATCGTTTATCAGGTATTCTACTATAGCTTTATCAACAATAGCATTTGAGTAGTTTTTGTAATTATGTGAAGCTGTTTTTTGATACTTACTGAATGCTCCACCTTTAACCTTAACCTTACCTTTTTCAGTAACAGCTATATAGTTGTTAACATCTTTTTGTATCCATTTTACAAACCTATCTTCTTCAAGAGTAATATTGTATTTCTCCTCTATCTTCTTCCACACTTGTTTATATTCCTCATTGTCGGTTATGAAAGCAACACCATCTGTGTTGATATTAATCAACTTACATCCAACTTTGTATAGTTCTTTTGATAGGTCGTACAACAATGACTGTCCGTAGAAGCACACACTATAAGCCCCTACTGGATTATTGATAGGACTGTATTTACTATTCATTACTCCATATGTACTATTCAAGATAAGTTTCAAACTATCTGACAACGGTTTGTCGGTATGTTTGACTTTTAACCTATCATATTTCATTTGAATGTAATTATCTGTGTAAATTCCTAATAGCTTCAAGTTCCCTATAATAGTGGGATATAAACTAGCAACGTCCAGTAGTTTTACATCTTTTGCAATAATGATATTACCTTTATTTTCTACTGGAACACCGTGTAACCCACCGTAACCAAACTCAATATCACAATCTAGATCTCTAACACTTATATTCTTGTGTTCTCCTACAATAAGAGCCTCATTGTTCTTATTGGGATTAATTAGTAAGTTGTCCTTGAAGTTTAACCATGCTTTTTTAACTTCTTCTGGTACTACTTCATATACATGACTACCCACTAATTCATTGTTTCCGTAGTCTTTTTGTCTGAATAAATTCCCAACCAAGGTAGTAGTGTTAAATCTAAGGTATCTACTAAATTCTTTTTCATCTTTTATAACTCGTTTAACTAGATTAATTTTTGGTACAAAATATGTATGAATTCTGTCCTTGTAAATGTCTATAGTTTGGTCAACGTCGTAATTACAGTAGAATACAGTTGCTTCTAACTCTTCTGAGGTCAGTGGTCTGTCAATATCAAATGGTACTGTACTCTCTTCAATAGAAACTCCTTTATTAGCCTCTATCATCTTCAGAGATGGTCTACCTACGTCTATTTGTTGGAATACATCAAGGCTTACAAATTCATTTCTAAATCTAGTAGTAAATTTATTCCCTATTATTAGATCGTTGACTTGTTTAATTCTTTTATTGATGTAAGAAATATCCTTATCTAACATTGACAATAATTCTTGAATAATTCTATCGTCATAATAGTAATTATTGTATCCTACTAATATTTGTGAATATACAATATCTTCTAGTTTGACTATATAATTACCTTCAGAATTACAAATTTTAATACCCAACTCATCACACAAGAAAGGATTGAAATTTTCGGTAGCTACTTCATTATGAAAAGTAGCTACCTCATTTTTGTTAATATCTTTAAACACTAAGAGAAAGTCGTGCTTAAAGATTTCAATGTCGTAAATAACAACTTTCTCTAAATTCATAATCTATCTCCTATAGTTCTTCTAATAGTGTTACTTCTCCATAATAGAATTTACCAAAAGCACATTTCACGTTTACAATGATGTTCTTACCAATTAATTCGTCTTTATCTTCTAATGTAACTCCGTATCTATCAAAGAATTTATCAAGTTGTTTTTTACGTTTTTGAGGATTTACAAACCACTCTTTTAACTCTTCACTATAATCAGCATAAGTCATTTTGCTTTGATATGGTTCACCTTTCCACTGATATTTAATTACAATAGCTGTTCCGTTGTCCTCAACTTCATCAATCACTGTCTGGAATGATTTTCCTTTATGTTCAGCTTGGAATTTGTTAGTAAGTTTAACTTCATGTAATGAGTTGAATTTTTCATACACATATACGTCAAAATTACTTCCAATCGCTTTTTCTAATTCATCAAAAGAAAACCCAACATCATTTAAACAGTGTTCTTCTGTTTTCTTTTCTTTTTCTTCACTAGGTATCCATTTTTTAGTATCTCTATTAAATTCACGTTTATTGAAATTAACCTCATATACAAGTTTGTTTTCTAAATCTGCAAGTTTTAAAGTTGCTTGATAATCTTCTTCTCTTTCTACCGCTAATAGTCTTAATCCTTCAATTTTGTTAGTCATTATTTGTTCTCCTTAAATTTAATATTGTATTTTTTTAAATAAGTTAGTACTCGTTTATAATCCGTTTCGTTAGTTAAAGTAATTACAAAGTCATCTTTTTTAATCTCTTCTCTTACTTCTTTTTTGATTTCCTCTCTAACAGCGTTATTTTGCTCGTGAGAGTGTTTTGCTAGTGTCAAGGCATTATTTAACCTACCGTTGTTTACAGCGTCTATATATACGTTTAAAATGCTAATATCTTCTGTTAAATCTGTCAGAATTTCATATTCATTTGACGTTCTCTCAATAAATTCAATGATTGCAACCTTATATTTATTAATGGTCATACTTAACTTAATAGGGTTGTAACGTAAGAATGTGTCAAAGTTGAATAATTCGTATCCATAACTTTCAGAATAACCTTTAAATTCTTGTAATACTTCTTTTTCTAACTGTTGTTTTCTCTCTTCATCAATTCTTTTATTTTGATCTCGAACTATATTATCTGCTTCTAAAATCTTATCTATCAGATAGTCTGCTTGTTCGTTAAGTGTATCTAGTTGACCTAACACCACTTTTTTAGCTTGTGTTTTTAAATTTCTAAGTGAAGCAACTTTCTTGTTAAGTTCTGCCACATACTTTTTGTTGGCTGTAAGTGTTTCTTCTGTCACAACTGTTGCTCTTGATGTTTCAATGAATTTATCTACTTCATCTTCAAGTGATTTCATATACTCACTATCAATTTTAAATCCTATAAGTTTTGGAATAATATCCATTGAGGATTTAACCTCTACTAATTCATTTCCTACCATAATATCCTCCTAATAAAATCTACTACTTTTATGTAATTCTATATATTTACTATTTTCATCTCGTCTATTCAATAAATAAAAATCATAGCTATCTTGTTTACTAAGATGTCGACGTGCATTTTTGATTACGTCGTACCCATATTTACTTTTATCTATTGCTTTAATTTTGTACTTATCGTAATTAGCTTCAATGAAGAAATAATCGTATAATCCATCTCCTAAATTGCATTCATAACTATTCTCCAATGTATTAGTGTCAGTAGCGTATATTCCATATTCATCATTGTATTTAAACACTATTCCCTGTGTTGGCACATTGTGAACACAGTCAAAAGGTTGAAGTGTTACAATTGTGTCTTTTAATTTAATGTTATATTGAATATTACTTTTAACAACTATTAAATCCTTATCTTTCAAATAGTCTTTCAACGCTTTACTACACATTATTTTAATTTTAGGGTGGTATTTTCTAATTTGTTTCAACGTAGCTTTTTTCACATGGTCGGTGTGTTGGTGTGTAAGAAATATCATGTCTATTTTATGTAAGTATTTTTCAATTTTCTTATAACTTAAACCTATATCAATCATCATTCGTTCAATAATTACACAGTTTCCATCCGAACCACTGTTGATTATCTTATATTCCAACTTGTCACCTCATTTCTTTTAGTAGTTTACGTCCTTCTTGAATATATTGTATTTTGATAGAGTGATCAGTTGACACCTCTATATTCTCCACTATTAACTGTAAGAATTTGCGATATATATTCTTTTTTCTAAATTTTGAACTTTCTATATTTAGGGTTTGTGTAATTATTTCGTCATCAAATGTATCATTAAAATAATATCTACCGTTTTCCACAATCACATCTCCTCTAGCTTTTAATTTAGTCAATGTAGACCTAATTGTTTGTTCTTTTGTGTCAGGAAATTGATTGTAAAAGTCAGTTAATCTTACTCCGTAGTCTAATTCTTTCAAATACTTGAGAATGTAATAGCTAACTCCAACATTCTTCCTCATTTTTAAAATCCTCCATTTGAAATATTTTATTGTCGAAAATATCCTGTGCTTGTCTTATTATTCTTCGTTCTAAACTGTCAAATTCAATGTTGTCTAATTGGTCTGAAATTTTATTACTTGTAAACCTCAAATCTTCTATTAATTCACTAAATCTTTTGTTTTTCACCATAAATAATATCTCCTAACCTATCTATTAAATCTTGAACAAACTCTTTTGGAATTTCTTTACCATCAAGAACAACACATTTAATCTTCTTCTCCTGGATAAGCTCTTGTTCTTGTTTGTTAAGCATATCTTTTAACTTGTCTATGGTTGCTATTTCTTCAACTCTCGGACTACTTGCAGGCTTACCATCTAAATGATTAAGCCAAAATTCACCGTATCTAATTGTTTTTTGAATATCATCTTTTGGAGATTCATGTTTCTTATTCGCTCTAATTCCGTATTTCAAAATGTTTGCTTGACAAACACTTCCGAAGTCATCTACTACTTGTTGAATAACATCTATAGATTCTCCAAAATGGTATTTATAGTGTTGTGGATTTTTAACGTTATCATTCATTTCTTGCAATTTCTCCTTTTTTATGTTATTTTATAATTGAATTTTTAATTAAGTAGTCGCTTATTTTTTAACGGCTGCTTTTTTTATTTATTTCCCGTACTTCCATAACCGCCCACTCGTTCGTTTGATAGCACCTCAACATTATTTATAGGTAATACCTTCGTAAACATCCCTTGTCCTATTCTTGAATGTTTAGCTATTTTTACCTCTTTGTCAGTTATGTTGTCGTATAGGAATGTTATATGCCCTTCATTGTCTATATTGTTATAAAAGTCAGCATCTATAACCCCTACACTATTACTCATTCTAAGGCCATGTTTTTTTGCAATACTAGAACGCGTATATAGTAACAACCCTTCATCTTCTTTCATATAAGCCTTAACTCCTGTAGGGATAACATTGCTTATCGTTCCTGGTTGCAATATAACGTCCTCACAAGCGTAAAAATCAACACAAGCACTATATGGTGTACCTCTTGCAGGTAACTTACCGTCATATCCTCTAATTAACTCAAATCCTCTCATTTTCTTCCTCCTATTCAAAATATTTGTCGTATCTCTTATCAAATGCGCACAATACACTACCAGTTACTAATATGTATCCCGCAAACAGTTGTTCAAACTCAAATTTTGTCATTACTAGTGCGCAAAGGAAAATAATTGTAAATGTCCAATAGATAAGATTAAGTGTTCTTTTTTGTAAGTGCTTAATCATGAGTTATGCTCCTAATTCTTCTCAATTTTTAATTCAATCTCATTTTTTGATTGGTTTATTTCTGAATAATTTGTTCCATCAGATATCACTGTTTTGAATTTATTAATTTTCGGAATTATCATTTGTATGTAATCCAAATTTACATATTGAATAGTCGATTTATCAGAAGTTATTTTCACGAAACTATCCGATATTTCGGCTATTTCTTTTGGTATATCGTAAGATAATGTACAATTTTCTAAGTATGTATCATCTAAAAAAATTAATTTCTTTATTTCCATTTATGCTCCTTTCTTTAATTTCTTTGATATGTGCTAGATATCTTAAATTGTATTTTCTTTTAAAAACTTATTTACTTCACTTTCTAAGTAAATATACTGTCTACCCACTTTAGTAGGTCTAAGTCCTCGAATATTAAGTTCAGCTAAGGTATCTTGACCAATATTTAACTCTCTGCAAAGTTCTTTTTGGTTAAACCTTCTATCAAGAACTAACTTTTCTTTTAAAATCTGATAAACTTTCTCCGCGATTGTGTCGATAAGTTTGTCAATAAAATCACTAGAGAACATATTAATCACTCCTTTCTAAATTTTTATTTTCATCACCTTACATCTAACTTTCATAGTATAATGACAGTGAAAGGAGGTGAAATATAATGGTTAAAGAACTAATCAAACCTGGAACAGATAACAAACCAGCAGGTACATATAAAGAAGTAGGACCTAGAGGTGGTTCTGTTCACAAAGGTAGAACTGTTCGCATAGATCAAGGCGACCGTCTGCCACCTACTCAAAAATCAGGAAATAAATGGGTTAAGAAATAATTTCCTTTTTATTTTTTGAAAAACAATAACTTCTATCAAACACATCTAACTGCAACCAAGATTCAGCATATAATTTACTGTTCTCTTCATAAACCGTTAGAAAGTGTTTAGTATTTAGCACTACTTTAGTTACTATTCCGACTGTCGCTAATGTTAGTGCTATTTTTGTTTTAATGCTCATTCTTTTTCTCCTTTCTGAATATTTTCAATAAATATCAAATTAAATTTGATGTAGTTCGCAAAAAAATGTTAAAATCTTATGTTGTCTAGAGGAATTTTGTATAATTCGCTTAATTCTTTTGCTCTGTTAACAGTCGGTTCTTGTCTGCCTTTTTCCCAGTTAACCACCGTTTGTTTAGTTA
>ERZ773067.1132-NODE-1132-length-14654-cov-3.895883_pt1 | contig 14654 bp, 11 predicted proteins | sample MGYA00580622_ERZ773067 | MGnify/ENA primary metagenome ERZ773067 (study PRJEB29015, sample SAMEA2737998) | human oral metagenome | biome: human oral; feature: human-associated habitat; material: dental | place: China | collected 2113 ...
ACGAGAGGACAGCGCAGATGCGTGAAGATGGGTGGCTGAATTTATCAGTGGTTCCTTAAATTTCAGTCACGATATTTTGTTGGAGGCCGATTCAATAGACCCAAAATCATTCTCTCATAGCGATGTCCCATGTTTTTTGTACTTTTCCGTAAAAACACTGACCGTCCAGGAAGCTATCCTTCTCTCGAAAGAATCCGCAAAAAGCGACAGGTCGAAATCACGCTGGCCGATTCTCTCATTGCCATCGATGCGGTAGCCGCCCAGCGGCACGATGATGTCCACTGTCTCGCCGGGTGCAAGCTCTGCAGGGCCTTGGACTTCGACCCTTTTATCTCCTGACCATTCAAAAGTCCGCATCTCAAGCCGCAAATGACGCAGCGGTGCGGCGCTGTTGTTCGTGATGCGAAAGCCTGCGTTCCAAGTATCCGGCGAGATCAGGTCATTCTCATACGAACCGGGAATGGGAAGAGCTTCCTCAGGCTGGAAAACGATAGCTCCCACATGGTTGTGCAGATTGCCGCACCACAGGCAACGGGCTTCGATTCCCAGAGTCTCATACCAATCGGGCGAGGATGCCAGAGTTTCATCCTCTTTCTCTCCGCTCGGCCTGTAGATATGCCTCTCTTTCTTTTGCGGTTCTGCATTCGGCTTCGGTGCATCCTTTTCTGTCGCACCACTTTTCGGCGCACCCGGTTCTGCAGTTTTCCCTTTCGCCACCTCCGCCTCCGCCTCTTCCTCTTCCTGCATCACTTCTTCGCTGGCGGCAGGAACATTCTCCTGCATCTCCGGCAAGACAGGCGGCTCCTGCACTTTGTACCAGATTGCGCCGCCCGCCAAGAGGAGGACGAGCAGGAAAAGCGTCCCCCGACGCAGGAAATCTTCGCGCCGCAGTGCGCACGCGAGCTGCTCGACGGAAGCATAGCGCGCCGCCGGATCGACGGCTTGTGCACGGCGCAGCACACGCCGAACAGAGCCGCCCACATCCTCTCGCAGGAGCTTTTCAAAGGTCACGCCGAGCGCATATATATCGCTCCTTGCATCGGTCTGGCTGTAGCCATACTGCTCGGGCGGCGCATAGCCGACGGTACCGAGATGGCGCGTGTCAGGCGCCTCTCCTTCGCGCATGAGGCGCGCGGCGTCGAAGTCGATGAGGTGCAGGCGCCCGCCCCGTCGCAGGATGTGCGCGGGCTTGATGTCCCTGTGCACAATGCCCGCATGATGGAGCACGGCAAGCCCCCGCGCTGTTTCTCGAAGCATCGCCTTGATTTCCGCCGCTGAAAAGCGTTCGCCCCTTTCCCAAAGCTCCTGCAGGCTCTCACCGGCTATATACTCCTCGACGACCCAAGTGCGTCCATCTTCCTCTGCCGTCAAGAAAATCTTGGCAAAAAGGGGATGCTCGATCGCTTTGATTTCCTTGTACGGCAGACCCGTCGCATAAATTTCGCGCACGACAACGAGCTTGCCGTCCTCTTTGGCGGCAAGCATCGTGCGGCTGCGCTCGCTTTCTTTCAATACGTGCAGGAACGAGAATGTCGCACGGATGTATTCTTCGACGGGCTTTTCCATGACACATCTCCTTCCCATCTAGCTCCAAAAACAAGCTGCCGTACAAAATCCATGTACAGCAGCCCCCTATCACTTCTTATGTAATTTTTCTTACAGCAAGCTATGCATTCTGCCAAGTTCTTGCACATGCTCAAGAGAGAGTTTCGATATGCGTGCAACCATCTCCAAAGGCAGCTTATCCCGCAGCATCTCTAAGACCATGTCGATCTTCCCTTCTTCGCGACCGCGCTCTATGCCACGCTCCATGCCACGCTTTTCTGCTTCTTTTGCAAGCTCTTTCGCAAAATCCCTCGCAAGATTTTCCATTGCCTCACTCATCGTTCTCGCTCCTTCCTCTGTTTCCTTGAAATACCTCACTCGATTTGCCAAAACTTCATAATACATATCCTCCGCCCGCGTACAACGAAAGTCGTGCATGAGCTTTCCCAACGGAGTGCTTTCATCTCTCATCGAGCTGTTGACGTAGATGATATGCGAGCCATCTTGAAAAATCTCATTGCTTCCCTCAATCGCGCGCCGAACGATATAAATCGGCAGTCCCTTGCCAAGCACGTCCGTCTCCGTGATGAAAATCACATACGACTCGGGCAGCTTGTCGTAGTCTTCGCCCGCCAATAGCATATTGGCGTCCATAAGGCTGCTGTTGTATCTGGCTCTACGTTCTGCAGCGCCCTTGCCGCCGCGTTGAATCTCGACGTTGAACTCCTGTTCATCTGTCCACGCATGAATGTCCAGCCGCACGCTGCGTCCTTGCAGATTCTTCAGCGTATCTTGCGTAATCGCTTTCGTCGCCTTGATTTCAGGCTTGCTCAAGATGATCTGCAGCACCAAATCGATACATTCCAAACTGTCTTGAAACACTGCTGCCATGAAATCATCATCCAGTAGGCGAAACCCAGCCAAGACCGCCAGAATCCTTTGTCGCCGTTCTTCCTCTTCGACCCAATCCATAAATTTTCTCCTCACCGATATTTTCTTTTTTTATTATACTACGAAGTTCTCACCTGTTGCAATAAAAGGGCTGGCGTCCAATGTCTAGCGTCGCCGTTTCAATTGAGCGCCATCCATCGTTCATGCGCATCACAAAAAAATCTCTCTTCTATTCGCTTGCCTTCCGTTCTCTCCTGCCTTATGATGAACACGAAGAGGGGGATTTTTATGGCGAAAAAGCAGGAAAAGGATACGGACGAACTGCTCCACGAACTCAAGCGGGAAAAAAACGTCGCGCATTTCATCGAAATGAACGAGGAGCATTTGCAGAAAATGCCCCTGCACGATTATCTCGCGCTGCTTCTCTCACAGAAGAATCGAACGAAAAGCGATGTCATCCGCGCCTCGGGACTCGAAGCCACATACGCCTACCATATCTTTTCCGGCGACAAGAATCCCTCGCGCGCAAAACTTCTGGCGCTCGCCCTCGCGCTCGGACTCGACCTCAAGGAAACGCGCCGTCTGCTACACGCAGCTCATCTGCCGCAGCTCTACGCCAAGAAGAGCTGGGACAGCGTCCTCATCTTCGCGCTCACGCACAAGAAGAGCGTCATGGAAACAAATCTGCTGCTCGACAAGCTTGGCGAAAGCCCCTTGCTCGGGTAGGAGCGCTTCGTATCACTAAAGTTTATTGTCAAATTATATTCAAGTGCCACTTTTTTGAAAAATGTGATATAATATTAAAAGATTCCAGATTTCGTCTTTGCAAAGTAGTAGATGGAATCAACTAAAATAGGAGACGCATTTCTTGACGGAAAATGCACGCGCCTCCCCGAAAAGGAGCTGTACAACATGAACAAAACAAAGGAAACCCTGCAAAAGGGCGGCTACGGCATCGGACTGCAAGTCAATGTCGTCATCTTCCTCGGCGTCACGCTGATGATCGCCATTCTCATGAGCTTCATCGGCTATCGCTCGTACAACACCATGATCGAAGACGGCATACGGGAAAAGTACAACGAGGTCGGTATGAAGACGGCCGCCATTGAGACGCACTACACTGCCATCTATCAATCGGGGCAGGATCTGAGATCGCGCGTCCAACAGATTCTGTCTCTACCCCCCGAGCAGCGCAATCGCGACGATCTGATCGCCGCCCTGCGCTCGACCGTCTCTTCCAATGACGACATCGTCGGTTCGGGCATCTGCTTCGAACCAAACGCCTTCGACGGCAAAGATGCCGCATTCGTGAACTCCCCCGCTTCCGACGCCACGGGGCGCGCCATCCCTTATGCGGGCAAGGAAGGATCCGACATCGTGATCACGCCGCTCGCCGGCTATGAGACGGACGAGTGGTATCAATCCCCGCGCAAGACGCAGAAAATCACGCTGACCGATCCCTACTGGTACGATGTCACGCCGACCCAGCGCACCTACATGCTGACCATCGCCTTCCCTCTCATCGAGGACGGTCGTTTCGTCGGCGCCGTCACGGTGGATTTCGACGCCGCTCCTTTCCAGAGCGACATGGCGGCGATCAGTACGCCGAACAATTTCTTCGCCGTCTTTACCCCGCAGGGAACGCTGCTTGCCCACGGTCTAAAAGACGATGCGGTCTCCAAGAACGTCTATGAAATGCTGGGCGTAAGCGAAAGCGAAGGACAGAAATTCTTCGGCCAGGAGCTCTTCTCCATGGAGCGCACCTCCGAATCCACGGGTCTTCCTACCACCTATATCTTCAACCCCATCAAGCTCAAGGGCATCGAACAGCCTTGGGGGGCGCTCGTCGCCGTCTCCAACGAGATGTTCACGCATGAGGCAAAGGCACTCGTCCTCATATCGCTGCTGATTGCAGTAGCTTGCGGTGCAGGTCTCATCGCGCTCATGAGCTTCTTCATCCACAAGCGCGTCTCAGCACCTCTGAAGGATATGGCTGGCATGATCGAGCGCTTTGCAGGACTCGATCTGCAGAAAGAGAAAAATATGCACCTCGCGAAATACCTGGAGCGCGGCGATGAGATCGGCATCATCACACGCGCCTGCGGCAAAATGGCGAACAGCCTGCGCGACATCGTCGGAAAGATCAACGGCAATTCCCAATCTGTCGCCGCCACGAGCGAGGAACTGACCGCCACAACGCAAAGCACTGCCAACAGTGCACGCGACGTGACGACGGCCATCCACAACATTGCCGACGGTGCATCGAAGCAGGCGCAGGACACGCAGGAGGCTTCCGATCACCTGGACGAAATCCAGACCCTGCTCGACGGCAACCAGGAAATTCTCGAAAAAATCAATGAAGGAACCGCCGCCGTGCGCCAGCGCAAGGATGAAGGCATCGCCATCCTCGCTGATGTCATGAAGAAATCGGCAGAAACTTCCCGGGCGACCGAAGACGTGGCTCGCGTCGTCATCGAGACGAACAAGAGCGCGGAAAAGATCGAAGTGGCCAGCCAGATGATCCAGTCGATTTCCGAGCAGACGAACCTTCTCGCCCTGAACGCCGCCATCGAAGCAGCACGGGCCGGAGAGGCAGGACGCGGCTTCACCGTCGTCGCGGACGAGATCCGCAAGCTCGCGGAGCAGAGCCGCAGCTTCACCGACGAGATCAGCGCCATTATCGGCGGACTCAAGGAGAAATCTCAAGAGGCGGTCGACACGATGGAAGTGTCCCGGCACCTCGTCGACGAAACGCGCACGAGCCTCGACGAAACGCAGGAAAAATTCCGCCGCATCGACGAAGCCGTCGAAGAGACGGAGCAGGTCGTCAAGAGGATGAACGACTCGACGCGGAATATCGTGGACAAAAGCCACTCCGTTTCCCAAGTGATCGAGAGCCTTTCGGCGCTCGCACAGGAAAATGCCGCGACGAGCGAGGAGGGCAACAGCGCCGTGGAGACGCAGACGCAATCCCTGCAGAATATCGCCGATGCAAGCGAAGGGCTCGCCGAAATCGCCACCAGTCTGCAAGGCGAAGTCGCCAAGATCCAAGTGTAAGGCGCATCCTTGACTGCATAGAAGAATCCCCCGAGAAGATTTCTCGGGGGATTCTTCATGCAGCAGCGCTCTGCCGCGCTTCACACATCGCGCGCTAACGACGAACTCATGCATATCACTTTCCAACAACTTCTTATTCGTAGCGAAGCGCGTCGATTGGGTCTAGTTTCGCGGCCTTTCTTGCCGGATAGATGCCGAAGAAGAGGCCGATGCCGACGGCGAACGAGAAGGATACGAGGATCGGCATCGCTGTGATGACGGTCTTGAATTCGCCGACATGAGAGATGGCGACGGAGATGGCGCAGCCGAGGCAGATGCCGAGGATGCCGCCGACGACGCCCATGACGACGGACTCGATGAGGAACTGCAGCATGATGTTGCTGAAGGTCGCACCGAGCGCTTTCCGTATGCCGATCTCGCGCGTACGCTCCGTGACGGAGACCATCATGATGTTCATGATGCCGATGCCGCCGACGAGGAGCGAGATGCCTGCGATGCTGCCGAGGAGGATCGTCAGCATCGTCGTCTGCTGGGTCACCGTCTCGAGAAGGCTCGTGAGGTTGTTGACTGTGAAGTCGTTATCCTTGCCATGCAGGATGTGATGGCGCTGGCGCAGCAGCGTTTCGACCTCGCTCTGCACTTGGACGATCTTCGAAGCCTCGCTGACCTGCAGCTGGATCATCTGGATGTGCGTGATGCCGAGAAGGCGCTCCTGCTCCGTCATCAGCGGCACGATGACCACATCGTCCTGATCTTGGCCCATGGAGGACTGTCCCTTGCTCGCGAGGACGCCGATGATCTTAAACGGCTGATTGTGGATGCGGATGTTCTTGCCGATGGGATTCTCACTGCCAAAGAGGTTCGCGGCAACGGTCGGACCGATGACGGCGACGCGCTGACGCTTGTCGTTGTCGGCCTGCGAAATGAAGGTGCCGACCGTCAGCGTGAGCGAGCGGATCGACATGTACTCGGGCGTCACGCCCATGACGACGGTGTTCCAATTCTGATTGCCGTAGACGATCTGATAGGAGCGCTGCACGATGGGCGAAACGTAGTCGATGTTCTTGATCTTCTTCTTGATGGCCATGGCATCGTCGTACTTGAGCGTCTCGCGCGATCCTGCCGCGCCGCGAATGCCGCCTGAGTTCGCCGCGCCGGGCGTGACGATGAGCATGTTGCTGCCGAGGCTCGCCATCGAGTCCTCGACGTTGCTCTTGACGCCCATGCCGATGGAGACCATCGCAATGACGGCGGCGACGCCGATGATGATGCCGAGCATGGTGAGGACGGAGCGCATTTTGTTTGCAAAGAGTTCATGCAGGGCAATGGTGATGCTTTCCCAAATTAACAAGCGACTTCCCTCCTATACGACATCCATCTTGACGCCCCTGCCCTCGTCGCGCGTGATGAGTCCGTCGCGCACGAGAAGCTGACGGCTCGCGCAGGCAGCGATGTCCGGCTCATGCGTGACGAGGATGATCGTGCGTCCGGCGGCGTGAAGCTTCTCGAAGAGTTCCATGATCTCATGCGTCGATTTCGTGTCGAGATTGCCCGTCGGCTCGTCCGCCATGACGATGTGCGGATCGTTGACGAGGGCGCGCGCGATGGCGACGCGCTGGCGCTGACCGCCCGAAAGCTCGTTGGGCTGATGGTCGGCGCGGTCGGCGAGACCGACGGCCTCCAAGAGGTGCATGGCGCGCTCGCGCCGCTCGCCTCTTCCGACGCCCGCATAGATGAGCGGCAGGGCGACGTTTTCAGCTGCGCTGCTCTTCGAGAGCAGGTTGAAGTTCTGAAATACGAAGCCGATCTTCTTATTGCGCGTGAGAGCGAGCGCGTCGTCCGAGAGGTGCGCGACCTCCTCGCCGTCGAGCTTGTACGATCCTTCCGTCGGGCGGTCGAGGCAGCCGAGGATGTTCATGAGCGTCGACTTGCCCGAGCCGGACGGCCCCATGATGGCGGCGAACTCGCCCTTTCGTATCGTAAGATCAACGCCCGCGAGCGCGGCGACGATTTGATCGCCCATCGGATAGAGTTTCTTGATGCCCCGAAGTTCGATCGTCGCCTTTTCCTGCGCCGCTCGCTCTTCCTTCGCCTTTTGCTCCATGATTGTTCCTTTCCGCGCTTACATCGGTGGGTGGCCGCCGCCCATCATAACCTGCGGCTGCGTCGCCGTGTAGGAAATCGACACGGTTTCTCCTTCGATGAGACCGTCGAGGATTTCCACATAATCATCGCTGTAGATGCCCGTCTTGACGGAGCGGTTCTCCTTCGTGCCATCGGGCATTTCAACGACGACGTATGTTCCCGAGGCGTCCGTCTTCAATGCGGCGATGGGAACGGCGAGCGCGCTGGGCTTCGTCGCCGTCTCGATTTCAAGACGTGCCGTCATGGCCGGCAGCAGCAGATTCTCGGGGTCGTCGACATCGAGCGTCACATAGTAGTAGATGACGCTCGCCGTCGAGGTCGTCGTCGTGCTCGAAGAGGACACGGTCTGCCACGTATTCACGGTATCGGTCTGGCTGATCTTCGAGACGCGCGCTGTGAAGGTCTTGCCCGAGTGCGCATCGACCGTGAACGTCGCCTGCTGGCCGACCTTGATGTTGCCGATGTCGGTCTCGTCGACCTTTGCCATGATTTGCTTCTTCGAGAGGTCGGCGATGCGCATGATGACGGTCGGATAGTCCGTTCCCGCCGTCGCCATCGTACCCGCCGTCTTGGGCTTGCCGACGACGATGCCGCTGATCGGCGCCTGGATGATCGTCTCAGCGAGATCGGACTCCGTCTCTTCCAAGACGCTCTTGGCAGCATCGTAGTTGTACTGCGCGTCCTCGAACGTCGTCTGCGGATTCGCGCCGATGCTGTAGAGGTAGGCTTCGCGGTCGTACTTCGCCTTGGCGTTCGTGACCTTGAACTGCGCCTGATCGCGCTTCGTTGCGAGCGACTTGGCGTCGAGTGTCGCGACCGTCTCGCCTGCCGTCACGATGTCGTTTTCCTTGACGAGCACATTCTTGATGCGCGCCGTGATCTTCGAGCTGACCTCGACGGAATCGACGGGAATGATCGTGCCCGTCGCCGACACGGTGGACTTCATCTCCATGCGCACGACCGTCGCCGTCTCGCCCGCAGACTCTCGCATGGCCTTTTCTGCCTGCTGCGCCTCATAGTAGCTGTAGCCGCCGAAAGCGCAGCCCGCGAGGACGAGCACGGTCACTGCTATCTTCGCCTTCGTACCGAAGGTGATGTCCTTGCCGAAAATCTTCATGCCCGTCCTCCATTTCCGGCTGCCGCTGCCGCCGCATTCGCTGCACTGTCCGTATCAGCTGCATTCGCCGCATTTGCCGCATTTGCCGCACTTGCCGCGTTCGCTGTATTCATTGTATTCGAATCCTTCGCGCCTGCCGCCATTTCCTTCTGCACGGCAGACTGCTTCGCCGCCGCTGCCTCAGACGCGCGGAAAGGAATGACCGTCCTGTCCTGACGCTCCTTCATCGCCTTCTCGTTCTCTTCATAGGCGTGCACCGCATCCCTGCGGCTGATCTCAGCTCTCGCCAGCGGCACGGCGTCCATGGCGTCCGCCGCACGCTGCTCACTCTCCGTGAGGCTCTGCCCCATGGCGTTTTCCACCTGCGCCTTGCCGCGTGCAAAGTCGTACTGTGCGCTGATGTGGTTCATCTCCGCCTTCGAGAGCGCAAGCTGCGCGTCGATGATGTCGAGCATGATGCCTTCACCCGCGCGATACTTCTCGCGTGCGATGAAGTAGTCCTCCTTCGCCTTGTCTACGGCGTCCTGCGTCGAGTTCAGACGGTTTTCTGCCTCCTTCATCGAGAAGTACGCCGCGCGGATGTCGTAGTCCACATCGTTCCTGTCTTTTTCCAGCTGCAGCCGCGCCGCATCGAGCGCCGCTTCCGCCGCCTCGATGCGCGCCTTCTTTCTGCCGCCGTCGAAGATGTTCCAATTCATATTGATGCCTGCCGTCACACCGCGGCTGCTGGCCGACGCAGGCTCGAAGTCCTTGTTCGCCGACGCGCTCAGCGAGAAGTCGATCTGCGGCGTATAGCCCGCTTTGACCACCTCGATGTCAAGCTCCTTGCGCACGACATCGTAATTGTCAATCCAAAGCTCCTTGCGGTTCTCGACGCCGAAGGCGAGGCAATCGGAGAGCGCGGGAGCGAACGGGCTGTATACGGCATCGTCGGTGAGGCGAAGCGGCTCGTCCCTGTCTATGTTCACAAGATTCCTAAGCTTCGCCAAGCTGATCTCGTAGTCGTTCTCCGCCTTGATGAGCGTCTGACGCGCATCAGAAAGCTCCACGGAAGCACGCAGCACGTCCATGCGCGCCTTGCTGCCCGCCGAGAAAAGCTGCTCGACGTTCGTCAAATGCGCTTGGTAGTTGTCGACAGACGCCTTGTTCACGCCGACGGTCTTCTTCGCCTGCAGCGCGTTGTAATACGCCTCGATGACGGAAAGACGCAACTTCTCCTCGGCGCGTGCCGTCTTGAGACGCGCCGTCAAGATAGCGATCTTGGCGCTGTTGATACCGCCGCTCGCCTTGCCGCCGTCCCAGATATTGACGCCGCTCTTGACGGACGCATTAAGCCCCGACGACGTCGTGTTGCCGCGATCCTGCCAATTTCTGCCGATGGAATAGCCGCCCGAAGCGCTGACAGAGAAGCCTTTCTCGCTCTTCGCCTCGCCGAGCGACGCAAGCGCCGACTCCTCCGCCTGCTTCGTGATCTTCAGATCCGCATTCTGCGAAAGCGCAAGCTCGACCGCGCCCGCAAGCGAAAGGTCGGCAGCCGCCGCCACGGATGACATGCTGTAAAGGAAAGCTCCCGCCAACAAAAGCGACCAGGGCTTCCTGCGCCATTTCTTCATCGTCTTTCTCCTCCCCGAGGGATATATTTCCACTTATGTTGCTTATTATACTGCCCGTCCCCTCGTGTAACAATAAGAAATCGCTGAGCTTTAGAGGGATTTAACGATTTTTCTCGAAAGGTGTAGAATAAAGGATAAGGAAAGGAAGTATCCCCATGCCCGAGCAAAACTTCGCCCGTGCGCTGCAGATCCTGCAGCAGACCTTCGGCTACAAGAGCTTCCGCCCTGCGCAGGAGACCGTCGTCAAGAGCCTGCTCGAAGGCCGCGAGACCGTCGCCATCATGCCCACGGGCGCGGGAAAGTCCATCTGCTTCCAAGTGCCCGCCCTGCTGCTCCCGGGCGTCACACTCGTCATCTCGCCCTTGATCTCGCTGATGAAGGATCAAGTCGACGCGCTCACGGAAGCCGGTGCGCCCGCGACATTCATCAACAGCTCGCTTGGACAGGCGGAAGCTCGCGCAAGGCTCAGCGCCATCGCGAGAGGCGCGTACAAAATCGTCTATGTCGCGCCCGAGCGGCTTGAAACCGACTTCTTCCAATCCCTGCTGCAAGAGCAGACCGTTTCCTTCATCGCCATCGACGAGGCGCACTGCCTGTCGCAGTGGGGGCACGACTTCCGCCCGAGCTATCGCGCCATCGCGCCCTTCATCGAACGTCTGCCGAAGCGCCCCTTGATCGGCGCCTTCACGGCGACGGCGACGCCGCGCGTCAAGGACGACATCATCTCTCTCCTCGCGCTTCGCCGCCCCGCCGTGCACGTCGCGGGCTTCGACCGGCCGAACCTCTTCTTCGGCGTCCTCACAGGCGTCGACCGCAAGGACTTCATCGCGAACTACCTGCGCACGCATCGCGAAGAAGCCGGCATCATCTACTGTACGACGCGCAAGGAGACGGATGCCCTGAGCCGCTTCCTGCAACAAAAAAAATTCGCTGTGCGTCCCTACCATGCGGGACTCAGCGACGAAGAGCGCTCGAAGGCGCAGGACGACTTCCTCTACGACAACGTGCAGGCGATCGTCGCGACGAATGCCTTCGGCATGGGCATCGACAAGTCGAACGTGCGCTTCGTCATCCACTACAACATGCCGAAAAACATCGAGTCGTACTATCAGGAGGCGGGACGCGCGGGACGCGACGGCGAGCCGGGCGAATGCATCCTGCTCTTCTCGCCGCAGGACGTCATGACGCAGAAGTACCTGATCGACATCTCGACCGAGGATGCCGCGCGCAAGGCGCACGAACTCGGCTGCCTGCAGAAGATGTCCGACTACTGCCACACGCCCGAATGCCTGCGTTCCTTCATCCTGCGCTACTTCGGCGAAGAAAGCCCCGCCACCTCGTGCGAGCGCTGCAGCAGCTGCAAGGGCGACTTCGAACGGCGCGACGTGACGCTTGATGCGCAGAAAATCTTCTCGTGCGTCTACCGCATGAGAGGACGCTACGGCATGACGCTGACAGCGCAGGTGCTCAAAGGCTCTGCCGAGCAGCGCGTGCGCACGCTGCACCTCGACGAACTGTCGACCTACGGCATCATGCAGGAGCAGACGCTCGCCGAGATCAAGCGCTCGATCCAGCGCTTCATCGCCACGGGGTATCTCTCGCTCACCGAGAGCGAATACCCCGTGCTGCAGCTCGCAGAGCCCGCCTACGCCGTGCTGCGCGGCAAGGAGCAGGTATTCCAAAACTTCCCCCGAAAGCAGAAGGAAAAGCCCGTAGACATCTCACTCTTCGACTACCTAAGGGCGCTCAGAAAAGAACTCGCCGCCCGCGACCGCGTGCCGCCCTACGTCATCTTCTCCGACGCGACGCTGCGCGACATGTGCCAAGTGCTGCCCGAAACGCTCGACGACTTCCTGCACGTCAAGGGCGTCGGCGAAAGAAAATGCGAGCGCTACGGCGAGGCTTTTCTCTCGTGCATCAAAGAGCATCGCACATAAGCGAAAAGACGGCGCGAGAGCTTTTGCTGCTGCCCTTGCGCCGCCTTTAGAACCACGCGCCGATAAATTTTTTCTCATGCCACCTTGCGGAACACATGCAGCCCAATGAGAAGCTGCACGAAGAGCAGCACGGCCAATAGTGCGAACGACGCCAAAAGACTCGTACTGTGTGCGATGAAGCCGATGGCGGCAGGCCCCATGAGCACGCCGAGGTAACCGCACGTCGACACCGCCGCGACCGCTGCATTGATCGTCATATCCTGCTGCTTTCCCATCAATGAGAAGAAAATCGGCACGATGTTCGCGCAGCCGAAACCAATCGCGAAGAAGCCGGGGAAAATGAGCCACGCGGAGGACGAAACGATCACGAGCAAGAAACCCGCGATGGCGATGACCGAACCGAAGAATACGACGCGGCGCGCACCCAGGCGATTGACAATCGCATCACCCAAGAGCCGCATGAGGAGCATCGCCGCAGAAAAGACAGCGAAGCCCGTGCCCGCAAGAGACATGTCCATCGCGCGCACCTCCGTGAGAAACACGCCCGACCAGTCCATGACAGCGCCCTCGACGAGGAAGGATATACCGGCGACCGCCGCGACAAAGGCGACGATGCCGTGCGGCACGGCGAGCGTCCTGCCCTCAGGCGCACTCCTGCCCGCGAGCAAAAATCGCGCGAAGGCGAGCACCAGGAGCACGATGATGCCTGCCGAACACGCCGTCGCGCCCAAGGGCGTGAATCCGAGCGCCATCCAAACGCCGAAAAGTCCCGCCCCCATGAAGCCGCCCACGCTCCAAAGCGCGTGCATGCCGCTCATCACGCGCCTCTTCAAAAGCTGCTCGACGCGCACGGCATGGATATTGATCGTGACATCGATAATTCCCATGGAAGAGCCGAACAAAAGAAGCGTCGGCACAGCAAGAACGATATTGTCCACCCTGGCAAGAGCCACAAGAAGCGCCGCAAAGACGAGCGAATCGACAGCGATCACGCGGCGGCAGCCGAAATGCCCAGCCAATACTCCTGCAAAAGGCATCGTCACCAGTGAGCCGACGCCGATGCAGAGAAGCAAGAGTCCAAGCACATCCTCGGCGACACCGAGCCGCGCCTTCAAAAGCGGCACGAGAGGCGCCCAAGATGCCACGCCGAAGCCGCCGACAAAGAAAAAAGCCTGATTGGCGCGATGCAGCAAACTGCGCGAGCGATCAACAGGCAAACCGTTGTTTTGCATATTCAACCCCCTTGTTCTAGGGGAGACTAACACATTCCCGATGGCTTGTCAACCGATAGACAGCAGCCTAAACGAAGTCTTGCTGCAACTTCACGCACCATTTTGCACACGGGAAAAAGTAAAGTATATGCAGATCCATCAAAAAGGAGGTTCATCCCATGAAGAAAATCCATGCACTCTCCCTCGCAGCCGTCCTCCTGCTCGCTCCCTTTGCGCCTGTCTCGGACGACTTGCCCCTTGCATCCGTTGTCCATGCGGCAGCGCAGCAAGACACGATCAAAGAATCCACGCTCCCGGCAAAGGCCGCCGGCGACAAAGACGAGGAACGCTCCGTCGAGGCTCCCGTGCCGTGGCTCCTCGTCGAAGACCATCGCCTTGAAGCCCGCAATGCCAACGGCAAATGCGTGACCTACAGCAGCCATCCCGTACTTCACGTCAAAGGCGAAGGGCGCGAAACGCTCTCTCGCGCCCTCGACGCCTGGAACAAGCACGAGGCGCAAGCTGCAAAAAAGGGCTTCGATTTCGCCTATGAATGCAAGAACGGCGACCGCCAAGGCGGCTTCCTCGAAGACATCGCCTACTTCGACTACTCTGTCATCACGAAGTGGGGGCGCGTCGACGAACAAATGATCAGCTTCTGCAGCTTCGGCATCTCCTACACCGGCGGCATGCACCCGATGCACGGCGAAGGCGGCACGACCTTCGACGCAAAGACAGGAAAAGAAGTCCCCCTCGCCGCCATCGTCACAAGCCGCGAAGCTTTGCTCCGAGCGCTCGCCGCCGCCTTCCGCACCCAATACCCTGGACGCGAGGAGGATCTCTTCGCCTACGACATCGAAGAGCAGCTCAAACGATTCCACACGCCGGAAAAAGGATTTGATACCTTCTCCTGGTACATGGGCACGCACGGCGAACTCGTCTTCCTCTACCCGCCCTACGCCCTCGGCCCTTACTCCTCCGGCGACTTCACGCTGACCATTGAGCGCGCGGACGCGCCTAGGCTTTTCACCGAGACTTATCCGTTGCAATGACAACAGAATGACAACAGGAGGTTGCTCGCGATAAAAGCAAAAGCATTCGCCCTCTGCCGTCACCAACGACATTGAGAGGCCACAAT
>ERZ773067.1136-NODE-1136-length-14629-cov-10.468437_pt1 | contig 14629 bp, 12 predicted proteins | sample MGYA00580622_ERZ773067 | MGnify/ENA primary metagenome ERZ773067 (study PRJEB29015, sample SAMEA2737998) | human oral metagenome | biome: human oral; feature: human-associated habitat; material: dental | place: China | collected 2113 ...
AATTATGCTGACAACAATGCCTATAAAACCAATGCCGTACGGATGAAAGTGAATGTCAATGCCAATTATGCCTTTTCGCCCAATTGGTCACTGAACTATTTGTTTTTGCTTAATCCTTCGTTACCAGGAATTTCGCAACAATCTGATTTGATACAGGTGATTGATGACATATCTATCAGGCAAGGAAACCCCAGCTTAAAGCCCTCTACCTATCTTCGAAACAGGGTTTATCTGCGCTTTTCCAAAGCAAAATTCACGTCTACTTTGTGGGTGTCGCACAACAGGACGCTTAACCCCATCTACTATTCGTATAGCTATATCAGCGAAGTTTCGAACCCATACTATAACATGTTTTTAAGCAAAGCGATTAACGGGAAGTCTACCAATCAGCTAAACTTAGAATTGGAATTGTCTGCGAAAGAACTATTTGGCTTTGCAACACTGTGGGGTTGCGTGGGGTGGGACCACTATCAGGTACCGTTGCCTACCCAAACCCATTCGCGTAAACGCTTTTATGCCTCGTTAAGTGCTGCCGTGTATTTGGGGAAATGGATGCTGTCGGCAAAACAGGAGATTGAACCCAAGTTTGAATTACAAGGAAACACCTATTATTCTAATGAGAGATGGAACATGATAAAAGTGCAGTATCAATGCAAAAACTGGCATTTCTCGATGATGGGAGCAAACCTTTTTACCCAGCATGGAGCTAAATATGAACGTATAATTGTGTCAGACGTTCATCCCGAACACCATATACAGAGCATAAGAAACAACGCCAACATGCTTGTGTTGGGCGCAACATATCGACTCAACTTTGGAAAAGGGAAGAATAAGGCAAACCGCACACTGAACAACGACGGTTTAGAGAAAGGCGTAGATGTGTTTTATTAAAAAAGTTTGAATCGTTATCTTTTTGAGAGGCTTTAAGCTGCATCACCAAGAAAGGGCCACCGTGTTGGTTTGTTGGTTGGCTAACCTCGGTACAACGTGCATCGTAAATTAAACAAACATGAGGACAGAACATTTAGAACGCGAAAACAAGAACCAAAGTTTGATTGTGGCAAACAAGGACGACGAAGTGGAGGATACTTTTTGCTATAAGCTATTTGAACGTGGAGAGTTTGATGTGGCTAAGGTACAAGAACTAGTAAACTATGTGTCGCTCAATGAGTTGGACGACAAAGAAAAGAACATTTTAAGGTGGATTATTGAGGGTGTTAACAGCTGCTTTGGGTATCATAAGGATGCAAACGACTATTATTTGATAAAGAACTACTCGAAAAAAATCGAGGATAAATGGAGCATGGGTTGGGAAGTGACATTGAATGCTGCATTAGGTACAGCCAACTGAACGTGCTTGTTGGGATATGGCATAAGAATAAATACAGATAGAAAAGTATGGAAAATCAATTTAGCAGAACCGAAATGCTTGTTGGCAAAGATGCCGTAGAGCGACTTAAAGGTAGCAAAGTGGCTGTATTTGGCGTGGGTGGAGTAGGGGGTTATGCGGTAGAAGTGTTGGCCAGAAGTGGTGTTGGCAACATTGATGTTTTTGATGCAGACACGGTAAACATAACAAACCTTAACCGACAAGTGATTGCTTTGCACTCTACGCTAGAACAAGCGAAGGTTGATGCAATAGAGAAACGCATTTACGACATTAACCCTACATGTGTGGTGGGCAAGTATAAGATGTTTTATTTGCCGGAAAATGCAGACGAGGTAGACTTGAAACAATATGATTATGTGGTGGATTGTATCGACACCATCACGGCAAAGATTGAACTGATAAGGCGTTGTAAGCAGTTTGATGTACCCGTCATATCGAGCATGGGAGCTGCCAACAAGATGGATGCAACGGCATTTAGGGTGGTCGACATATCGAAAACAACAATGGACCCCTTGGCCAAGGTGATGAGAAAGAAGTTAAGGGCGCTGGGCATTGCTGGGGTTAAGGTGGTGTTTAGCGAAGAACAACCGCTTAAACCCCTGGGGCAGAACAACATGGGATGTGTTGATGACGTTACCACTAATGGGAATTTGGCCGATGATGAGGGCGCACACAAACCCAAAGGAAAGAAACAAGTGCCTGCTAGTAATGCCTTTGTACCTGCCGCGGCTGGTATAGTTGTAGGTGCCGAAGTGGTTAAAGACATAATAGGGTGGGGAAATTCTGTTTAAACCCCAATCGCTCATCAAGGTGCTTGTCAAAGATTTTAGTTTAAACTCATCGCACCTTGTCCATCTTTCGTTTGCTTGTCGGCATCTTGTCTGTCTATTCTCTTGGCGTAGTTCGAAGGATTAGAGTATTTTTTCTTTAAATAAAATGGGCAATACCATTGTAAAGAGCACAATGAAACGATGTGATGAAATCTGAAATTATGCACCATTTGCCTGCGGCAAAACATGGTTGTCTCTCAAAAAATGACCTAGCAGGAGCCATTCAACGCATTCTCTACAAGCCGAAAACGGGCTGTCAACGGCAAGGTATAACTTCCGCGTTTGCATGATGCTGTTTCCACAGACCATGTCCAGCATGTTCTGCAAACACTCGTGCAGGCTTAGATTAGCGTATGTGTTTCCTTCGCCGTTGCCCATACACTTATTTGCGGAGGATAATCGTTTTTGTATAGTTTTAAGTCAAAAATTTAACATTGTGAGTGCCCTTTCCGTTCAACAATTGCCCACCTTGCCGCAAAAAATCGATTCTCGCGAAGGTTTGTTTTGGTACAAAAGGGGGCAGTCCTCGGATGTTGAAGAATGAATATTTATTACAACAAACTGTCAATTGCACCATATTTCGAGCCTTTTTTAGCGAAAGGCAGTGCATTTTGGTGCAAAACGCACTGCGTTTTGATGCTAAATGCGGTGCGTTTTGGTGCAAAATGCAAAGCAAAATGGCGCAAAATGCAATGCAAAATGCCGCTAAACGTGAAACGAAAAGTATAAAAATACACTGCAATGGTATAAATAAACCCCTTTCGAACCGCTAGAAACATGGCTCAAAAGGGCAAAATATCCATCAAAAAGTAGGGTTTTAGGGGGTAAAAGTGAAAAAACGGGCTTGAAAAATTAGGAGTTGGCAACCAAACTAGAAAGGCTAAATGGTGCAAAATGCAACCCTTATTCTTATAAATAGACAAAATAAGGGATGTGAAAGGACTGAAATAGGGGTTATTTACCTACTTTTTAGCCAATATTCTCGCTAGAACGAAGTGAAAATTAGAGCGATATTGTAAAATAAAAATAATAATTTAAGTTTTCTGAGTTGGTGAGTTAATGAGTTGGTAAGTCGATGAAATTTTGAGTTTATAAGTTGATGTATTCTTGAGTTTATAAGTTGATGTATTCTTGAGTTTGTAAGTTGATGAGCTGATGTATTCGGGACTTGTTGGATCGTCGTGAGTTTATTTTGCACCACAAAAACAACTCGCCTGCGAATTGATTGTTTGCGTAGGGGTGGGCGATTGGTGAGTGAGAATGCCGCTTACGATGCTGAAATCCTTGCCAGGAAGTTGACCTGTTGATGGCGAGTGGCTTAAGGGTAAACAAAAAAATGCGCACACTTGGAACAGGTCCAAGGTGCGCATCCAATTTATTAGGAGGAATTAGCCCTAATGGGCATGAGAATTTATTTTCCTTTTTCAAGCTTAGCCTTCAAGTCTGCCAATACGTCAATGTCGCCAAGGGTAGTACCTGCCGCAACATTGTTGATTTGAACAGAAGACTCAGACTTCTTAGCAGCGTGTTGCTTTCTTGCGGGTTTCACATCGTCTTTTCCTTCTTCGAAGGTACGGCTGTGCGACAGAATGATACGCTTGGTGTCTTTCACAAACTCGATAACCTTAAAGTCGAGTTCTTCGCCCAGTTGAGCCTGTGTGCCATCTTCCTTAACAAGATGCTTAGGCGTTGCAAAACCTTCGCCGCCTTCGTTAAGCGTGATAACAGCACCCTTGTCCATCATTTCAGAAATCTTTCCGCGATGAACGCTGCCAGGGGTGTAAAGCGTTTCGTAAGTGTCCCAGGGATTCTCTTCGAGTTGCTTGTGGCCAAGGCTCAAACGTCTGTTCTCTTTGTCTATTTCGAGTACAACAACCTCGATTTCAGCACCAACTTGTGTGAATTCAGAAGGATGTTTAACCTTCTTCGTCCATGAAAGGTCGCTGATGTGGATAAGTCCGTCTACGCCTTCTTCAAGTTCAACGAAGATACCGAAGTTGGTGAAGTTTCTAACCTTAGAGGTGTGCTTGCTGCCAACGGGATATTTAACCTCGATGGTTTCCCATGGGTCATCCTTCAACTGTTTGATGCCAAGCGACATCTTGCGTTCGTCTCTGTCGAGTGTAAGGATAACAGCCTCTACCTCGTCGCCAACGTGCATGAAGTCTTGTGCACTTCTTAGGTGTTGGCTCCACGACATTTCTGAAACGTGAATCAAGCCTTCTACACCAGGTGCAATTTCAACAAATGCTCCGTAGTCGGCGATGACAACAACCTTACCCTTAACGTGGTCGCCCACATTGAGGCTTTGGTCGAGCGCATCCCATGGATGGGGAGTAAGTTGCTTGAGACCTAATGCGATGCGGCGTTTCTCATCGTCGAAGTCGAGAATAACCACGTTTATCTTCTGATCCAAGCTAACCACTTCGTGCGGATCGCTTACGCGGCCCCAAGAAAGGTCGGTAATGTGGATAAGTCCGTCAACGCCACCAAGGTCAACGAATACGCCGTAGGTGGTGATGTTCTTAACCGTACCTTCAAGGATCTGTCCTTTTTCAAGCTTGGAAATGATTTCTTTCTTCTGTGCTTCAAGTTCTTCTTCGATAAGAGCCTTGTGCGAAACAACCACGTTGCGGAACTCTTGGTTGATTTTAACCACCTTAAATTCCATGGTTTTGCCAACAAATACGTCGTAGTCTCTGATGGGATGTACGTCGATTTGACTTCCTGGGAGGAAGGCTTCGATGCCGAAGACGTCTACAATCATGCCACCTTTGGTGCGGCACTTAATGTAACCTTGAATAACTTCTTCGTTTTCAAGAGCGGCATTAACACGTTCCCAGCTTTTGCTAAGGCGTGCCTTCTTGTGCGAAAGAATCAGTTGACCTTTTTTGTCTTCCTGATTTTCGATGTAAACTTCAACAGTGTCGCCAACTTTTAGGTCGGGATTGTATCTGAATTCGGAAGCAGGAATAACACCGTCGCTCTTGTAACCGATGTTAACAATAACTTCCTTCTTGTCGATGGAGATAACCGTACCATCAACAACTTGATGCTCAGAAACCTTGTTAAGGGTTTCATCGTAAGCCTTTTCAAGAGCATCCTTGCTTACTTCTACAGGGCTGCCGTTCTCAAACTCTTGCCAGTTGAAATCGCTCAGCGGCTGTACATTTTTTAAATTAGACATAAATAATAAATAAAGTAAATTAATAAAGTTAGACTTTATGTTGTTTGAAAAACGCTGCAAAGATACTAAAATACAAGCAATTAGCGTGCATTAAAGACATAATACATTTGCTTTTTAGCACACTTTTAACACTTAGGGGAGTTATATTAGCTTGTTATTTATCATAATTGGCATTATAGTTTTATAAAGCATTGGTTAACAGATGGTTTTCTGTTAACCCATGCTATTATGCAAATTATGAGGCGGTGCAACAGACTTATCCTTAATTATAATGATTGATTGTGGCAGGCTTTACCTGTATTCTACCTTTATAAGATTAGTTGCTATCCTGACCAGCTGTATTGTTCAAACATTTTTTGCAGATGCCGCGATAGTAAACTTGCGTTTCCAACACTTGGTGTCCATCAATGTTCATAGTCTGTGGAAGTTCTGCAGACGTATCGTCGAAGATGTCGAAAACATGGGCACAACGGTTGCAATAAAAATGTTTGTGCGGACTAATGCAACCATCATAGCACACATGGTGCTCGTTGATGGTTATCATTTGCGCCAAATTCTTTTCGGCAAACATTCTTAATGTGTTGTAAACAGTGGTTCGGCTCAGCGTCTTGATTTCGTTGCACAAGCCTTTATACACCTCGTCTACCGTGGGATGTGTAAAATGTGTGAGCAAGTAATTCATGATGGCAAGCCGTTGTGCAGACGGCCTAATGCCGTTTTCGAGCAGCTTATGATAAACGTCCATCTCCATATTGTGGTGGTTTAAGAATTCTTTGATGTGATTTTGGCAATAAGTTCTTCGGCTGAAACCAGCTGTTGGTCGCCCGTGAGCATGTTTTTCAGCGTAACTTTGCCTTGGTTTATCTCACTTTCACCAGCTAGAACCACAAAAGGAATGCCCTTGGCGTTGGCATACGCCATTTGCTTTTTCATCTTGGCACAATCAGGATAAAGCTCAACAGATATGCCTGCGGCACGCACTTGGCTGGCTATTGGCAAGCAATAGTCGGATTCGGTCTCGCCAAAGTTGATGAATAGCACCTCCGTACCCTGCGTTGCGTTCTGCGGATAAAGGTCTAGCGTGTTCAACACATCGTAAATTCGGTCGGCTCCAAAGCTGATACCCACGCCACTAAGCCCAGGCATGCCGAATATTCCAGTGAGATTGTCGTATCGTCCACCACCTGTTATACTTCCAATGGCCACGTCTTTGGCCTTCACCTCGAAGATGGCACCCGTGTAATAGTTTAGTCCGCGTGCCAAAGTAAGGTCTAGTTGCAATTCGTTTTTCAGACCAACAGCCGCTATCTTCTCCAAAATAAAACGCGTTTCCTCTACCCCTTTCACGCCAATTTCGGATGTGGCGATGGTTTGGGCAATGGTTTCGAGTTTCTCGACGTTAGTTCCCGACATGGTTAGTGTGGGTTGCAGCTTGTCAACTGCGTCTTGGCTGATTCCATTGGCCAGCATTTCGGCGTTCACTGCCTCAACACCAATCTTGTCGAGCTTGTCTATTGCCACGGTGATGTCGACGATTTTGTCGGGTTGCCCGATATATTCGGCAATACCGGCAAGTATCTTTCTGTTGTTCAGCTTTATCTGAACATTGATGCCGAACTTGGTGAATACGGTGTCCATGATCTGCACCAGCTCCACTTCGTTAAGCAAAGAGTCAGACCCAACCACATCGGCATCGCATTGATAAAACTCTCTATACCTACCCTTCTGTGGACGGTCGGCTCGCCACACGGGTTGAATTTGGTAACGCTTGAACGGCATCTGCAGTTCGTCGCGGTGTATTACCACGTATCGAGCAAAGGGAACAGTGAGGTCGTAGCGCAATCCCTTCTCGCAAATCTTGGCTGCCAGTTTCAACACATTGTCGCTTACGAACTCCTCGGCAGGCACTTTGCCGATGAAATCGCCCGAATTGAGGATTTTGAACAATAGCTTATCCCCTTCTTCACCATACTTCCCCATGAGCGTTTGCAACGTTTCCATGGAGGGCGTTTCTATTTGTTGATAGCCGTAAAGGGCGTAAACATCCTTAATGGTGTCGAAAATATAGTTTCGTTTGGCCATTTCGGCCGGTGAAAAGTCCCTTGTTCCTTTGGGTATGGATGGTTTGTTCATTACTTATTCCTAACGATGGTTTGACTTCTATCTGGTCCGATAGAGATGATTTTGATGGGTGTTTGCAGTTGTTTCTCCAAGAATTCGATGTAATTTTTGAATGCTTGGGGGAACTGTTCCTCGCTGGTAAACTGCGTCATGTCGGTTTGCCAGCCTTTCAGCTCTTCGTAAACGGGGGTTATTCCGTGTTCGATGTCGAATGGGAAATGGTCAATTCGTTGGCCGTCCTTTTCGTAAGCCACGCACGCCTTAATGGTTTCGAATGTGTCTAGCACGTCGCTTTTCATCATGATGAGTTGAGTTACGCCATTTATCATAATCGAATAGCGCAGCGCAACGAGGTCAATCCAACCGCATCTACGTTCTCTACCCGTCACTGCACCATACTCGTGACCTAGGTCGCGCAGCTTTTTCCCTGTTTCATCGAACAGTTCTGTGGGGAAAGGACCTGAACCAACGCGCGTGCAATAGGCTTTCATAATGCCGTAAACGTCGCCTATCTTGTTAGGACCAATGCCCAAACCGGCGCATGCACCTGCCGTAATGGTGTTAGAAGAGGTTACATATGGATAGCTACCAAAGTCTACATCGAGCATTGTTCCTTGTGCACCTTCGCATAGAATGGCTTTCCCTTCGTTTAAAAGACTGTTAAGTTCGAACTCGCTGTCAACGATATTGAACTGGCGCATATATTCAATGCCTTCCATCCAAGTCTTTTCCACTTCGCTAATGTCGAAGTCGGTATAGTTCATACTGCGCAGAATGCTGAGGTGTCGCTCTCTATGTTGTGCATATTTTTCTTCAAATCCTTCGAAGATGTCACCCACACGCAATCCCGAACGCGATACTTTATCGGTATAAGTCGGCCCAATTCCCTTGCCAGTGGTACCCACTTTCTTGTCGCCTTTCAGTGCTTCGTAGGCAGCATCCAACACACGATGGGTTGGCATGATAAGGTGTGCGCGCTTAGATATATGCAGACACTTCTTCAAGTCGTGCCCACTTTTCTCCAAATCCTTTGCCTCGGCCATGAACAAATCGGGTGCAAGCACCACGCCATTGCCGATAATATTTGTTTTTCCGCCTTGGAATATGCCAGAAGGAATGCTCCGCAAGACGAACTTTTGACCATTAAACTCTAACGTATGACCTGCGTTGGGACCGCCTTGAAAGCGTGCAACGACATCATATTGTGGCGTTAGCACGTCCACAACCTTACCTTTGCCTTCATCGCCCCACTGTAATCCCAGAAGAACGTCTACTTTTCCTGTCTTCATATATATAATATGTGTATTGTTATTTCCTGCAAACTTCACTTCATTTTCTTTTGGCATGCATTGCACACACCATAAAGATAAAGCGCGAAACCATCGCTTTCGAAGCCTTTTAGCCGCACTTGCTCTAGCGTGGTTGTTATCTCTGGCAGGTTCACCTCAGTCACCGAACCGCACATTGTGCACACCTGATGGCAGTGATTGTCGTTCTTTGTGCGTGCCTCGTACTTGGTTCCGTCTATTAGTTTATGCCTAACCACAAGCCTTAACTTGATGAACAGCCGCAGTGTATTATATAATGTGGCCCTACTAACCTTGAAGTTTTGGTTCTTTATGTACTCGTTTAGCTGGTCGAGTGAGAAATGTCCCTTTATGCTAAACACTGCATCGAGAATGGCGTAACGCTCAGACGTCCGCCTATAATTGTTCGTTTCCAGATATTGGTCGAGTATTTTTCGGGCCTGCCTTTTGCTGTCTTGTTTCATTTTCATTTCTTTGTCAGCCCTACAAAGTTACGATAAATATCCGAAAAGCGCGCGTTTCATCGCAAAAATGTAGCTCTGCGATGGCTTACCTGCGCAAGTGGGTGGCTGGTGTTTCTACATCGTCAAGGTGCTTACAAGCGCGCCAACAGTTCGTCAACCCGTTGTTCGTAGCTATCACCCAGCATGGCCAGCTTTTGCAAACTAGCACTAGCAGCATGCCTTACGCCGAGGTTATCGCTTTGCAAAGCAACGCTAACCTGGTCGAGATATTCGTCTAAGCCACGCTCATTGGGTTCGCTACCTTTCATAAAAAGGCGCGCCAAAAGCTGATAGGCGCATATCTGCCTATCCATTCGGTCGCTCGCCATCCACTGGTAGGCCAATGCAGGCGCGAAATCAACGTGTTGCAGCAAGTTGAAGGCCAGCATCTCGGCCATTTCTTGTTGCAAAGGCTGCTCCGTCCACACGTCAGCTAGTTCGGGCGACATGCGTTCGGGCGGCATAATCAAGGTGGCCATAATCTTACATTCGCGTATGTTCTCTTTCCAAAGCTCAATGGCCAGTTCGTAGTTGGGCGCGTATGGTGCGGACATTTTACGCAGTTCGTGGAACGGAACTCCCCAATTAATTTTATATCCTATGCCTTTCTGAGCCATAGAACGCGAGGTTGTGCCGTCCATAAAGAGCCGAAACGATTGTTTTATCGCCATCAGTTTGCTATGTGTATCTTCGTTCATTGCTAATTTCAAATTATTATGTTGAAGAGCCTGGGGAGAAGTCTTGTTATCCTGATTGAGCCGTTATCGAGTTCAAATAACAAGCTCCGCTCCCCTACCCTTTGTGTTTGTTAAATTGGTTTTCTTTCTTTTCGCCTTCTTAAACAAGGAAACCGAACTCGTTAGAATAACGTAACATTTGTGCATCGTAAGCTTCCGAGTAATCTACTTCTACGTCTACAACGTCCCCCTCACTATTCAGTATGGGCTTATATACGGGATTGATAAAGCCCTTATAAGGCGCAATATCTAGCTTGGCAAAACGTTCCAGCACTTCGGCATGTAGTTCACCGTCTACCTTAACAGCATAATTCTCAACTAGATTGCGAGCTGCGTTAAAGTCGCCCTCACTCTTAATGCGTTGCACTTCGGCCAAAAGTTCGCCGAACAAGCGGTGCAATTGTTCATAGTTGTTTATCCGAACGTATGTCTTCCCTTCGCGTTTTACCAACTCAACAGCACCTCTTCCGTGTTCAAGAGTCCAATGGGCAATGAGTGCCCTGTTGCGCATGTGTGCCTCTTCGATGTCCTTTCCGCGCTCTATTCTAGTCAATTGGGTCATCAGTCCGTTCATCATATACGTATAATATTGTGAGCGGAAAGCGTTTTTATTGGGCAACAAGCCCAACTCTTGCAGCTTATCGTCGGCCATATAATACAAGCCAAAGAGGTCGGCGCGAGCCTCTTCGATGGTGTTTCCGTAGGCTTTCAGTGCATCAGGACTAACGCCGGGCAGCAATTTACCACTGCCATGCCCTAAACATTCGTGCAAGTCGGTGTGCAAGTCGTCGCAAATGTCGCCGTAACGAGACACTATGTCCAGTGTTTCTTCGTCAATAACAAACTCTTCTTTAAAGCCGTTACCCTTCGCCGCCTTGTTGTACGCATCGGTAATGTTGCTAATTGTTACACTTTTCGACCCATGTTGCGCCCTAATCCAGTCGGCGTTGGGCAAGTTAATGCCGATTGCCGTAGAGGGATATTCGTCTCCACCGAGCATTGCCGCACACACAACGTTGGCTGTAACGCCACGCACTTCGGCCTTTTTAAATCGCGAGTCGACGGGCGAATGATCTTCAAACCATTGCGCATTGTCACTAATAAGACGTGTTCGGCGCGTCGCCTCCAAGTCTTTATACTCAACAATGCCCTCCCACGAGGCCTTAATGCCCAGCGGATCGCCATAAACCTCGATAAATCCGTTAATAAAATCCACGTTACCCGCTTGCTCTTTGAGCCATTCAATCGAATATTCGTCAAACAAATGCAGGTCGCCTGTGCGATAATATCTTATTAATAAGTCGATAACGCGTTGCTGCTGTTGGTTTTCAGCAACACCTTTCGCCTTATCCAACCAATATATGATGTGGCGAATGGCCTCACCATACGCGCCATTTTCTTTCCAAACCTTTTCTTCTAGCCCTTTATCGCCCCTTACGAGTTTTGAGTTCAAGCCCCACGAAGGCGATTTGTCTCCTGTGGCGGCCTTCTTTTCGTTGTAGAAGTCCTCCACTTCCTGTTGACTTACACCTTCATAATAGTTGCAAGCCGAAGTCTTCACCAAGTCCACCCCATCGGCTTTGTTCACTCTTTTGGGGAGAATTTCGGGGTCGAACATCACGGGACACAATTCGTCGCACAGCTCCTCAACAGAGTTATAACCATTCATCGGCAGCTTTTCCACTGGCATCTGCTTAACTGCATCGCGAAAGAATGTCTCCGAGAAGTCGGGGCGTATCTTGTCGTTGGCGTAATGATGGTAGATACCATTCGAGAACCAAACACGTTTCAGGTACAAAGCCAACTTGTCGTAGTTCTCCTTGTCTGCCCTTTCATCGAGTTCTGTGTAAAGTGTTTCCAGTGTTTTCCTTATACGAAGGTTGTATTTTCCAAACTGGTCTGTGGTAATGTCCCTACCGCAAAGCGTGGCTTGCGACAGATAATATATGTATTTCTTCTGTTGAAGCGAAAGTTTTTCAAATTGTGGTAGCCTGTAACGAAGCATCTGCAAGTCGGCAAATCGTTCGTCGGCATAGTTAAATGTGCCTGTTTCTTTCATGATTATTACTTTCTTTTTGTGCAAAAAAATTATCTCCACGCATTTGCTTTGCGTGGAGATAAAATTGTTTACCTGTCATTTTCGGGGGATATTCGATATTCCCTTGGTGTCATTCCCGTGAACCTCTTAAACGAAGTGTAGAACGACTGACGTGTAGAGAACCCCACTGCATCCGATACATCCTCAATGGTGAGGTGAGCCTTACGCTTGTCTTTCAACAGTTTCATGGCCTCCTGTATGCGGAACTTGTTAACGAAGGACGTATAGTTGGTATTGAACTGCCTGTTAATAACAGTCGAGATATACCTCGTATTCGTTCCTAAATCCTTTGCAAGTTGTTTTGCAGAGTAAGTTTTGTCCTTGTACTTTTGATTTACAGAAATCTCCTGGCAAATGTTCTTTGCCAACGTACCCATCAATTGGGGATTGATGAAGATTTGCGAATCTCTCTTTTTACCTTTTGTTTCTACTAACTGTACCATACTATAAAAACTAAATGCCTACTGATGGTGCAAATATAATCATTATTTTATTAATACAACAAGAATGTTACTTTTTTTTGATGTTTTATTTTTAATATTGCTCTTATTGGCCACTTTTTGTGTATTATTTGCTATATCAAGATGGCTTTTTTACTGTTTAGTGATGTTTGACCTTGTTTACAGATGAGCTTCATCTATGTTGACACGCCCCACTCTATTTCCTTTCAAAAACCACGAGCATATTATTACCTGGCGAATGTTTAGTAAAAAATACGCTTTAAGAAAAGTCTTGTCATTATCTTTCTTAACTGTGCCCACCGATTTGCACCGTTTACAGATCGGCTGTTTCGCATTTTTGCCTTTCGCCTTTCGTCACAATTGAGCGAGGCTCACGCCCCACTCCACGTCAAGCGTTCATTGACAGCAAGAACTCGTCGTTGTCTTTGGTAACGTTCAAGCGGTCGTGAATAGAATTCATGGCCTCTATCGGGTTCATATCTGATATGTACTTGCGCAGCACCCACATCCTGTCGAGGGTTGTCCTGTCTTGCAACAGGTCGTCGCGGCGCGTACTTGATGCAACAAGATTTACGGCCGGGAATATTCGCTTATTGCTTAGCGAGCGGTCTAGTTGCAATTCCATGTTACCCGTACCCTTAAACTCTTCGAATATCACTTCGTCCATCTTGCTACCCGTGTCGATAAGTGCCGTGGCGATGATGGTAAGCGAGCCACCGTTTTCCACATTTCTAGCTGCACCGAAAAAGCGTTTGGGCTTTTGAAGGGCGTTGGCATCCACACCACCCGTAAGCACCTTGCCACTTGCAGGACTGACGGTGTTGTATGCTCTGGCCAGACGTGTTATAGAGTCGAGGAAGATAACTACATCATGTCCCGACTCAACCAAGCGCTTCGCTTTTTCAAGTACGATGCCAGCAATCTTCACGTGGCGTTCTGCCGGTTCGTCAAATGTAGAGGCGATAACCTCTGCGTTCACCGTTCTAGCCATGTCCGTAACTTCTTCAGGGCGCTCGTCAATGAGCAGCATCATCAGGTATGCTTCGGGATGATTGGCTGCAATGGCGTTGGCGATGTTCTTCATCAAGATGGTTTTACCTGTCTTGGGTTGCGCCACAATAAGTGCACGCTGTCCTTTTCCTATGGGCGAGAACAAGTCTACGATGCGTGTTGAAAGGTTTGTCGTGGCAGGATTACCACAAAGATTGAACTTTTCGTCGGGGAATAGCGGCGTAAGATGCTCGAAAGGAACGCGATCGCGTATTTCATCTGGCACCCTACCATTAATCATGTCGATGCTTGTCAGCGGGAAATACTTCTCGCCTTCGCGTGGAGGACGCACCCTACTCTGTACTACATCGCCCGTTTTCAATCCATATTTCTTCACTTGCTGTGTGGAAACGTACACGTCGTCGGGCGAAGAAAGATAGTTGTAATCGCTCGAACGCAAGAAACCGTATCCGTCGGGCATAATTTCGAGTACGCCATCTGCCGTTATCAAGTCAGAGAAGTCGTAAGCAGGTTGTGCCGGTTGCACTGGTTCTGGCTGCTGATAGCCGGCATTAGGCATTCCATTGGTGGGATTGTCGAAAATGTCGTAGTTAGGCAACGCGCCTTGATCTTCGATTGGTAAGTCAACAACAGTGATGAAATCAGTTCCATCGCCAGGGTCGCCTTCCCAACACCCCTCCCTTATCGGGTCTGGCCTATCGTTTGAACCCTCGTTGCGAGCATTTATCTTGGCCTGCAATTGTGCCAACAGCCCACTGTCGGGAGCATCTTGGTTTTCTTCCATGCCGTTGGCCTCTGGCAAGAAACCAGCCTCCGGAACAGACATCTCATTTATTGGCTCTGCCTCTACTTGTTCGCCCACAATCTCTTGCGGTTCGGCTTGTATATTATCGTCAGGTTCGGCTGCCACCTGTTCGGGCGCGCTTTCCTCCTTGTTTTCCTCTTTCTGTTGTTCTTCGGTTTCCTTAGCCAAACGCTCTGCTT
>ERZ773067.1138-NODE-1138-length-14609-cov-11.046242_pt1 | contig 14609 bp, 12 predicted proteins | sample MGYA00580622_ERZ773067 | MGnify/ENA primary metagenome ERZ773067 (study PRJEB29015, sample SAMEA2737998) | human oral metagenome | biome: human oral; feature: human-associated habitat; material: dental | place: China | collected 2113 ...
TTTGCAGGAGGCCGACCTGATCCGTCGGTACGAACAGCTTGTCGTCTCCGCCGTATTGGATGCGCAGATAGTCGCGGTGAATGCCCGCGACCTCGAGCGTCTCCACGCCGAGATATTTCCCGATGCCGTGCGAGACATGCACGACATAGTCACCGGGGGCAATCTCGCGAAAGTGCCGTATGCGTTCACCTGCCGACGCCGTGCGCCGCAGTTTCACCTTATGCCGCCCAAAGATGTCCTGCTCTGTGAGCACGGCAATGTGCGCCGCACTCAGTTCGAAGCCCGCACGCAGAGCCCCCGATGCAACCGCAACGGCTTCCCTGTGCTCCTCACCCTCTCTGCGCAGGAGAACGGCGGGTATCTTCCACCCCGTCAGCATATCGCGCACGGCATTCGCCCGCTCTACACCGCCCGCGAGGATGAGCACCTGAACCCCATCCGCAAGATAGCGGCGCAGCTCGCTCTCAAGCAGTGCAAACTGCCGCTGGAACGCTGTCATGGGCACCATCTGAAAGCTGATGAGCGCTGCAGGCGTACATGCGGGGACGGTTCGGCTCATCAGCGAGGCAAAGATTTCATGCCCTGCTGCTCCTGCGGCAACCAACTCCTCCCATGAGAACAGACGCGCTGCGCGCACCTCATCCTCCTGCGCCGCATCCGCAAGTGCCCCGATGAGACGCAGCGGCTCGTCGAAGATGGTCACGCCTTCGCCGCTGAGATACGTCAAAAAGCACGCCTCCCCCTCATCATCCGCTGCACGCAGCGGCATGACGGAAGCCGTGCTGATATTCTTGATGGAACGTTTCGTCAGAGGATCGTACTCACGCATGGAGTCGATCTCCGCGTCGAAGAATTCCACGCGGATCGGTGAGAGCGCATTGATCGGAAAGATGTCGACGATGCCGCCGCGTACACTAAACTGACCGACGTGCTCCACCTCTGCCGCGTGCTCGTAGCCGAGTGTACTCAGCCGTTCGAGCAGGTACTCGCGCGGAAGACTCTCCCCGAGCCGCAGAGAGAGCGCTGCTCGTGAAAACTCTGCCGTACTCAATCCTCTCTGTGCCGCCGCCCCGATGTCCGCGAGCACGATAATCGGTTCGCAGCGCAGCAGTCGTGCGAGGATATTCATGCGCTGTGCTGAGCGTTCCAGCCCCTTCGCCGCACCATGCGCGGCAAAGTCCATGCGGTCCAGTTCCGGCAGCTCATAGACATCCGCCTCCGGCAGCAGTGCCGCCAGATCTTCCTGCCACGCGCGCAGCGTCTCGCGCCCACTCGTCACGATGGCGAGCGGACGTGGGTTGGCATCATAGGCGGCAGCAGCAGCGGCGTGCTTCATAGAGCCGGAAAAGCCGTGTACAAGAATCTGCTGAGGCGCAGCATCGAGCGTTTCTGAGAGCGCACGCACGGAACGATCCGCACGCAGTATGGAAAAGAGCACGTTCATTTGGGAGCCGCAGCGAGCGCTGCACGCACAAATCCCGCGAAGAGGGGATGCGGATGATTGGGCCGCGACTTGAGCTCCGGATGGAACTGCGAGGCGACGAACCACGGATGCTCCGCGATCTCCACGACCTCCACGAGGCGGTTGTCCGGACTTGTGCCAGCAATCACCAGCCCCTTCTCCTCAAGCTGCGTACGGTAGGCATTGTTGAATTCAAAGCGATGGCGATGACGCTCGCTGATCTCGCCCGCACCGTACTCCTCACGCGAGTGTGAACCGTCCGCGAGAACACAGGGATACGCACCGAGGCGCATCGTACCGCCCTTCTCCTCCACGTCCTGCTGATCCTCCATCAGGGCAATGACAGGATGCGGTGTCTCCGCTGCGAACTCCGTGCTGTGTGCGTTCGTAAGCCCCGCCACATGGCGTGCAAACTCGATGACTGCGCACTGCATGCCGAGACAGAGTCCGAGGAACGGAATCTCGTGCTCGCGCGCATACTGAATCGCGCGGATCTTTCCCTCGACTCCGCGGTCACCGAAGCCGCCGGGCACGAGAATTCCCTTGCAGCCGGCAAAGAGTTCATCGAGATCCGCATTTGGCTCCTCAAGTTCCTCCGCATTGATCCACGCGATCTTCACCTGTGCATCCTGATCAATACCGCCGTGATGAAGCGCCTCCGTCACAGACATATAAGCATCCGGCAGTGCAACGTATTTGCCGACAACGGCAATCTTTACCTTTTTTGCGGGATGGTTGATCTTAAAGACCATCTTCTCCCACGCCTCCATATTGGAGGGATCAAACGTCATCGCCATCTTTTCGAGCACGATGCGGTCGAGCCCCTCCTGCTGCATCATAAGAGGAACTTCGTAGATCGTCGGTGCCGTGCGGTTCTCGATGACAGCATCGGCATCCACATCGCAGAAGAGCGCAATCTTCTCCTTCATCTCGCGCGGAATCGGCTGCTCCGTGCGGCAGACGAGGATATCCGGCTGAATGCCGATGGCGCGCAGCTCCTTGACGCTGTGCTGGGTCGGCTTCGTCTTGAGCTCGCCTGCCGCCCCGATGTAGGGAAGCAGTGTTACATGGATGTAGAGCGCGTCGTTCTTCCCGACTTCCTTCTTGACCTGACGGATTGCCTCGAGGAAGGGCAGACTCTCGATATCGCCGACCGTTCCGCCGATCTCAGTGATGACGACGTCGGCATTGTCTGCCTTTGCCACATCGTAAACTCTCTGCTTGATCTCATTCGTAATATGCGGGATCACCTGCACCGTCGAGCCGAGGTAGTCCCCGTGACGCTCCTTGTTGAGCACGGTGGCGTAGACCTTGCCCGTGGTGATGTTCGAGCGCTTCGTGAGATTGATGTCGATGAAGCGCTCGTAGTGCCCGAGATCAAGATCCGTCTCCGCCCCGTCGTCTGTAACGAACACCTCGCCGTGTTGGTAGGGACTCATCGTACCGGGATCAATGTTGATGTAGGGGTCAAATTTCTGGATGGTGACCTTCAGCCCACGACTTTTGAGCAGTCGACCGAGCGAGGCTGCCGTAATGCCCTTGCCCAACGATGAAACCACGCCGCCCGTGACGAAAATATACTTTGCCATGCCGTTCCTCCGCTCGACCTAGATCAGTTCTGAATGCTCTCGAGTTTCTTCTTGCGTGCCGCTTCCTTCGTGATGGCCGTCTTCGCTGCCGCTCCTGAGGAACGGGACGAGGAGCGCTTGACCTCGGGGGGAACCCACTCCATCAGGCCCCATTTGCTTTCACCCTCATAATGAAAGCGGCTGTCCATATTCATCATCGTATAGATTTCGGAGATCGCCATCGCAAGCGACTGTACAGGTTTGTGTTTGGCCTCGATCACCTCGAGAATGAGATCCTTGTAGTGGATCGGCTCTTTTTTCTGCGTGAGGATGTGATAGGCGACATCCACTTCCGACATATGTTCAAAATCCATAGATACGCTCCTTTCCTGTGAACGATTACATCTTCTCCGGTGCCGTGACGCCGAGCACTCCCAGGCTGTTGCGGATCGCGCGTCCTGTCGCAAGGACAAGGGCAAGACGCGCCGAGGCAAGTGCCGGCTCCTGCCCGACAATGCGGCATTTATTGTAGAACGAATGGAACGCACCTGCCAGCTCATGACTATACCGCGCGATGCGCTGCGGAGCAAAGTCCGCTGCCGCGCGCGCAATCTCCTCGGGATAGGAAGCGATCTTCTTGATGAGTGCAATCTCCGTCTCATCCGTCAGCAGCTCCAGCTCGTTCCCGTCCCTGACAGCAATCCCCGCCTCGTTCGCCTGACGGAAGATGCTCGAAATGCGCGCATGTGCATACTGGATGTAGTAAACGGGATTCTCATTGGACTTCTTGGTCGCAAGATCGAGATCGAAATCAAGCTGGCTGTCGAGTGAGCGCATGAGGAAAAAATACCGCGCCGCGTCGACACCGACCTCCTCCATCAGCTCACGCAGCGTGACCGTCTCGCCCGTGCGCTTGCTCAGCTTCACAACCTGACCGCCCCGATAGAGGCTGACCATCTGCAGCAGGAGTACCGTGAGTTTCTCGGGATCGTGCCCGAGCGCCGCCATCGCTGCCTTGACGCGTGCTACATAGCCGTGGTGGTCTGCGCCCCAGATATTGATGAGCCGTCCGTAGCCGCGCTCATATTTATCCGCGTGGTAGGCAATGTCTGCCGCGAGATAGGTCGGAACACCGTTATCACGGAAAATGACGCGGTCCTTGTCGTCGCCGTAGTCCGTCGAGCGGAGCCAGACCGCCCCCTCCTGCTCGTATGCCTTGCCGCGTTCCAACAAAACATCTACCACACGGCGCACAGCATCCGGATGGAGTGTGCGCTCGCTGTACCAGCGATCGAATGTCACGCCGAAATCCGTCAGATCTTCCTCAAGTGCCGCCAGCTTCTCACGATAGGCGACATCTTGAAAGAGCCGCAGACGTTCCTCCTCGGGCAGGGCAAGATACTTGTCCCCATCGCGGTCAATGATGCGCTGTGCCGTCTCCACGATATCCGCACCGTGGTAGCCGTTCTCCGGGAACTCCACAGGCTTTCCCAGAAGTTCCAGATAGCGCGCATTTACTGACACGGCAAGGAGATTCATCTGATTGCCCGCGTCGTTGACATAGTACTCGCTGTCCACGGCATAACCCGCCGTACGCAGCAGCTTCACGAGCGCCGACCCAACGGCAGCGCCGCGCCCATGTCCGACGTGCAGCGGTCCCGTCGGATTCGCACTGACGTATTCCACTTGAATGCGGGGTGCTCCATTGGGCGGCAGTGTGCCGAATGTCTCCCCCGCAGCAAGCACAGCGCGCAGTGTATCGGCAAGCACCGTTTTTTTGAGGTAGAGATTGAGGAAGCCGGGTCCCGCGACCTCTGCGCGTTCGAGCCAGTCGCCCGTCAGGTGTTCCTGTATCGCTGCCGCGATCTTCTGCGGCGGCTGACGAAAAACACGTGCCGACTGCATCGCAAAATTGGTCGCAAAATCTCCGAGCTCCTTTTCCGGCGGCTCTTCCAGAAGAATGGAAGGAAGCGCGCCGCCCTCCGGCAGCTGCCCCACAGCTACAGCTGCCTCTACGGCACGTATGAGCGCCTGCTCAATCTGCTGTTTGATATCCAACTTGCTTGACTCTCCTTTACATCGGCTCGATCCGTATTTCCAGTGTGTTGTCACTCTGCCGCACGCCGTCCACATAGAGCGTATAGAAGATGTATGCCTCCTCCCGCCCATCTGGAAAGGTGCGCATGCGCAGGCGTCGTGTCAGCGTCTTGATGAGGAACATGCCATATGGTGTGCGGTAATTGCTCGTGCGTTCCTCGCCTGCGGCAAAGTGCTGTGTCCAGCGTACAACACCGCGCCGCTGCAGCATAATGCCGGAGGTGCCGATCCGCAGCACCGTAGGTATGGTCTCGCCCTCGATCAGCTCGCCGTCATCATAGCTCACATAGCGACTCTCACCACGCAAAAAACGCCGTCCGGTAACGGACAGCGCAATGCGGCTCTCCTCGCCCGCAGCGTCCACCTGTCTTCCATCAAGGAAGACACGCACCTGCTCCGCACCCTTCATCGAATACACCCTCCGACAAAAAGTGTTCTGCACAGCCTAGTTCTGATCAACAGCAATCGCGAGATCCACCAGCTGACCGTTCAGATTCATCTCCACGACAAGATACTGCCCGTCGCTGATCTTGACATCGAAATCCTTGCCTACACTTAGTGACGGCGTAGAGATATCTACATCGAGCCCCAACCCCGTGATATTCGTTGCAGTGTGTGCCGTCAGCATATTGCTCAGCTCCGAGATCGCGCTCTGCGCCATCTCGTCAAAGGTTTCGACCGGCATGCCCATCATCATCTGAGAGGCGATGAACTTCGCCGTATCCTCACTCATATTGTAGACGACATTCCCGCGGATCTGCTTCGTAAAGCCGACCAGCATCGATACCCCAAGGCTCTTGACACGATTCGAAGCAGCGTAGAGTTTCGTCCGCGTCGGCTCCGGAAAGCCCAGCATCGGCATTACCGTTGTAAAGGCATCCACAAAAGGATTGATCAGTTTTGCATCCATTGACTACTCTCCCTCTGCAAAGCCCACATTCATTCGCACCATTCCGATTGGCAGCCGCACGCTGATACAGAACGTCGTCATACGGGGGCTGACAATATGCACCTGCGCCCCGTGAATCGTTCCCGGCGGTGTCAGGCGCAGTTCTTTTCCCTCAAGCACATTGTTGATCTTCGAGACAGCACGTCCGGCAAGAATGTTCGCAGCCTCCTCCACGGCATCCACCGCCTCGACGTCGTCGAGCTCTTCCACCGTCGTACGTCCGAGCATGTGCATCGCGAACAGTTTGATCACTGGCTCATCCACGTAGAGGATCGCACGTCCCGTTGTAAAGCCCGTGATGCCGATGATGACCGCAGCACCGCTCACATCGAGTGAGCGCGATTCATACGGCTCAATCGAAACCTCACCCTCCATGCCGAGCAGCCCCGCAAGCCCCTGTTGGAGGCCGCGCCCGAACGGCTTGGCGTAGAGTTCACGAAAGACCGTCTCACGGCTTGCCGCCGCCTCACAAATCAGATGGAGCGTATCCACCAAGTCTAACTTCGCAACCGGTTTTTGCAGAAACGCGCGAATCCCGGCCGCCTTTCCCTGTGTGATGAGGTTCAGATCCTTCATCGCGCTGATCATTAAAATCTTTGCATCCGGATCAGCCTCAAGAATGCGCTTGCTGCACTCCAGACCATTCGTATCCGGCAGATTCATATCCATCGTCACAAGATCCGGGCGCAGCTCTGTGTAGAGCCGCATCGCCTCGACGGCATCCGCCGCCATACCGCAGACTTCGAAATCCGTATCCCGTAAGTTTTCAGCAATCATCACGCGGCTGATCTTTGAATCATCCACGATCAGCACTCGCAGCTTCCCCATACAATGTCACCCTCTTTTACGGATCATTTCATGCATTCCCTATTATACACGAAACGATAGCTTTCGTCACATGTTTTTTGGCAAAACCTCGACCCAGTAGCCATCCGGATCTTCGACGAAGTAAATCCCCATCTCCGCATTCTCATAGCAGATAATCCCCATCTCTGCATGTTTCGCATGCGCCGCTGCATAGTCATCCGTGTAGAGCGCAAGGTGGAATTCCTTCTCTCCAAGGTTGTACGGCTCCTTACGCTCATGCAGATACGTCAACTCGAGCTCGAAGTCCGTCGCGCCGTCGCATAGGTAGACGAGCGTGAACCCCTCTGCCTCCATGCGGCGTTTCTCTCGAAAGCCGAACGCCTTCTCATAAAAATCCATACTGCGCGCAAGATCGAGCACGTTGAAATTCACATGCGTAAACGTAAATGCCATCGTATCCTCCTATTTTAAACCACATTGTACCGCAGAAAAACATCCTATGTCGTAACAAGTGCAACAGTCTACTGCCGCCCCACACGATCAAAGAGCTCCATCACCTCAGGCGCCGGCTCTGCGTCCAGCTTGCTCACCCCCCAGATTGCAAAGAGTCCGAGCACAAAGCCGGGCACAATCTCATAGAGCCCAAAAAGCGCCAACTGCTTCCAGACGAGCACTGTCATACCGCCCGTCACAATCCCCGCAAGCACGCCGCGCTCCGTCGTGCGCCGCCAAAAGAGACACATGAGAAGCGCAGGCCCAAACGCTGCGCCAAACCCCGCCCATGCATATGCCACCATATCGAGGATGAAGTTATCCGGACTCAGCCCGAGGTAGATCGCCGCCGCTGCAATCACGAGCACCGAGAGGCGGCTCACCCAGACGAGCTCCACCTGCTGTGCATGCGGACGAAAGCTGCGCCGATAGATATCCTGCGCGAATGCCGATGCTGCGACAAGCAGCTGCGCCGATGCTGTGCTCATGATCGCCGCGAGCACAGCAGCAAGGATCAACCCTGCAATGATTGGCGGGAAAAGTTCTCCTGCCATCGCAAGGAACACTGTCTCCGCCGCTGTCCCCTCAAGCGGTGTGCGCAGATAGACCGCGCCGACCATACCGACCAGAATCGCGGCAGAGAGCGAGATCACCACCCACGCCATTGCAATCCGTGTTGCCTGCGGAAGTTCCTCCGCATGACGGATTGCCATAAAGCGCACGAGAATATGCGGCTGACCGAAGTAACCGATACCCCACGCCATCAGCGAAATGAACTCAATCAAGCCGAGCGTCGATCCATCGGACTTCGTCAGCGGCGAGAAAAACGACGCATGCTCTGCGTAGATCAATTCCGCCGTCGCTCCGAAGCCGCCGAGCATAATCGCAGCGCCGACAGGAACGACAAGAATGGCAAAGAACATCATCACGCCCTGGATAAAGTCCGTACGCGACACAGCGAGGAAGCCGCCGACCAGCGTATAGAAAACCACAACGCCTGCGCCCGCGAGCAGCGCCGTCAAATACGGCAGCTGAAAGATTGTTTCGAAGAGACGCCCCGCCGCAACGAAGCCGGACGACGTATAGAGGATGAAGAAGATCAGGATGAAGATCGCCGGAACAACGCGCAGCGCCCCCGACGTGGCAAAAAAACGGTTCTCAAAGAAATCCGGCAGCGTCAGTGAATTGTTTGCCAGTTCCGTATAGATGCGCAGCCGCGCTGCAATGAACCGCCAGTTCGCCCATGTCCCGAGGGCAAGCCCAAGCGCGATCCACCCCGCATTGAGCCCTGCCACATACGCAAACCCAGGCAGTCCCATAAGCATCCATCCGGACATATCCGACGCCTCGGCGCTCATCGAGGTCACCCATGCACCAAGCTTTCGATTCCCGAGAAAGTAATCGCTCATATTGCGTGTGCGCCTGTAATAATAGACCCCGATCCCCATCATTACGAGCATATAAACAACGAAAATAATGCTGATTTCAATTTGCTCTGCCAAAGAAAAATCCTCTCGCTACGTAAGGAACTATCAAAACATGCCGTTCATTATACGGGATTTTTCCCCGAAAAGCAAAGTTTTTCAGGGCTCCTTACAAATTGGCATAAAAAAACCCCGCACACGCGGGGTCATATTGGGAAAGATCGTCGTTATTCCTGCTGCTCGAACAGGGACTTGTCCACACCGCAGAGTGGGCAGACAAAATCCTCCGGCAGATCCTCAAACGCCACACCGGGAGCCAGATCGTAATCAGCATCGCCCACAGCCTCATCATAGATCCATCCGCAAACTGTACAAACCCATGTCTTCATGGGAAGCCCTCCTTCATATATACACAGAAATATAATATAACACACAGATGTGATTGGGAAGTATAAGCCGTATTCGAATTACTACCCAATAACAATTATTATATTACAATATTTTTTTGTATTTTTCCAGTACTTTCGTAGAAAATTCTTATAGATTTTTTCTATGTCGGTATTCTGTTGGCTTGACCCCCATATGCTTTTGGAAAATCTTGCTGAAATAGCGCGTATCCTGATAGCCGCAGGCAGCTGCAACCGCATAGATTTTCTCATCCCCCTCGCGCAGCATCTGTCCTGCACGCCGCAGCCGACAGTCCGTCAGATATGCACTGAACGAGGTGCCGCAGCGTGCAAAGAGCTTGTGCAGATAGCTGACGCTGAGTCCGAGCTCATTCGCAACCTCACGCACCGTGATCGGCTCCGCCATATGCTCCTCCATGTGGCGCACGGCGTGCAGAAGATACCCGCGCACCGGCTCTTCCTCCGGCAGATCGAGATGCGTACCGTTGATCTCCGCTCCCTTCGCTGCCTGCAAGTGAAGCCGCCGCTCCATGATGTGCTCCGCCGCAAGCCTCATGGCAGAAGCCAGATCCTCATCGTCGAGCGGCTTCAGTAGGTAAGCGCATACGCCAAGAGAAATCGCCTGCTGTGCATACTCGAACTCACCATAGCCTGACAGGATGATGTACTCCGCCTCGAGTTCCTCGCGCAGACGCGCGATCACCTCGAGCCCCGAGAGTCCCGGCATCTTGATGTCCACAATGAGCACATCGGGGCGGTGCTCGCGTGCGAGGAGAATCCCCTCCATGCCGCTGCCCGCCGCGCCGATCACCTCGGCGCCAAAGTCACTCCACGGCGTCAGCCGCACAATGCCCTGCCGCTGCATAGGTTCGTCGTCTATAATAAGCACCTTAATCATAACGAGGAGCCTCCTCCCAGTGCTTCAGTGTCAGAACTACCTCCGTCCCCTTTCCCTCCGTGCTGTGCAGTGTAATCCCGCAGTCCTCATCCCCATTCAAGACCGCACGCATATGTACATTGTAAAGCCCGAAGTGGTTGTCATCCCGCCGTGCAAGCACCTCCCGCCGGCGCTCCGATGACATCCCTCGTCCGTTGTCCTTCACGCGAAAGACGAGGCGACCGTTCTCCTGCATCCCCGAAACAGCGATCTTCCCGCCGCTCTCTGCCATTTCAATACCATGCTGGATGGCATTCTCAACAAGAGGCTGCAGGATCAGCTTTGGCACGTAGCAGCCATAGACCGCGCAGTCCACACGCACGGTCACCTTCAGCCGCCCCTCGTAGCGCCGCTGTTGAATCCTCAGATACGTACGGAGAAAGCTCAGTTCCTCCGCCACCGTTACATAATCCTTCATGCTCACCGAAACACGCAGCAATTTACCGAGCTGTACGGCGGTATCTGCCGCCCCCTCACTGTCACCAAGCTTTGCACTCCACTTGATGAGATTCAGCGTGTTGTAGATAAAATGCGGCCGAATCATCTCCGTCAGGGACTTCACCTGTGCCACACGCAGCGTCCGTTCACGCGCACGGTTCTCTGCAAGGAGCGTTCGTATGTGCTCGATCAGGCTGTTGAATGTGAGCGCCAACTCACCGATCTCGTCGCTGCGCTGTGCATCCACCTTCACGGAGAAATCATCGTGACTGCGCACGCGCCGCATCGCCGTCGTCAGCGTATGCAGCGGACGCCAAAGATGGCGGCTCAATCGAGTGGCAAGGTATGCCGTCACACAAAGTGCGACGGCATCCACCATGAGGACAAGGCGAAAGAGATCGTCCAGAGGGGCAGCATCCAAATGCTGGCGCAGATGAACCGTGAAGCCCGTATCCGGCGAAGAATACGCACAGTCACGAAAGACCGTCTCCGATGCTCCGCCAGCCTTTTCGAGGGAAAGTTCTGCCCCGTCATGATTGAACACATCCATCATCACAGCGCCGCTGCGGTCCGTTAAGATGATCTGCCCCGCGCTGCCGTCCAGCACATCCTGAACAAGCTTCGTGAGAGCTGCGCGCCGCACATTGACCACGGCAAAGCCCAAGAGTTCATCCTCCTGCCGAATCGCATGCGCCATCGAAAAGACAGTATCCCCACGATTCACACCACAGCGCTCTGTCGCAGAGATCACCCAATCCTGCTCTGCTGCAGCGAGATCAAGCAGCCCCATGTGCAGATGTTCCGGCAGACGATCGCCGTACGGCAGATTATCCGCCGCCATGATTTCGCTGCCGTCCGCAGAGAACAGACAGCCTGCCGTATCAGCGGTGCACTCTTCCTGGAATGCTGAGAGGATCCTGTGAATATCTTCCGTATCCGCATGCGTGCCGCGCAGAAAGGCAATGGTCTCGGGGCGTACCGAAAGCGCATCCATTCGATGCTGTTCGTGCACAACAAATCCATCGATTGCGCACGATATTTGCTCTACCGCAGCGCGCCCCTCCCGCACCTGCCTGTTTTCATAGACGCTGTCCGTCGCATAGAGAATCATCGCGGAAGCAAGGAGAAGAGGAAGAAGCCCGCCGAGGAGCAGATAGGTAAGCAAGCGCTTTTGATAACTGATCCGATACCACTTCATGCAAGGCTCAGCCCCCTCTCCTGCCATGCGGCAGCACAGTGGACAAACGAGGAAAACAGCAGTCTTCCGTAATGTTCAGACTATAAAGAAAGAATACGGATAAATCTTATTTCTGTCAAGCAAAATTATAAATAAAGTCAAATACAAATTGATACAAAAGGAAAACCGCCACATAGCGTGACGGTCTTGGAAGGGGAAAATATGGGAATGGGGGATGGGGGGAAATGGGGATTTATTTGATAGCCGCCGCGCGCCATTTGCTTAAGAACAGATTCCTAAAGGACACGGTACACTGCGGATCAAACCAAGTGTAACAAATCTCTGTAAGAATGAGATGTCATCAATTTCAAATCTTTTTGATTATTCTACAATAATCAGAACTGCAGAGCAATCATACAGTTCGTCATTTTGGGGGGAGAATCCTCTCTTTTCTATTGTTTCCCACGAAGTTCCCGTTGAGCCTCGAAGAAATGAACGATGGCTTCCGCCGAAGGGCGATTCATTCCGGGGACAGTGGCGAGTTCATCGACCGAAGCCGCCTTAATCTTGTCCAGTGTTCCGAAGTGTGCCCAGAGACTCTGCCGCCTCTTCGGTCCAATACCGACGATGTGGTCGAGCACGGAGACGAGGTTGCGCTTGCCGCGCAGTTTGCGATGAAATGTGATTGCAAAGCGGTGCGCCTCGTCACGGATGCGCTGAATGAGATAGAGGGACGGGCTGCGGCGCGGGAGCTCGACCGGCTCGGAGTTTCCCTCCGTAAACACTAATTCAAACTGCTTGGCAAGCCCGACAACAGGCACCTCCTTATGCCCCGCCTCGTTTCGGATGATCTCAAGTGCGGAGGAAAGCTGCCCCTTGCCACCGTCAATGATGATGAGATCGGGCAGTTCCTCCTTCGGCAGTCCCACATAGCGCCGCGTCGTGACTTCACGCATGGAGAGGAAGTCATCGGGCTTTCCCTCGGCACTTTTGATCTTGAAACGGCGATAGTCCGACTTCTTCGGCATCCCACCCTCGAACACAACCATCGAGGCAACAGTCTCCTGCCCCTGATTGTGCGAGATGTCGAAACACTCCATACGATACGGCAGCTTCCTAAGGCCGAGATAACGCCCGAGCTCCTCGACCGCGCCAAGCGTCTGCTCATCGGCGAGGCTGCGGCGCGTCTCCTCGTCCGTGAGAAATTTCTCCGCGTTCCCCGTCGCCATCTCGACAATATCGTGCTTTGTGCCGCGCTGCGGCGTAAGTAGGACAACCTTTCCCCCGCCCTTCTTCTCCGCAAGCCAGCGCTCAATAATCTCCTGACCCGCCGCATCAATCGCACACGGGAGCAGAACCTCACGCGGCACAAAGGTTGCCTGGTTGTAGTACTGTTCGAGGAACGCACGCAAAATATCCGCATCACTCTCCTCCTCGCTCCCGCGCAGGAGAAAATGCTCGCGCCCGATCATCTTGCCTCCGCGAATGAAAAAGATCTGCACACAGACCCCCGCCGCCGAGCGGGCCATGCCAATCGCGTCCTGATCGCCTGCTCCCGTAACGATGTTCTGCCGCTCCGCCGCCTTGCGCACCGCCGTGAGCTGATCGCGAAGCCGTGCCGCTGTCTCGAAGTGATAGGCTTCTGCTGCAAGGTTCATGCGATGCTCGAGCTCGCACTCCACATCGTCCGTCCGTCCCTCCAAAAAGAGCAGAACAGCGCGGATCATCGCACCGTAGTCCTCCGCTGTCACCTTCCCCACGCAGGGTGCAAGGCAGCGCTTGATATGATACTCCAGGCAGGGGCGCTCGGGCATCGTACGGCACGTACGCATAGGAAAAAGGCGCTTCAGGAGCTTCAAGCTGTCCCGCAGCGCTGTCACATTTGTATAGGGTCCGAAATAGCGCGCACCATCACGCACGACACGCCGCGTGATGAAGACGCGCGGATATTCCTCCTGCACTGTCACCTTGACATAGGGGTAACTCTTGTCGTCCTTCAGGCGGATGTTGTAACGCGGACGATGTTTCTTAATCAGATTCGCTTCGAGTATCAGCGACTCGACTTCGTTTGCCGTCATGATGGTTTCGAAGTCGGCGATGTGCGAAACCATCGCACGCACCTTCGGTGCCTGATTGCGGCTGCTCTGAAAGTACTGTCGGACACGGTTCTTTAGAACGATTGCCTTGCCCACGTAGATGATCTTCCCGCGCGCATCCTTCATGAGGTAGACACCCGGAGACTCCGGCAGCAGTTTCAGTTTTTCGGCGACCGTGTCCGTCACGACTCAGTGTCCTGCCTTCATGCGATTGATCGCACTGAACAGTGCAAGGATGGACGACGTGATGATATCTGTATCCAGTCCCGCGCCCCAGTAGACCTTGCCGTCCTTGCCTGTGATGCTGATGTAGGAGATGGCACGCGAGGTCTGCCCGATTTCAAGCGCGTGCTCGCTGTATGTGAGGTTCGTATAGTGCAGGCCAAGATTTTCCTGCATGGCGTTCGAGATCGCGTCCAGACGCCCGTTGCCGCGCGCCCCGTACATATGCTCCTCGCCGTTCACCTTCAGATGAACGTCCCCCATGCGCGTGCCGTCCGGCTGCTTTTTCAGATGGAAATCCGAAAGCTCGAACGGGAAAACGATATTGACGTATGTATCCGTAAAGACCTTGTAAATTTCATCCGGCATAAGCTCCTTGTGCCCGCTGTCGGAGACGGACTTCACGCGATAGCTGAAGTCCTCGCGCATCTTCTTCGGCATGCTGATGCCGTACTGGTGCTCCATGATGTAGCCGACGCCGCCCCTGCCCGACTGGCTGTTGATGCGGATGACATCGCCGTCGTACGTGCGCC
>ERZ773067.1142-NODE-1142-length-14581-cov-6.444031_pt1 | contig 14581 bp, 11 predicted proteins | sample MGYA00580622_ERZ773067 | MGnify/ENA primary metagenome ERZ773067 (study PRJEB29015, sample SAMEA2737998) | human oral metagenome | biome: human oral; feature: human-associated habitat; material: dental | place: China | collected 2113 ...
TGCGGTCCTGACTCGGGTGCTTGGGCTATGGCTGTCTGCTGGCATAAGCCGGTCCAATGGGCCGAAACTGGCCGCGGGTTAGGTTGGAAACAGACGGGATTGAATTTTGCAGGATCGACTATTGAAATGTGATAATCCCACTAAAAATTGTTGGTAGATAAAGGGGTGTGCCATGTTCTAATAGAAAAACGACGTGAATATACAGAGGTTCCTGGAATGAATAATGACGCTCAATCATGTTGTCAAGATGATTCAATTAATACGGATCAAGTGCCCCTATCGTCAGGGAAAACAGTGGCGCGCATGACGAAAGACGTGGCGACTTGGGGGCATGAGATCTGGTACGACACGGCTGTACTGGATTCTCTTTCCGATCAAGAAAAAAAAGCGATGATAGAGCGCCTGCCCCAAGGACGATGTCGTGGCGTGATCGTCTATCGATCAAATATGCATGATCTTGCGCAGATGATGTCGCCAAGACTTCAACGCATTCTCCATCTGGATACTGTCGAGGAGTGGAATGAGTTTTCCTTGGGCGACCTGTCGCTCGAAGGGGCGGGGGGGCTGGAAATTCATGTGGTGTCAAGCTCAAGTGACAAGGTTCTGAATCTGGCCAGGTCGTCGGGATACAGAACTTGCTTGCGGACAAGGGTGGATGATGCAGACTCCCTCCATCGGTCTTATCAACAAGGCGTTGAACATGACTACCTGATGGTGGCATTTAAGGACTCGACCAATATTCCTCTGGAGCTGGTGATCGCAGAGTTGCACAAAACGGATACCAAGCTTCTGAAGGAGGTGAGTGCGAATATAGATGACGCAATGGTGGCCATGGGGGTTCTGGAAATGGGTAGTGATGGGGTGGTGGTTTCATTCAAGAGCGTGAACGATCTCGACAGCCTGGAGCGACGCATGGATGCATCCATGAGGGAGAAAGTCTGCATTCAGGTTGGAGAAATTCAATCTGTCAGACACCTTGGTATGGGGTATCGAACCTGCATTGACACCACACATATGTTTGAAGAAGATGAAGGGATTCTCGTTGGGTCGACATCGACGGGTGGATTTCTATGCTGCCCGGAGGTCTTCTTTCTTCCATACATGGAGTTGAGACCATTCAGGGTGAATGCGGCATCGGTTCACAGCTATGTATTTCAGTCTGGAGACCGGACGAATTACATCAGCGAACTGAAGGCGGGTAGCACCCTGACTGCGGTAAATGCCAGGGGAGATGCACGTCAGATTTATGTTGGTAGGGTTAAGACAGAAATCCGGCCACTGCTGCTTGTTGAGGCCTTATTCCCCGGCAACAGCAGGATAAATATCATCATGCAGGATGATTGGCACGTCAGAGTGTTCTCGGATCAGGCGAAGCCGCTCAACATCACCGATCTCAAGGCAGGGGACAGGGTGCTCGGATTTGTGACTGAACCCGGAAGACATGTCGGAGTCAGAGTCGATGAGCATATCATCGAATCATGAGAATGGCTCAGGAATCAACTTCATCATTGCGGAGGGGTACGTGAATCGCGTTATGGTAAGTGGTGTTACCGGTTTTCTGGGAAGTGCGATTGCGGCCTCGTTCCTGAAATCTGGAAAGGAAGTCCATGGATTGACAAGAAATGATGAAACAGGTCAAAGAGCCCGGCAGGCAGTTCTTTCTGCAGCGAGAGGTTTTGGTTGGGACATTTCAGAGGAGATTAGGCGCGGGTTTCACGTGGTGAACGTTGACTTCATGAATATGAAGCAGAATCTCCTTGACAAAAAGCTACCTCCGATGGATGCCATCTGGCATGTGGCTGCGGAAATGAGCTATCTGTCGCAGAAGCTGTCCAAGGCGTTTCAAGTCAATGTCAATTCAACGATGGATTTGTATGAATTCTTGGTAGAAAGCTCTAGTAGTAAGAAGCGTTTTTACTATGTTTCGACAGCTTATGTGGCCGGGATGCAGGGAGGAATCGTCAAGGAGCGTCTTCATTCAAGAGCTGAGTTGATCAATACGTATCAGGTGACAAAATGGAGCGCGGAGCAGGCATTGCATCTGGGCTTCTTGGACACCGGTGTTCCGGTTACCCTTTTTCGTCCGAGTGTAGTAGTGGGGCATCGCCAGACTGGCTGGGCCTTACGCAACGGATTTGGGTTCTACATGTTTCTGGAAGCCATGCTTCGGGCCGCGAATGCGGGCTGTAGAGATCTTCTCGTGGATCTTGAAGGTTCAGCCCGCCCCGATCTGGTGACGGTGGATCAAGTGGTTGGTGACGCGTTGGCATTGACGGGCAGGCCTGATCAGCCATGCTTTTGGGAAGTATTTCATTGTAGCGGGGGGGTCAATGAAAACATAGAGAGTTTGGTCGGGATCTGGGCTAGGGCGGCGGGCCTGCAGGCCGCTATCGGCTTGCCTGTAACGAATATAGACAGGATGCTAAACAAAGCCATTAGCTTGAACCGGCCGTTTGCAAATCAGGAGTGGTTATTTGATCGTCGTCTTCTGGATAAAGCCGTTGGAAGGGACTCACCAGTTCCTCCTTTGCAGTACGATGAGTTGACGATGCTTTGCGAGAAGTATGCCAGTGAGGTTGCAGAGGCTTCACGATATGGTGTTCGATCATGAATATATTCAGATATGGCGTCCTTCAGGGTAATGTGACTCATGGAGACCGAAATGGGCCTGATGTTCTAAGAGATGTATTTGTTTCATTAGGTGAGCGAGTAAACGTCAACACAAACCAGATCATTACGGTGAAGGGGCGACTGGATAAAGAAACCTTGGCTCGAGCTTTCAAGGCAGCTGTTCGTGAAGTGCCTGTTATGTGCTCTCGCCTCGATATCGCCAATGGAGTTCTGACCCATGACATACAACTGGCAGACCAGGCTAGGGTGGAGCATATGGAGTGGGGGGGCGAATGCTCGTTATCCAATGAGGCATTTCGCAGAGTTTTGATGAAGTTCAGTCATCTGAATCGAGTGAAGTGGGGGAGTTCTCCTCCCGTTCAGCTCTTGCTGGTGACCGCGTTGGACGGAAAGAGCAGTTGTGTCTACATGTCCTCGCATCATGCAGCTGCAGATGCTCGTAGTGACTGTCTTTTGCTTGAGAGGATCATAAAACATTATTCATTCCTTTCAGGTGTTTCTTCATGTGCACCTGATCCAGTCGTGTTGCCGTTTGAGAACTTGTCAGCACTGATGCCTGGTTTCAATGGGAGAAGGGCTAGGCTTCGCAGGTTCTTGCTGGGAGTCTCTAGTCTGCTTGTTGGCTTTGTCAATGGTGGGGTTGGGTTGGCAGTTGGGCGGAGAGGATCTAGGTGGAGGACGGTGAATAATGATTCGGATGTTCTGGATTTTTATCACCAACAGATATCGGAGAGTGATTCAAATCGCTTTCATTCCACGGCACGCAGCTTTGGGGTGACTCTCAATACCTTAATATGTAGTGCGCTGCTACGAGTCATGGCAAGCGTGCAGACGCCTTCGACATTGCGTCATAGATCCCGCGTGATGTGCGCCGTCAGTCTGCGTAGGATTATCGGAGACTCGGTGTCTGACAGCGTTCGTAACTACCTCTTGCCTGTTGACATTGTGGCTGATGGAAGATTGCCAGCCAATCAGCTCGTTCAGTACGTGCAACACGCGATGAATGAGGCCAGAAAGCCAGGGGCTGTGGAGTCGGTCATTGGCAAGATGGAGATTCTGAACTGGCTCATGAAGGTGAATTTGTCGCCCCCTATTCTTCATTGGCTTATTGACATTGCCTTGGGGACAAATGCTTCTTATTCCAATCCAGGTGTGATCGAACAGGATTTCTCCGAATTTGGTGGTGACATTCATGCAACCACCGGATACATTGGTTTTGGTTGTCTGGTTCCGCCGTATGACTTCATTCTTTACACGCCAACGGTGAACGGGCGTCTGAGTCTTGATCTAGTATACAGAAAGCAGGTACTCCAGTCGGTTTCCGAGGAGCTGGCAGCGCCAATCCTGGAGGCAATTGAATCACTTGTCAGTGAATTGGAGGCGATGCGGTCTGTCGAGTAGCGATGAACACAAGCGTTCTGATCATTTCGTCCTTTGTGCTGCCCATTCTGGGTTGGCTTCTGTTTGTCATGGTGCGCCTTGGTTTCGTGGCGCGTGTATGTATCCTGTTTCGATGGAATCGGCGTGTCGATCGTATCCTGGAGTTTGCTCGAGATAATTATGGAAGTAGGGCCCTGATCGAGCTTCTGAAGCCCATGTCATGGAATGATCGATGTTGCTGGTCTGCAGAGCAGTTGCTGGAAGCGGTCCGACAGATCGCGGCATGTTGGCAGCATCTTGGCGTTGGAGTTGGCGATAGAATTGCGGTGTACAAAGAAAACAGTTTTGACTATTTTATCCTGTGCTGTTCTGCTATCCGGGTCGGGGCTATCGCTGTTCCAATCAACGGTTCGCTGGATGCTGACATAGCAGCGCGCTATATGGCGCGTTTGGGGGTGCGTATCCTGGTGGGGGATTCGCGTTCTCTTGATGCCTTGCGGGGGAAAATCCCGGATTGTGTTATGCATGTAATATCCACGGATTTCTCGAATTCGGATGTGATGTCGCTGAGCGAGTTGATCGCATCGGCGGATTCAGGAATGCCAGTTGATCCTGCGGTGGCCGATCGTCCCATATACGTAGTTCACACGTCGGGTACCACAGGTATCCCCAAGGGAGTGATTATCAAGGTATCGGGTTTAATCCAGTCATTGCGGTCCATGATTCTTTTCAATATGGTTTCGTCAAGGGATACTGCGTTGTTTGCGTTGCCCATGAATCACCAGGTGGCGCATCTGTATTTGAACGGGGCCCTGTTGATGGGTGTTCATTGCACGATTCACCACGATCCACGCGATCCCAATATGGCTTCATGCATCGAGAGAATTATGCCTTCAGTTTTTTTCTCCTTTCCCGTGACATACACCATTATGAAGAGAGAGGGAGTTAGGCAGTATTCGTTCGACTCCATCAGGATATGGGGAAGTACGGCTGATGCATGCCATGAGTCGTTGAAGAGGCCCTTAGTGGCCCGTGGAAGTTTCTTTCGTGAGATTGGCCTTCCTGTCGACGGTTCAATATTTGTGGATGGACTCGGCAGCAGTGAGGTCAGTATTGCAGCTCTTTTGCACATCACGACGCCTTGGACCCGGTATTTTGGTCGTCGCGTGGGACGAGAAACTCCTCTCGGTCCAGAGGTTAAGGTGGCTGATGTCTACGGAAATCGGGTTGCGGACGGCTGCGTGGGGTTGTTGATGGTTAGGGGGGATAGTGTGTTCTGCGGTTACTGGAATGCTCATGAAACTTACTACCAGGCGATGATAGGCGATTGGTTCATAACGGGTGATGTCGTGCTCAAACTTCCTGGTGGTGAGTACATGCACTTGGATCGGGCCGTTGATGTGATCCAGACAGTGTCGGGCCCTGTGTATACTCTGCCTATCGAAGAGATTTTGCTGAATCGTCCCGGCATCCTTGATGTAGCAGTTTTTGGTGTGCGTGCACAAAAGCATGGTGTTGAGAATGGTGTAATCACCGAAGTTCCCATTGCGGTTGTGGTGTTTGAGGACGAAAATGCCATCTCAGATTCCGCTGAATTGCTTGCCGAAGTCAACGTGCTTCTTGAGTCTCATGAGAAGTTGAGAGACATCCAGGTTCTCAAGTGGCAGGATCTTCCGCTGGGCTCTACCGGGAAAACATTAAAGCGCGTTCTTCGGACAAAGTATGAAAGCAACCTCACGGGCTGATCGTCAGGAGGGTTTGATATGTACGTACTGGGCCGTCTTTCACGGGCTGTAGCATGGATGGGGGTAAGTTGGTCAATTCTATCCGGTCAGGCCATAGGCGCTGAGCTGTCGGAGTTTGAAAGAGCATTCGATGAAAATGATCCGGTGAAGGCTGAATCCTACAGCCTAGAACATTCGCTTGCCATCCAGACTATGTATGAGCATGCTCGACTCCCCCCTGGTGGGACGATTCGTCGTGCAGAGCGCTACGGAGTCGAGGCACGGTTGGATCTGAATGGTAGTTGTGAGCAGGGGTGGTGCAGAGGGGCGAGAATGGTGCTAATGCCCCGGCTGTGGCTCGGGCGTGAGGACCAGCCCGGATACCTACCCACGCAGAAGCCTGACTGGCTTCCACAAGCCTATGTGCTCTTTCCATGGGGTGATGGAGAGGTCGGCGCGGGGCGGTATCTATTGGGGTGGGGGCCTTCTATGACTTACAGTCCGACCAATCGGTTGTTTCCTGACAACGGTTCTATTTCTCCACGGCGCGAAGTTCCAGGAAAGCCCATGGCGTTTGCTAGCTTTCAGCTGTCTGGACGGGGGCGAGTGCAAGCGGTGATTGCAGATCCACGGCTGGATTCCGCGGTTGGCATCGTGCGTAAGGATGGTCCATTCGTGCTGCTCAGGAGCGAGTGGAACTGGTATGCACCAACTGTCGCCACATTGGGCGTTGTTGCTGGCGGTGGAGGTGCTTTCAGGCCTTACGTGGGTGCGTATGGCGAGTTGGGAGTAACCGATTCATTGACAGTAAGTGCCGAAATGGCGGCTTCTGATGGGTATGCCAAGCCTGATGGGCAGGGCAACCTGCTTAGACAGGATCAGACCGGCAAAGTGCGCTGGGATGGAACGCTGGGTATTCGTCATGGCTTTACATCCGGCGCGGAAGTGGGCGTGGAGCTGATGTACAATGGTTACGCCATGACGTCGGAAGAGCAAGCCAGTATGACGTGGTCCTCCATGCAATCTGCAGGCCACAAGCCGTCCCGGAACCGGGCGGTGCATCCCTATGAGCAGAGGACTTATCTGTTGCTGCAAACGAGCTGGCCGAAAATGTTTGGGGATCGACGCTGGGGATTCACTGGTCGCTGGTTGCAGGGGCTTGAGCGTGATACATCAGACGCGTTTTTTGAGCTGTCTTATAGCCCTTCCGATGAGGCGACGCTGTACGTTGGCCTTTCCGCAGGTCGTGTGCAACGTGAATTGAAATCTGTTCGAGGTTCTCCGCGTTCTTGGTATGCCGCCATCAAAGTGAATTTCTGATGAGGGAGGGTAATTCAATGGAGCTCATCGTTCTGAAATCCGTGACCAAGAGATACAAGCTTGGGGAGGTGGATGTTGTTGCGCTTGATAGCATTGATTTTTCAGTAAAGGCGGGCGATTTTGTCGCGATCACTGGGCCAAGTGGCAGTGGCAAGACAACGATGCTTAATCTCATCGGCGGGTTGGACTTGCCTACAAGCGGTACGATTCATGTCAAGGGTGAGCCTATCCACGAACTAGGCGAAAAGTCACTGGACGTTTTGCGCAGCCGCACCTTTGGCATGATATTTCAGCATTTCAATCTTATACCCGTCTTGAGTGCAGAAGAGAATGTGGCGTTGCCCTTGCATTTGCATGGATTGACGACTCGTGAGATCAAGGATCGGGCCGCAGAAGCGTTGCGTAACGTCGGCCTTGAGCGATTTGCAGGATTCAGGCCTGATCAGTTGTCTGGCGGACAACGGCAGAGGGTGGCTGTTGCGCGTGCACTTGTCACTCGGCCTTCGTTGATTCTGGCTGACGAGCCGACGGCGAGTCTTGATTCGGGAAATGCATTGGCGCTTGTCGAACTGATGAAGGTGCTTAACAGGAACCAGGGGGTGACCTTCGTGTTCTCGACGCACGACGATCGCTTGCTGCATCACGTGGACAAGATCGTGGAACTGCGGGATGGTCGGCTTCTGGCGTCGAATGATGACGATAAGGCATTGGCTAGGGAATCGGCTGCTACGGAGGCATGAAGAATGTGGGTTCTTGCATTTCGCAATCTCGGGCGTGACAGAAGAAGAACCGTCGTGACGGTCCTTTCTATCGCCATTGGCTTATTGGCCGTTCTTCTTTTCTTGGGGTATGTGCGCTTTGTCGATGACGCACTGGGTTCGCTGGTCATTTACCGTGACGGCAATGCGCACGTTCAGGTCTATCGAAAGGATGGGCCTGAGCAGCTTGCAGCCCATCCCGCGCGGTACTCGCTTGACAAGAGGCAGCAGGAGGCGGTGCTGACGGCACTACGGGACATTCCACAGGTGCGCATGCACGCTGCGCAGACGATGGGCGTGGGGGTGGCCAGTACGGATGGACAGGAAGCCGTGTTTCTGGCACGGGGGGTTGACCCGAGTTTTGAAAAAGTGTTGATTGCGGAGAATCCCTTTCGCGAAGAATCCGATCCCGTTGATGAAGGAAGCGTTCTGCTGACGCCCCAGATGCAGGATTTGCTTGGTGCCCCTCGGCGCGGCGAAGATATCCAGCTGCTTGCCCAGACTCATGAGAACAGGATCAATGCGATAGATGCTCCGTTGAGCGGAAGTTTTTCTACAGGGATTGAAGCACTTGAGGACAAGGGCCTTAAGACCTCATTGACCACTCTTCAGTCCCTTCTGGATACTGATTCGGTATCACGTATTCTGGTTCTGCTGCGCGATCGATGGCAAGCGGAAGACGTGAGCAAATCGCTGGCGTTGAAGCTGGATTCCCTTTACCCGGGGCAATACGAAGTCACGACGTGGGATCATCCTGCGATCGGTCAGCTTTATGTCAGTTTCATGGGGTTTTTTAACATGATCTTTGCGTTTACCGGCATTGTGGTGCTCTTGACAGTCGTGGCAACTGTACAGCACACATTGGCGATGAATGTGTCGGATCGGATCAGGGAGGTCGGCATGTTGCGCGTTATGGGGTTTAGTCGAGGTAATGTCACGGCGCTATTTTTGAAGGAGGTGTTCTTGACCGCATCTATCGGTGCGGCGTTGGCGCTGAGCTGCGCCTGGATCATTGATCGGTTTCTCCCTGAGATGAATGTTCAAGTGAGCATTCCCCGCATGGCGCATCCCATTCCGTTACGGCTTGACATAGGCGTCGGCATGGCGCTGTCCGTCTGTGCCCTGGTTCTGGTAGGGGTTGTTCTGGCGGCATTTATGACCATTCGACGGCAGATGGGAGGAAGACGCAGCAGCGGTAGATCTCATGAACTAGTGCGGTTGCTTGCGTCGGTGAGCTGCGTCACGCTGCTGGCAGCCCCCATGATGGTCCATGCCAATGAAGAAGGGGGAACGCCCGATGAGGCGACGATGCGTCAGTGGCTTCGACAGGCGGATGTGGCACGAGGAGGCTGGGGCGGATATCGTTGGCAACTGGTGATCGACACCAAGGACCCGAACGGGGTTACGACCACCTCCTATGACGTGCTTGTTCGCCACGGCAAGGCGCTTGCGCGTACGATGGAGCCGAAACGATACCGTGGCGAACGGATTCTCATTGCCGAACGTGCCATGTGGTATCTAAAGCCCGGGTTGCGCAAGCCGGTCAGCGTCAGTCCGCAGCAGCGGCTGGTTGGAGAAGCCGCAAACGGAGACATTGCTGCCACACAGTACGCGCGTGATTATATGCCGACGTTTGATGGTGTTGTCGAGGAGAACGGTCATGCTATGTACCGGCTGCGGCTCAAGGCGTCCACCAGCAAGGCGACCTACGAACAGATTCTCTACTATCTCGACAAGAGTACCCATCGAGCGGTGAAGGCCGAGTTTCTCTCGTCTGATGGTGAAGCCTTCAAGACGGCAACTTTCACGTACGAGAATCAAGTCGAGGTAGAGGGTAAGGTTGAGCCTTTCGTGTCGCGCATGAAGATTACCAATGCCCATTTCAAGGATCGATACAGCATCCTGGAGTACAGTAAGGTCGTTCCTCGGGAGGTACCCGACAGACTGTTCGTAGTGGACACACTCATGTCATCGATGTGATGGGGAGGTTAATGTGACGAGCAGACTTTTGATGAAACTTTCGTTTCGTAATGTGATGCGACATGGACAAAAGTCCAGAGGGTCGGTCATCGTGATGGCGGTGTCGATTCTGGCGTTGTGTCTTTTGGCCGGTTACATGCAGTCAAATCTCGATCTAGTGCGCAACGCATTCATGAGATGGGGGGCAAGAGGGCATCTTATTCTGGAGCGCCCTTCATCCGATCTGGCCAGGCAGGTGGAGGGAGCTGGGCAGAAACCATTGACACGGGATATGCAGAGCAGGCTCGACGCCATGCTGAAAGCTGATGATCGTGTTGCCGTGCGTGCCCGTGTGCTGCGCTTGTCCGGCATGGTCAGCAATGCGGGTGTCAGCACTATTTTTTCCGGCATTGGGCAGGATGTTCAGGAGATCCGTCAGATCAAGGGGGCTGCTTATGAGTATGATGTGGTCGCCGGCACGCCACTATGGCAAGACCGGAGTGAGCGTCCGTTGATTGTCGGGCAGGGACTGGCCGCTATTCTAGGCTGCAATGTGCCAAAAGTCGGATTTGCTCCTGTCATGCCTGGACAAACGCCCGAATCCCGTCCTATCCAGTGTCCAGATGATTTGCTGGAACTGACCGTGTCTACTCGGGGAACGGACCGGATCAATGTCCTGAGAGCGAAACCGACCGGTATTATGGATTGGGGTATCAAGGAGATCAATGACCGCTTGGTAGTTATGCCGATGGCACAGGCGCAAGCATTGCTGAACACCACGGATGTCAGTGAATATCACGTGCTTTTGCACGATGATCAAATGCTTGATGCCGTCATGGAAAGTCTTAATCATGCGATCAGGGATGAGGGGTTGGATGTGAAGGTGTTTCGGTGGTCCGATCGTGCAACGTTCTATCAGCAGGTTCGGTCGGTGCTAAGCGGATTCCTGTGGTTCATCGTCATTGTTTCCATTGTTGTTTGTTTCAATAGCCTCATGAATTCCAGCTACATGAATTTCATTCAACGGTCGCGGGAGTTTGCTACGCTTCGGAGTATGGGTTATGGAAAAACATTCGTGATGGTTTTGGCCGTTCTAGAGAATATCTGGCTGGCCGCGATGGCATCGGTCGTGGGTATCCTGGGCGCCGTGGTCATTACCTGGGCTGTTCGGGCCGCGCGGTTGATGTGGACGCCGCCCGGGTCAAGCAATGCTGTTCCAGTTGAGATTGCGTGGACAGTATCGTTCTACATGTTCGGCGCGCTGATGATGATTTTGCTTGCATCGGTGGCGGGCATGTTACCGATGCGCAGAGTTGTTGGCCAGCAGATCAATCGGGCGATTGCTTGATTTCAAGGGGCGTATAAAACAGAGGTAAATGGATGGGAGGGGATTGAGATGAATGATGTGGCATGTTTTCGACGTTGGCAGCGTTTTGTGGATAGTGCGTCGGGTAAGGCATTGATTGTGCCGATGGATCACGGATTGACGATGGGGCCCTTGGAGGGAATCTGTCATCTGGATAGAATTGCCTCCTGGCTGGATGCAGATGTTGCGACTGGCGTAGTAGTACACAAGGGGCTTGTCCAGAGACTGGGGACCATTCCTGGCATGGGGTTGATGATTCAGCTCAATGGCGCACTCAGTATTGATGAGCAGCCGGATGTCAAGTCCATGCTGACGAGCGTCAAGGCGGCCATTCGACTTGGGGCAGATGCTGTGTCGGTGCAGGCCAACTTTTCTTCTCATACCGCTCGACATAGTCTGAGGTTGGTGGGCAAAGTCGTGGATCATGCGCATGCCTTTGGTCTTCCGGTGCTGTGCATGGTTTATGACAAGAGCGAGAAGCCTTCAGGTGAGATATCGTCACTTCGTCACTTCATGCGAGCAGCGGTTGAGCTGGGTGTGGATGCACTCAAGATCGCTCCGCCTGATGAGCTTGATAAGCTGCCCTATATCCTGGAGGGGTTCAACGAGAACACGCCGGTGCTTATTGCCGGTGGAGTTAAGGGGGATGCCGGCCAGTTGCTCAGGCTGGCGCGGGCTGTTGTCGAGCACAACGCGGGTGGGTTGTGCATGGGGCGCAATGTTTTTCAGCGGAACAATCCACGCGCATTTCTAGCGTCGGTACTTGATGTTCTTCGCGGAGATATGAAGGATCATGAAGGCGAGCTTGAACACCGGATTGCAGCAGGGATTCCTTGCTGACAGTCATGGGGGTGAGGATGAGATGTCTTCCCGGTTTTCCAGGTTGCCCAGTTGTGTGGACTTGCTCGTTGACAGGCATGTCCGAGAAGGGCGAGGTGATCACATTGCGCTTGTGGAACGCTCGCCAAAGCAGGGGCGGCGTTCACTGAGCTATGAGTCATTGATGCAATTGAGTCTGAAGGCTGTACGATACCTGGATGACCTTATGTGCAGACAGGAGTCGGGGCAGCGTCTGGCGCTGGTGGGGGCCGCGACGCTGGAGAACATGGTTTTCTGGCTTGGCGGTATGCGTTCTGGACGGATAGTGTTTCTGGTTGGCTCGGGTTTGCCTGAGTCGTATTATTCGGCGTTTTGGAATGATTTTGATCCTGCGTTGGTACTTGCTGATCGTACCGCTCTGTTGTCCGATGCTATGCCGATGCCAACGATTGAAGGTCTCGATGCCTTGTATTCGGATTTTTCTGGTGGGACATCTGAGGGCTCAAGTGATGCAGGAGAATTGTCCGGCGGATTTCCGCGCGGTGATAGTCCGGCGCTGGTTCTGGCAACTTCAGGGTCAACGGGCAAACCAAGGCTGTGCCTTCATCGGCATGCTTCCTTTTATGATTTCGAACGGACGGTGACCCGTCGCCTGTGGGGGCTGCGTCATGATGATCGTGTGTTGGCAAGTGGCGGTCCGCATTTTTCCTTTGGTCTTCAGGGGGTTCATGTGCCGTTGAGCATTGGGGCTTGTGCGGTGCTTGTTCCTGTGCGCGATCGGCATGAAGATCTTTTGGAAATTATCGAGGAAGAACGAGTCTCCGCGTTTTTTGCTGTTCCAACTCTTTACAGCATTCTGATGGCCCGAGCCAAACGGCACTATGACACCTCCAACTTGCGATTGTCTTTTTCTGCAGGGGAACGGTTACCGGATGTACTGCGTGAGCGATGGGAGAAGTGGAGCGGCTCGCGCATGTTGGATTCGATAGGCACTACGGAAACATTTTCACCCTATCTGTCGGAGGTAGTCGATGCGGGTGCAGGATTGCGTCGGGTTTCAGGGTTCATCTATGAAGTCGATGCAGTCGGATCTTCGGAGGAGGGTATCGATCAGCTGTATTCCATTACCTTGTCTGGAGGTTGTTTGATGCAGGGTTATTTGCAAGATCGGAAACTCATTGCGTCTTGTGCATCATCGGGTTTCCGGACACACGACATGTTCGTGTGTAAAGATGATGTTTTTTATTTCGTGGCCAGAGATGGCGACAGGGTCAAGGTTTCGGGCCAATGGGTATGTCCGCAAGACCTCGAATCATTTCTTATGAATGACCCAAGGGTATTGAAGGTTCTGGTCTGCCCGGTACAGACCGATGATGGTCTGTTGCGTCTCAGAGCCCATGTGGTCCCATCATCCCTCGAAGTACTGAACGATCGAGCGGAATGGCTGGCTCACGAGTTGATGGTTGGCATCCGCGAAGTGGTTTGGCCTCGTGCGTTGTGGCCCGACCGGATCGACATTGTGGCAGATTTGGGAAGCACCTCCAGTGGCAAGTTGCTGCGCCGTCAGCAGCTCTGCAGTAATCCTTCTCCGCGAGGAGTCAGCCCAGCACCCGCCCCGCACGCAGTCGTCGGCCCAGGCTGCCGATGACGGGGCCGCCGTGGTTGTGGCAGATGGCGCAGGCCAGTGCATCGGCTGCATCGGCGCTGGGCTGGCCGGGCAGCGTCAGCAGCCGCTTGACCATCTCCTGTACCTGCTCCTTGGTGGCGCGGCCATAGCCCACCACGGCCTGCTTGATCTGCAGGGCCGTGTATTCGTGGACCGGCAATCCGGTGCTGACCAGCGCGCCGATAGCGGCGCCGCGCGCCTGTCCTAGCATCAGCGTGGATTTGGGGTTGACGTTGACGAAGACGATTTCGCAGACGGCCACGGTGGGACGGTATTCCTTCACCAGCTCGATGATGCCCTGGTGCAGCCGCCCGAGCCGCTCGGGCAGCTGGCCTTCACCGGAGCGGATGACGCCGCTGGCCACGTAGCGCATGGCATCACCTCGGGTGTCGATGAGCCCGAAGCCGGTGGTGCGCAGCCCGGGGTCTATGCCAAGGATGCGCATGGCGGCAGATGCGTTGCGGACGGTGATGCCTGCACGGCAGGAGTGCAGGGCAGGCGCGGCCGTGCACCCGGCAGGGCTAGGCAGGCTGCGACAGCGGTGTGGTGCATCAGTGGCGGAAGTGGCGCACGCCCGTGAACACCATGCACACGTCGCGTTCGTTGGCGGCGTCGATCACTTCCTGGTCGCGCATCGAGCCACCGGGCTGGATGACGGCGGTTGCGCCGGCATCGACCACCACGTCCAAGCCGTCACGGAACGGGAAGAAGGCGTCCGAGGCCACGACCGAGCCCTGCAGGTCCAGACCGGCATTGGCGGCCTTGATGGACGCCATGCGGGCTGAATCCACCCGGCTCATCTGGCCTGCACCGATGCCCAGCGTCTGGCCGTTGCCGCAGTAGACGATGGCATTGGATTTGACGTAGTGGGCCACCTGCCAGGCAAACAGCAGGTCGGCCAGCTGCTGCGGCGTGGGCTGACGCTTCGTGACGACCTTCAGGGCGCTGGCCGTCAGGC
>ERZ773067.1145-NODE-1145-length-14566-cov-10.377507_pt1 | contig 14566 bp, 7 predicted proteins | sample MGYA00580622_ERZ773067 | MGnify/ENA primary metagenome ERZ773067 (study PRJEB29015, sample SAMEA2737998) | human oral metagenome | biome: human oral; feature: human-associated habitat; material: dental | place: China | collected 2113 ...
AATGGGAAAAGAAAACAACAGGTATGATTAGAGAGAGACGTTTTATAGAGATACATAAGAAAGAAGAGGCAGCTAAGCTCAAGGAATCGTATGTCGCTGGTGTCAAGGAAACCATTGGCAGTTTCATCAAAGCTACTGGACTGAAATGGAAAGGCGAACCTACTGCTGAGACCTTGGGGCAACGATTCCGCATGTCATGGGACACAAACAAGAACTTATCCGACGAGTTGAAGGCGAAGGATGGTGTTATTTCCGAGAAGAATGTTGAAATCAATGGACTTCGCGCAAAAGTGACCACACTCACAGAAGAGGTGAATGGACTAAAGTATCGCCTTATGCTTATTGATGAGAACGCTGTTGAGCGGCTGCGCAATGTCAAGAATGCAGAAACTATTCGTGCCGATAAAGCAGAAAGTGAATTGCACTCGCTTCGGTCTGTCTATGAGAGCCTATTGGGAAAGTGGAATGCTCTATGGAGTGAACCGGAGCACAACGAGGCTGCAAGGAAGGTCAAGGAAGGTCAAGGAGCGCGAGGCTCGACTTGCTGCAGAGAAACAGAACCGATACCAGAACATCCTCAGCCGTTTCATCGCAGAAGGACGTGCTGCCCTCAGAGCATTCGCACTTACAAACAGAACTAACTTCAACGACAAGGAGGCTGCATCCATCTACTACGGCATCATGGCTGTTGCCCATAAGACGGAATTGAACCTTGGCACAAAGGAAGGTATTTCCTCGGCCGTCAACAACTTTCTTAGTGGTGTGTCGTGGCTTGATTGCTCAAAATTCAATGTAGAGTGCGTCACCAGCTGGACACATCTATTTGCGGAACGGGATGTGACCTACGAGCCATCTATCATAGACAACTTTATCTCTTTCGTTGATTATATGTCATGTAGTGCAGAAACCTACACTTCTCTTGGCGGCTCCAATGGCAGTGCAGATCAACTCACGAATTGGGATGGTACGAAGAAACTCGGACTGAAATCTGCAACAAAGAAGAAAGGTCAGTCTTATTGAAGCAATCAAAGCAAATAAGTTAGAGCGATTTGTAGCAAATTGCGTCTGCAAATCGTTTTCAACTGTTAAAATGTTGCTATAAAGCGAAGAATCTTCTCGTAATTTGGTTATATTTCAAAAATTGTGGTTATTTTTATGGTCAAAATTTGACAATTCTACGCGAGGATAATCACAAATGATACAAAGATGAGTAAAACCGCTAATAATATACTAACTTTGAATCATGATGAAGTGATGGACTTCTTCATGAAATCTGAGCAATACCATGGGTTTGAACTGCCGGAGTACTTTACGTTTGATGAAGTTCTGAAGTATGTCTGCGAGAAGGTCGGAACCACTCCCTATGAGGAGTGTCTACAAAAAGGCATTTCTATAGAGTCTCTCTCTGATGTGAATCTTGACATACTGCTCAACAAGGATGGACGCTATGCCGTTCGTCCTATTGTTCTTGCAAATCCTTTCCTTTACTATTTCCTTGTTAGGGAAGTTTGTTGCGAAACCAACTGGCAGGTAGTAAAAAATTTGTTTGAGAAGTATAAGGTTCCGCATATAACATCTTGTGCAATTCCAGTCATCCCTAACGAGAAAGAGCCGTTCCATAAGGCAACGACTATCAACAATTGGTGGAACAGTATGGAACAACGTTCTATTGAATTATCGCTGGAATATCGCTATATGTTTGTGACGGATATCACCAATTGCTATGGTTCTGTCAATCCTCAAGCATTCGATTGGGCTTTTTCTCTCAAAGACACAACCATTGCAACAGGTATCCAAAGCCCAATTGCTCAAAACATACAGAAATTCCTTCGTGCTTTACAGCAAGGTCGCAATATTGGTATTCCGCAAGGTAGTGCGATCTTTGACTTTGTGGGCGAGATAATCCTAGGTTATTCCGACCTTCTGTTGCACGAAGCATTGCAAGCCAAAGCCAAGGAATACGAGGAGCAAGGTAAAGCATTTCCTGCATACGAGATTATCCGCTATCGTGATGACTATCGTATTTTCTGTAGTAATAAAGATGCGCTTGAAGAAATCTCTTACATCCTTCAGAAGGTTTTGGAACGACTGAATTTCCGTATGAACAGTCAAAAGACAAAAATTAGTGACAGCATCGTGACAGATGCAGTTAAGTCCGACAAACTTGCCTACATCTACAATACTCCTATTTTTAACAAGAAAGGTGTTGACTTCGACAGCTACGAGAAACATTTGCTCTACATTCTCATGTTTTCTCGCCAATATCCCGACAGTGGTTCTATTAGGATAATGCTTTCGGACATTGACAAAAGAATCGAAGAGCATCTGAAATCGCTCGAAGAGAATAACAACTCAAAGGCAAAGAATTGGGAATCTGCTGACCTTGGCGAAGATACAAAACCAGCTAAATCAGAAGGTATATTTTCGGAACTGAAAAACTACAAGCGACCTAAATATATTCCTGGTGGCAGTGTACGAGCCTTGTCTGCTATCTGTGTCCAGATTGCTCTTGAAAATGTTGGTTGTGTACATTATGCCCTCCGAATAATTAGCCGTATGATTAACTCGCTTAAGGACATGATAGAAAAGCAATCTATCATTGATTTGGTGTACAACAAGCTCAGCAATCAACCCAACTCTGACTACAACCAGCTGTGGCTTCAGAACATGACCTATACTCAGGACAAGAATACAGGAAGATCACCATATTCACTACGACTTTGTCAACTCGTAATGGGTAACAGTGAAATCCCCTTATGGAACAATGATTGGTTAAAGGCTGTATTTGTGAATGGTTTGCCTCATGATTCCATCGTCAACAAGGAGACCTTGAAGAAGGTTACACCAGTGATTACATTTAGGGAGACGAGGGCATATTATGAAACCATAGAAGAGGATTTTGATACGACAAATAAATAGAATTGAAGAATTATACTAAAAGAGAATATTGTTTATGACAACATATAATAATCCTATAGTCGGCGATATTATTCGCGTAAGAATTACCAGCATCAAGCAAGAGTTTGGAGCGTTTGCAAGAATGCCCAATGGCGTTGACGGATTGATTAGGCTTCATGATATAGCTTGGTCAAATCAGTCTGTTATTCTTTCTAAATTATCTGTAGATGACTATCTTGATGTTAAAGTCATCAAAGAATTACCTGATGGAAAGTTAAATCTTAGTCGAAAAGACCTTCTACCTAACCCGCGAACAGTAGAAAAAGGTACTATTTATAAGGTTACCATAAAGTCCATTGAAAGTTTTGGTCTTATAGTAAACTTAGGAGATAGCACAGCGCTTGTTCATATAAGTGAACTTCCCAAAATAGAGTATACAGAAGGTGAAGAAATTACTTGTGTTGTAATAGACAACAACTACAACGCTGAGAAGCATCGTAACAAAATATTTATGAGTGTATTGGCGTTGCATGATTATTATGCAAGAACGCATAATGAGAATGAGCGAATAAAAGGTTTGTTCAAAGGTATTATACAAAACGAGAATTCTATATCTGCAGTTGTTGAAGCAAATGGATTGGTAAGGGTTGTTGTACCTTCTAAACGTTTTGTTGAACCTTATAAAACAAGGTTGGTAAACAATGAAATAGCCATCGATGAGGAGCTTGAATTTGTGTACCTAAAATACAATGAAAAATCAAGGGCAGTTGTTTTTGATATGCGTCCCATCGAAGCCGAGGAAAAGAAAGCTAAAGTTGATTGGCTGCGTTCACAACTAAATAAAGGCGATATTGTTGATGCTATAGTAAAAAGCGTTAACAACAAGATGGCTGTTGTAGACATTGGTAATACAGGTATACTTAGCAATATAGATAGAGATGAGCTATCGCCTAATAAAGTTGTCCGTGCTAGCGATGAAGTGTTTCCTGGAGAGCATATTCGTGTGGCATATATGGGTGAAGACAACGGAGAACTGCTCTTTAGTAGAAAGTTTTTTGTCGAAGATAAATATGACGAGAATCTCTATGAACTTAGCCTTACTGATCTGTTGACTACAATGGGATTAACTACTAATCAATTTGTTGGTAAGGTTATAGAGATTAATTCCAAATATTTTATCACTGATTTAATGTCCACAGGTGAAACCAATGAAGAAAACAATGGTAAGTTACTCTTAGACCCGATTAATGGAAAATGTCTTATAGTTGTTGTAGATAACAGGTTGCGTAACTTCTTTGTTCCAGGCAATTACTATGAGGTTGAGATTGACATGCCACGTAAAGAATACCGTTTAGAGCAGGGCTCGCCTTATATGTTCTGTGTGCTATCTAATAAAATCAAAGAAGTTGAAAACCACTATAAGGAGTCTGTTTCCCTTTCCTTTAAACAACATACCAGTCCTAATACCAACACTAGTGTGGCCAACTTGCTTGAAGAAGTCGGCCAAAATCTCTATACCAGCAAAAAAAGAATGTTTTTTGAACTTCTTCAAAATGCAGATGATGCTGCTCCTGAAAATGGAGTTAAAGTAAAGTTACAACTGAGCGATAATTATTTCGTACTAACCCACGACGGATTTGCTTTCAATAAACATGATTTTGAATCAATTACATCAGCAGCTAAAAGCACTAAGAGTGCAAATAAGAAGAAAACAGGATACAAAGGTATTGGTTTTAAGTCGGTATTTACGAATTCTGAGTCTGTATTAATAAAAAGTGCAGGTTACAATTTCTCATTCGACAAGAGTTTACCAGTCTATAACGATTTCAAAGCCTTTTACTTCCATGTCAACGACATTGAGGAGGATGTAGAGAAGCAAAAGGAATTTCTCCATAAATATGCCAAATATCAAAGAGAATTCAATGGTGTAAAAGATATTCCATGGCAATTATTACCAATATGGTATGAATCATTGAGAATTGACCCATCTGGTTCCATTTTCAATCAAAAGGAGAATGTTGCTATTGCCCTAAAAATGGACGAAGAAACTCTTTCTGAATATAACGATGCAATTAAAGAGGTGTTTTCTGAGCCCAGATTTATGTTATTCCTTAGGAATACTAATCGAGTGCAATTAATAGATCAAGATAAATGTTTGACTATTCAAAAAAGCATAGACAGAAAGAATAATACAGTTTCACTAGTAAATTCTTTCAATGAGGATTATCTATCTGAAGATTTCTGTATTTTCTCTTCGGACAATATTTTCGTGAATGACGACGAATTCAGAAAAGCCGGTATTCAAATCAAGAGAAAGGAAAGGATTAACAATAGAGGAGAAAACGAAAATTATTTTATCAAGCTTGATCAAGGCGGCAATGAGCTTACAGAAGTTGCTGGTATTCCCGACCGTATTGCATCGGCTACAGAAACCACTATCTCATTCGCCATCAGGCTTGATGAAGAGGGGCATGTCATGCCTATTGGAAAAGATGAGTTATCATTATATGCTTATCTTCCAATGAATGAGCATAGATTTAAATTCCCTTTCTATTTGAATGCTGATTTTATTCCCAAGTCAGACAGAGAAGGAATCCAAAGCGACAATCCATGGAATTATTTCTTATTTTATTCAATAGGAAAGGAAATAGTAAGCATGGTCGCAAACTATGCTTCTGAACTCAATACAAATTATCTTAATCTACTGCCAACGAAGGAACTATCTTACTCTAGTCAGGATACAGCTGCTTTGGTAGATTCATTTAACCGTGGATATAAGGATGCTCTAACAAGCATACCATTTATCTTTAATGATATTAGTGAAATCGTAGGACCAGATAACATTATATTTGATGCTTCAGGTCTATCTGCTGCAATCGGTGCATCCTCTTTCTATAGACTCATTGGCACCACAAAGCATTTACCTCATGAGTCCATTGATTCAAGTTCATTGTCTAAAGATATTTTTGGCATAGAAAAGATTACCACAGAGGCAATCATCTCTATACTGGAGAATAATCTTGATATTCTTAAGAAATGGATAATTGAATCTAGTGATGAATTACGTACATCTTTCTACGAATGGCTGGCAAAAGAAGAAAAGGCCCAGTCTCTAATTCCACTCGTTCCTACATTTATGTTTGGAGAAGAATGGAAAACAACTAGTGAGATTAATGTAGAAGATAAACTTTTGATTTCAACGGAGAAAATTTCTACAATCAAACCAATATTATCAAAACTTGGGTTTAAATGTTCTAATCATTCTATTGAAGATCATCCTTTATCATTGTTTTTTGATAGCCAAGATGAGAAATCAATTTTTGAAAAGATAAAAGAAGAATCATTGGATCTACTCACATATAATGAGAGATTACAATTGTTTGTCAACGTTTCAAAATTTGAAAACATCGGAGCTGAAACTCTTAAGAAATGGGAAATATTTAAGAATCAAAATGGCAGCTACTGTCCATTGTCTTCAATGTTTGCATATAATTCCAATTGCCCAGTTTGGCTATTTGATCATATGCTAAACCAAGAAGAGAGTAATGATTTTATAACTAAGTATCTTGTTGCATCGACAGATGTTTATTATAGTATTATCGAACCATGTATAGATGATTTGATAGATATCACGGATATTTCAGAGATACATAAAACATTCCTGTCATATTGGAGACCAGGGTTTACAACATCCCTGTTTTCAAAAAGCAATATACCTACGGCAAGTCTACTTCACATTGTCGAACAATCTGACCTGAATACTCAGGTGGCATATGCATCGAGCATAAAAGCCATGCCACTCTTAAGCACGTCTGAGTATAACAAAGAATCTTTCGAATATAGATGGATGAGGATGGCTTTATCCAACGATACAGCTATTAGTCATGCGCGCTCAATAGTAACAATTGATGGTAAGAGCTTGTGCGAATATAACCATAAGGATGATTTCTCTATAAGAATAGGAGCAAATATATATACTTTCTCGCTTTCCCAAATACTACCATCATATTCGTTGTATTCCATACTGAGCAATGTAAGTTCAAAATTTTCTGGTATTGATGGATATGAAAAAATCTTTGCTCAAAGAGAAGTTAATCCGACCTATGTCCGAAATCATTTGTATAAGGAACTGAGTGCATCAACTCAACTAATCACAGCAGAACAATTCTGTTTTCTTGTTGTGTATAGAAGGTGTTATGGCTACAATTTTTTCGATAATACGCTAAAATCATGCATTCGTGCAAATAACCAGGATCTTTTCATTAAAATACTTGAAAAGGGTATGTCACTAGATATCGCAGACATGTTAAGTCCTGTTATTGCCAATGGAGGAGTTCAATATCCTTTCACTAGATTAATTGGAACATATTTTGATAGTAATGAATTTACCTTACCTATAGAACAAGTTCCTCCGTTCATTGGAAGTTGGGCAAATACGCCAGAGAAGAAACAATTTTTGATTCAACTTGGATTACATGACAACGAAAGTAAAGAGATACAACGACGAAAATCATTTAAGGAGGACAAATTAGAGACTGTATGGAATCTTAATGATACTAACATTATCAGATCCTTCTTTAATTGGGTTGCGAACTCTTTCCAGCTTCCAATAGAATCAGAAAATCAGGTAAGTATACTGACAAATCTCTACAAAACATTACGACTTACTGGCTCATATAATGAAGAAGATTTCAGTGAGGCAGCTGAATGGTCAAATCAGTTGTATTTAGATTGGAAACAGAATTCTAGAATATCGATATATATAATAGAAGGAGAACTCCCATATAGAGGTATTTATAATAACATCTATTTATTTAAAGGATACACTGGCGAATATACGTATTTCCCTAACTCTAGACACATATATATAACAGCAAACAGAGAACCTGCTTCTTCTTTAGCTGATGTTTATTCCAATTCCACGTTAAGATGTCCTTTCACCAAAGAGGACTGGAATAAGATATTTCTTGTTTCGGCAGATATTGTTCAAGAAAAGGATGAACGCATTGCTGAACTTGAAAGATTACTTGAAGAAGCCCGTAGAGATAACAGTTCAAACAATTATGATGATCCCGAAGTGGAAGGACACGGAAAGTATACTGAAAAAGACAATACTGACCAAGAAACCAGAAAACAAATTAATCTTGAAGCTAGATTTGCAGCCAAAGATTATTTGGATTGTTTGGATGATTATGATTGCTCTGAATGGGATCCAGAAGATAGTAGTCAAATAGTAGAAGGAGTTATTAAATATAAAGGTAAACCTATTACAGTTGCAATAACTAGTTCTCGTGGACGAAAATTGTATCTGCACCCTTGGGTCTTTACAGAAATAATGGAAGACCCTGACAACTTATTACTTAACTATGGATTTGACAAATGTATTCATTCCTTAAGATTCAAGGATATCTTTATGGATAATCCAGATGTCAATCTCATTTTCGATACAGATGTTATAAGTCCAAAACTTATTGCTGATCTTTCTAATCAATTCAGGGGGTCAAAACATACTTGCTTTGTGATTGAAAATCCCAAATACTCTCAGTCAGATGCTATTCAATCTTTCGGTTTAAACGAGAAGAAGGAAGATGGGTACGTTGATTTAGGCTTTTCAGATGATGATATATTTAATTTTTAATTGGAATAGCTATGTATTATACAAGAGAAAACCATAAGCGTTTCTTAGACAAAGAGTTAACAGCAATTTCTGAATCATACTTGAAATTGCTGAATACAAAAGCCATATCTTTATTAGCAAGCAATGACGTGTATGTTACTCAATATGTAAAACTTGACTTGAAAAAGAACGATATAGGAGCAGATAGAAATGTTTTGGGCTCTGGCCAATTAATGCTTCGCTTCAAAAAAGACAAAGGAATTCCTCGAAAGAATGAATATTTTACAGCCGTTATCTTAGAGAAGGATATGTGCCTTCCTAAAAATTGGGGTGACACTACATGGGGAAAACTTCGTTCACACCAAGTAGAATTTTCTGAAGTCCATTGTGTGTGGCAAGGAAAAACCGATGATAACGGATTCCTGTTGTGTGGATTTTCTGGTATTTCCTTAGAGATGTCCCAATATCTTATAGATAATCGACTAGAAGGTTGTGTTATCATTTTGGGACCCCAAGAGCCACCAATGGAATATTATCAGAACCTAATAACTGTTATCAGCAATACTTCACCAGATTATCCTGCAAAAGAAATATTAGATTTTGACAAAAGAAATATAGTATGGAATCCTGAGAGAATTAATTCTAATAGTTCTCAGGTTGACAAAATTGTTGCATCTATCAACTCAAACAACGAATTGGTTTTTCAAGGACCTCCAGGTACTGGTAAAACGCATTTGATGGCTGCAATTGTCGCACGACTAATAACAGAGAACAAAAGTGTTCTTGTTACAGCATTGACAAATCGTGCTTTGATTGAATTAGCTCAAAAGGATTCTCTAAAAGAGTTTCTTATTCAGAAGAAAGTAAAGAAAACAAACGTATCTGCTGACGAACTCATTTCTTGCAAAAACATATGTCCAGTAGAAAGTAAACAGATAACTTGTATGCCTGGAAGTGTAACACTATCAACTTTCTACAATGCAAGTGGATGGGCAAAGATATGCTATGAAGAGCAGCCATTCGATTATGTAATAATGGATGAAGCAAGCCAAGCATTATTTGGAATGATTGCCGCTTGCAAAAATCTAGGAAAAAGAATCATTTGGATTGGTGACCAAAACCAGATGCAGCCAATTATCCTATTAAGTGAGGAAACTCTGGTTAGGAATGATTACGGAATGTTGGCCAATGGTTTTCAAACTCTGTGTGACAACTTTGACTTTAAGTCATATATCCTCACAGAGTCACATCGCTTATTACCAAACGCCGCATCATTAACAAGCATCTTTTACCACACCCCTATCAAGTCCGTTGCTGATTTTGAGTACCAGATTGATGTCAACAAGTTAACGTTTGCCCCACAGAATGGAGGTTGTTCTCTGATACTTACAGAAATGCCTATCGGGGAAAAGGCTGATCGTTCTTGTTGTTCATATGCAATTGATATAATAGCTGAGATTCTAAGTTGTCATCCAAAAATCAACATTTCAGTTCTATCGAAATTTCGTGCAACAGTTAGAATGTTACAAAATTGTTTTGTGAGTAGATTCGGTGGGCTTAACAACGTACTTATAGATACAGTTGAAAGAGTTCAGGGTATGACGTGTGATATATGTCTATATTATATACCCAATACTATGATGAGTATGTCATTAGAGAAATCTCTATTTAATGTAGCTACTAGCCGAGCAAAACAACTGACAATTATTGTTTCTGACAAATCTATTTTGAACACTACCTGCGACAGGACTGTAGCAACATATTTACAAAAAGTATCTATGGGTGATTTCACTCCAGTTCCTTCTCAAAATAGTGATTATACAGAAAAGTCTATTGAAGCTGGGGATATCAATCTTAAGATAAAAGGAAAAATTGATTTATCGCAGTTTGATACACCGAAACAGAGATCTGTCAGATCTGATAGTAAAAAGAATATATATATCATTGATACAAATGTCTTTGTTAATTATCCGGATATCATTTCTAAGATAGATTCAAAATATTCTGTTGTGTTATCGGCAAAAGTAATTGATGAGTTGGATAAACTTAAGATTGCACTTGATAGTGAAGGTAAACGTAATGTGGAAAAAGCATTACGCAATATCAATAAGTCTTTAGATTGTCCGAACGTATCCATGGAACTATCTGATTTATCATTATTGCCTAACGACTTTAATAAGAAATCCCCAGATAATAATATTCTTTCTGTAGCTCTTAAGTTCAAAGATGAGAATCCTATTTTACTCACCTCTGACAATGGATTACAGGTTAAAGCTAAAGGGTTAAAAATTGCTACTATCTCTCTTAAAGAATTTCTCAAACGATAATATGACACTAGCAATAAATATAGAAGATCTGCTGAATAAACAGAAGATCGAGTCCTACAGGATTGAATTAAAGAAGAAACAAGAATAATATGATTAAAAATCTTGATATTCGCCGGTTGATAGGCTAAGCTACAGAATATGACAAGAAACAGGCTCTGGAGGTGAAGAAACCCAAGAGCTGGTGCAAAAGTGTGAGTGCCTTTGCCAATGGCGGTAAACTTGTTTGGGGTATTGCCGACGATGACACGTTAGTTGGACTTGCAGACGCAAAGGGCGATGCCGAGAAGATCAGCGAAGCCATCAAGACACACCTTGATCCAATTCCAGACTTTAATCTTTCGTTTGCCCAGGTGGAAGGGAAAGAGTTTGTGATATTGGATGTCATACCAGGAGTACAGACTCCTTATTACTATATTGGTGATGGCCAAATGCAAGCGTTCGTTCGCGTGGGCAACGAAAGCGTAGTGGCAAGCATGTCGAAACACAAAGAACTTGTACTAAAGGGTTCAAACATGTCGTATGACAGCCTTGTGTCTCGTTGGAGATTTGAGGATATGGCCTTCACCGTACTTCGCGCGACTTATTTTAAACGTACCAATCGTTCTTTTGAAGATAGCGACTATGAGTCCTTTGGCATCGTCAATGAGAAAGGCGAACTGACTAATGCTGGTGCCCTGCTTGCTGACTACTCTCCGGTGCGTCATTCCCGTCTGTTCTGCACACGTTGGAATGGCCTGGATAAGGCTAATGGCGTGATGGATGCTTTGGACGATGAGGAATATACTGGCAGCTTGGTTACACTCTTGCAATCAGGATTTGACTTTGTGCGTCGTAACTCTAAGAAAGCATGGCACAAGACCGCTGATAATCGTCTTGAATATCCAGAGTACCCAGAGCGTGCCGTGGAAGAAGGATTGGTAAACGCGCTAATTCATCGCAATTATCTTGAGTTGGGCAGTGAGGTACACATTGACATGTATGATGACCGGCTTGAAATATTCTCTCCTGGTGGGCTCCTTGATGGAGGCTCTATCAAAGATATGGACGTGATGAACATGGCATCTCGCCGTCGCAATCCTGTACTTGCCGACATCTTCAGTCGCCTGAAGTATATGGAGCGTCGTGGTTCTGGTTTCAAAAAGATTGTCTCTGCTTACAAAGGGCATGATGGCTACACTGAAGGCATGGATCCCACATTCTCTACCCCTTGGGATTGCTTCGTTCTTACACTGCCGAAGTTTAATGTTGACGGTGTAGAAGGTGTTTATATTAGTTCTGATGACGTTACTGAACTTGGTGGTCAAACAGGTGGTCAAACAGATATTGATACAACCATTGCAGAAGTGCTTCGACTGATAAAAGAGAATCCTAAAATAACAAGAAAAATGCTTTCTGATGCTATTGGAGTAGCCTCCAGTACTATTCAAAAGCATATTAACCGATTGAAGGATGAAGGTTCCATTCGTCGTATTGGTGGTGACTTTGGTGGTTATTGGGAGATTATAGACACAAAAGAAAAATAGACATAGATATGTTATTCGGAAAAAAGATTAGAGAACTAAGAGATGAGAATGGCGTACTGCAACGCCAGTTGGCTGCACTATTGGAGATAGATACCCCTATGTTCAGTAAGATTGAACGTGGTGACAGGCGGGCCAAACGTGAGCAGGTTATCAAACTTGCAGAGTACTTCCATCAGGATGAGAACGAAATGCTGACCATCTGGTTGGCAGACAAAGTGCTTGATGCGGTAGATGGCGAGCAAGAACTCAGTTCGCAAGCTATTGAAGTTGCTCAAGAACAAATCAAAGAACTGTAAAAGTATGGAGATTGACATTTTTCCTATACCACATCGGAAGGATGGGATGGCTCGAAACTTTGACAAGGGTTTCCTTGGCATTCTCATCATCACCTACATCATCGCTGCTTTTAAGACAGCTCAGTGTATTGTGGGTAATAATGCAGAAAAGGAGTTAGTGTGCTTCCTGCTCACAATACCTATATTCATAGGCTATTACGCTCTGTTTGTACTTGTCTGTCATGGTATCAAGAAAGGTCTCTATGCTTACTTCAAGTCTCATCGCAAAGAATGGAACAGCATAGCAGACCGAGAGGAGATGGAGGAACACATCGCTCAGAACCTTGGCCTGATCCAGAAGAAGGTGCAAGAGAAGAGCGCAACTGTCAACAATCAAAAGAATGCGGCACCAGTTGTGGTTGACGCTCCCAAGACTGATTGCAATGTAGAATCGCATAGTTCAGAAGAAGTATCAGTTACTCCTGAGGCATTGGCAAAGTTGCAGTTGAAGCGTGACATCCAGAAGGCACATGACGAGTTGGAGGTGTTCATCAACCAAGTGCAGATTGACCACAAGCAAATGAATGAAGCAAAGGTTGCTCGCGAGGCCAAGAAGCAAGAAGCTATCCTCAAATGCACTCGTTATACACTCATGCCTCATGGTTTTACGGATGAAGAGCTGTACCAGATTGAGGAGGCTGTCAAACTTCTTGTTGAACTCAATGGCGTTACCCGAATGGAAGTTCTCTCCATTGGCAAGAAGAAAGACTTGAAGCAGGCTGACCTGAAGAACTTCTGTTGGAATATAGCATACCAATACGGGATAGATCCAAAGACCATAGCCCTATTTGCGCTCAACCTGTTCTATGCCTGGTTCAGCAACACTGAGCCTTCAAGCATTCAGAAGACACTGCGAAATACGACGGGCAGATATACAATTGAAATAGACGAGAACATCATAGAGCATCTACCAAAGTTGGAAGAAAAGGTATTCGACAAGACTCACCAATAGCTGAGTTATCGATTTCTATTTTTGTTTGGCAATCCTGCCTCCAATACGTCTTCTTATCGTTCACGTGCGTTCGCAACTATCTGATAAACAATAGTATTTAGATTCGAAGAGGTCAAGTAAGAATAATATTCATATTAATCGCAGTAGTCCGAAAGGACTACTGCGATTATTGTTCGCAATCTCATCTTAGAAATTTATGAAAGAAGAAGTAAGAAAGATATTGAGTATTCTTATAAAGGAGCAGCAAGTAAGAAAGGATCGACTAAAGATTTCTGTTAATAGTACTTCGCGTAGAACACGATATTATTATGAAGGTGAAGATGGGAAGGAATATACAAGATGGCTTGCTAAAGTTAAACGTTTTTTAGATGTAAACTTTCCAGATGATAAGTATATAGAGGAGTTTGGAACTATAGCTGCTCCTATTTATGGTCCAAATCCTCAGCAGCAGCAACAATTGTTGGCTATTCTTGAAGCTTTCTTAGAATTTCCGGAGGTAGTTGAGACAACAAAAACAGGTAAGTCTGCAAAGAGTATCAACATAAGTAACAACATCAACAACACTAATACCCAATCACAGCAACAGTCTCAACAACAATCCATCAAGATACTCATAAAAGCACTTGAAGACCAACTTTCTGTAAGCCAGTTAAAGGAAATAAAGCAAGTAGTAGAAGAAGCTAAGGGTGACTTAGAAAAAGCTAAGCCTAAACTCATTGATAAAATCAAATCATTTGGTGAGAATGTGGCTTCGAATATTCTTGCAAACATCATAGCCAATCCTGCTATTTGGTCAATGCTTAGCTAAGTATATCTACTCTTTAAATAACTGAAAGGGTGAAAAGCATGCCCGCCCGTGTGGCGTCAGCATCTTTTCACCCTTTCACTTTTTCACCTTTCTAAGGCTTTGGCTT
>ERZ773067.1150-NODE-1150-length-14521-cov-6.008779_pt1 | contig 14521 bp, 14 predicted proteins | sample MGYA00580622_ERZ773067 | MGnify/ENA primary metagenome ERZ773067 (study PRJEB29015, sample SAMEA2737998) | human oral metagenome | biome: human oral; feature: human-associated habitat; material: dental | place: China | collected 2113 ...
GGCGTACTTGCCGTACTCATTCAGGCACTCTGCGAAGGCATGACGCTGCCCGCCGCGCTCGCCCGCGCCAAACCGCTGCTGCAAGCCGAAGCCGGACACGAAGAAACGCTGTACGCGCTCGCTGCCGCAGCGCGGTACGCCGCCAGCGACCTCGAACCCGCGCAGGCGGTGGCGCGACTGGGCGAAGGCTGGGTTGCCGAAGAAGCGCTGGCGATAGCGGTGTACTGCGCGCTGATCGCCGCCGACCTGCGCGCTGGCGTCATCCTCGCGGTCAATCACGACGGCGACTCGGATTCCACCGGCGCCATTGCCGGCAACCTGCTCGGCGCGCTGCACGGCGTGCAAGCCATCCCCGCGGAATGGCTGACCCCGCTGGAGCTGCGTCGGGTGATAGATGCCGTCGCGAATGATCTATACGCGACGCGCGACGGCGACAAGAACGACGCAGGGTTGCGGGAACGCTATCCCGTGCAGGCATGAAAAAACGCCGGGAAGTCCGGCGTTTTTTATGGCGACGGGGTGGGTTATGGCACGGCCAGCACGGCGCAGTTGCAGAGGTCGTCGCTGGTAAAGCGGGTGATGTCGCCCGCGTTCAGGCCGGGGACGGGAAAGAGGCGCACGGTGAGCGGTTTGTTCAGGCGGTAGGCCATCGCGGCGGTGTCGGCCATGATGGCGTTGATTTTTTCGGCGGGGGTGTCGCCGGGAATGGGCACGGTATCGAGGCCGATACCGCAGACGCTGCTATAGGTGAGGAGGGCGCGCAGGTCGAAGGTGTTGTCGCGGCTGGCATCAGCCAGTCCCTGGTCTTCGGTGACGGCGAGCATCAGCCCGGAGAAGCCGATGGCGCGCACGTTGTTGAGGGTTTTGAAGACGCGGGTGAGCAGGGCGGAGGCGGCAATGCTGCCGGAGGCGCCAAAGTGCGGCACGCGCAGCAGGCGGTAGATTTCGGCCATTGAGGTGCAGTTTTTTGAGGGGGCGGCGGAGGTGTCCATGCCCGCGTAGTGCCAGCCGTCGTCTAGTGTCGTGGCGGCGATGATGGCCTGCACGGCGTCGCTGTGGTGTTGCAGGGCGCGGTGCATGGCGTGGTAGGCGGCGCGCAGGTAGTCGCCGGGGTCAGCAGGTTGGTCGTTGAGCGCGCGCAGGGCGGCGGCGAGCAGGTCGGGGGTTTCGAGGCCGACGACGAGGCTGCCATGCGCGTCGTGGTGGTAGCCCGCGGGAAAGTAGGGGATGAGCGGCGGGCAGTTGTAGTTGACGGTGAAGTTGAAGTTGCCTTCGCCGCGCGGGGTGATGCGCGCGATTTTTTGCACGGCGGCGGTGCAGCGGGCGATTTGTGCGTGGTCGGGGATGCCGTCGGCGTCGGCCGCGATGTTGACACAGGCGTTGGCCAGATCGCCGTAGTCGCGGATGAGTTCGGGCAGGAGGGCGATTTCCGTGGCGCTGCGGGCTTCGCCAATGGCAAAGCGGATGCGCAGGCCGTTTTGGTTGAGCGCCGAGAGGATGCGCTGGATGTGGGCGAGGCCTTGTTTGGCGGCGGTGAGGCTTGTGGTGTCGAGGTATTCGCCGAAGGGGTTGGCGACGATGCGTACGGATTGGACGGTGTAGTCCGCGCGGGCAAATGCGGCGGCGAGGCGGTCGCATTGGCGCTTGGCGTCCGTGAGCGCGTGTTGCCAGGCGGTTTGGTCGGGGGTGAGCGAGACAAAGGCGGTGATGGCGCGGACGCGACAGAGGGCAGGGGCGTGGAGGTTCATGGTTAGGGATCTTGTTTCAATGGATGGCAGTCAGGGGGAATCCTTTGGCATCGTGGTAGGTTCACGGGCGCTACCCCCACCTAGGGGCTGTTTACAATTCGACGAGCGAGCCCCTCTCCTTTGGGGACTGGCACAGCTCGTGTAGCGACAAGTATTGCTTGCGAAGCAAGAGAGTGGGGGGAGGGCGGCAAACAATTGAAAAACCGGAACTCTGGTTCATCAATGATTGCTCACCCCCTCCCCCGCTGCGAGCGCTGCGCGTTCTGCGGGGGAGGGGGCTGTTCGGTTGTGGATTCGGCAATGGTTGTCGGGCGTAGGGGTTATGGACGGCAGCCGGTGAGGAGGACGGTGGCGGAGGCGGGGCGGGCGAGGACGGCGCTTTGGCCGTCGCTGTAGAAGGCAATTTGCCCGTTTTCGTAGGTGGCGGGGTTGTCGCCGGGGCGCTGTTCGAGGGTATGCTCGCCGCTCATGTAGCGTAGTTGCAGGCTCTGTTTGCTGCTGTCCGGGTAGCGGGTATCGAAGCTGCCTTCGCGGCATTGCCAGGTGTTCCAGTGGTTGCCGATGGGCAGTTTGAGCTGGCTGTGGTGAGCGGGGGAGGGCAGGGCGGTGTCTTCGGGCTGGTCGCTTTCGAGGGTGATGGCGACAGGGTGCGGTTTGCCGCCACCGCAGGCGGTGAGCAGCAGGGCGAGGACGATGACGGGCAGGTTTTTTGTGGTGTTCATGGGAATGCTGTGGGGTTATGGGTTTGGGGGCGGCACGAGGCGTGTCGGCTGTTATGCGGTGATACGGGGGAGTTATTTGGGGTTGTCTTCTCCAAACATGCGGTGCAGGGAGTCTTTCTTTTTTTCGGCTTCTTGTTGGTATTTTTGTAGTTTTTCGTTTTCGCTCGTCAGTTGTTTGAGTTGTTGGGTCAGTTCGGCGATGTATTGGTCTTTTTGGGCGATTTCTTTGCGCAGGTTTTTGATTTGTTGTTGTGCCCTGCCTTTGAATTTGTCTTCGGCAAATTCGTAGGCGGCATTTTGTGCCATGTCTTTGCCGCCATGTTCCCAGCCGATTTTGGCGCCAAAGGCGAGGCCGATCAGGGCGATGAGTTTGGTCAGGGTTTTCATGGCGCTTCCTGTTTTTGGGGTGTGCGGTAAGGCGGCAGGATTTTTTGAAATCCCAGGTAGAGCAGGATGTAGCTCCAGGAGAAGAACATGAGTTTCATGAAGTTGGAGATGGCGATGATGATGAAAAATAGCCAGTAGTTGTGGATGTGAAAGAGGTCTTGGGCGATGAATTTGCCCAGGGCGATGCGCAGGTTATCGAGCAGGAGGAAGGCGTTGATGATTTTTCTGCCGTAGGCGTTGTAGCCGTTTGCCATGATGCTGTCCGCTTCTGCGTAGTCGATGAAGTTTTCAAAGTTGATGTTGGTATTGAGGAATTCTGCGGTGTCGTAGCCGCTAAAGAGCAGGGTCAGGATGAGGTTGAGCATCAGGGCGGGGGCAAGGATTTTGATGATGAGGATGCCGTGTTTTGCCAGGTATTCGTTGAGGTTGTTTTCGACGATGCTGATGTTCCCGCTTTCGTTTGTGTTGCGGATGATTTGGTAGGTGATGTTGAAGGTGAGCAGGGCGATGAGGAAGATGGTGTAGCCGTGGCTCAGGATGATGCCCTTGGTGGTGATGGTAAAGAGGATGCTTAGCAGGATGGCGAGGAGGGTGCAGACGAGTATTTGCCAGGGGGTGTTTCTTTTTTTGATGAGTTTTTGCAGGAGGGATTGTTCTTTGAGGTAGAGGTTGAGCATTTGTTTTTTGCTGTACCAGAGGGAAGCGGTCATATACCAGATGAACAGGGCGGTTATGAGGATGAGCAGCAGGGTGAGCCAGTCGTTTTGGCCAACGATGTAGCCTTGCAGGGCGAGCAGGAGCAGGATGGGCAGGCTGGTCAGGAGTTTTGTGATGGTAGTGGTGCGCCGTGTTTTTTCCCGGGCGGTAGTGTGGTTTTCGGGTTTCATGTTTTGTTACATGATGAGCGGGTTTTGGGTGGGGCAAGCCCCACCCTACGGTTTTTTACCACAGGCGGACGCCACCGCTGGCGTAGCTGCCGGGCGATATGCCGAGGCGGTATTCGTACACTTTTTCGTATTCGAGGACGCGCTTGACGTAGTCGCGGGTTTCGGTAAACGGGATTTGCGCGATCCATTCGTCCAGCGGCAGGCCGGGGTTGGCGGCAAGCCATTGGTTGACCCGCGAGGGCCCGGCGTTGTAAGCGGCGGCGGCGTAGGCGAGGTGGCCGAATTCGTTGATGCGGTCGGTGAGGTATTGGCTGCCGATTTCGAGGTTGGTGTCCGGTTCGGTCAGTTGCCATTTGCCGCTGTAGGGGATGCCGTTTTTGCTGGCGGTGTGGCTGGCGGTGGCGGGCATGATTTGCATCAGGCCGATGGCGCCTGCTTTGGAGGCGATCGCCGGCTGGAAGATGCTTTCTTTGCGGATGATGGCAAAGATTTTTGCCGGGCTGATGCCGTGTTGGCTTGCCAGTTGGCGCACGCGGGTTTCGTAGGCGGTGGGGAAGCGCAGGGCAAGGGCGTCGTAGTTTTTGCTTTTGCCGAGGGTAGTGACGGCTTGTACGCTCCAGCCGATTTCGCTCGCGTATAGCGCGGCTTGGGCGCTTTCGGCGGGTGTCAGGGTTTTGAGCAGCGCTTGCCATTCTTGGCTGGCGCGGGCGTCGTCGCCGAGGTTGCGGAAGATACGCGCGCGGTAGGCGGCGGGGCGGCCGACGACGGTGGTGTAGTGGTGGTCGCGGCGCACCGGGCGGTCGTGGTATTGGGGGGCGATGCCGAGTTTTTCGGCGGCGAGGAAGCCGTAGAAGTCGCGCTGGCTGGCGGCGCGGCGGTAGTGGTTGTCCGCGCCCGCGCGGTCGCCGCTTTTTTCGAGGGCTTTGCCGATCCAGTATTGGATTTCGGCTTTGTTTTGGGTGTCTTTGTCGAGTTTGCCGAGGTGGGCGGGCAGGCCGCGCCAGTCGCCGCGGCGCAGGTCGTAGGCGATGAGGTCGTAGGTGGTGTTGTCTTCGTGTTCGCCAGCGGGGATGGCGTCCCACAGGGTGAGGGTGTGCGGGTCGTCCGCTTGGGCGAGTTTGCGTACCAGCGGGTTGTAGAGTTTACCCGCGTCTTTGGGGCGGCTGATGTAGCCCATGGTCGCGGCGTTGGTGGCTTGCGCCAAGGCGAGCGGGTCTTTTTTCAGGCGTTTGCCCAGTTGTTGGGCGAGTAGGGCGCTGCGCCAGTCAGGGTCGGTGAGGCTGTAGGCGCTTTCGATGGGCAGGCGGTTCTGGTCGATGTCCAGCCAGGTTTGTGCGGCTTGGGCGGCCGCGCCTTGCAGGTTGCCCGCGAGGTAGGAGGCGATGAGGGTGTTGTTGTTCGCCATCGCCAGGCGGAAGCGTTCGGCGTGTTGGGCGGGGTTGATGTGGCCGCTGTGCGCGAGGCGGTCGTAGAGGGTGTTGCATTCGGCACTGAGGCTTTTGTCGCTGGCGAGCAGTTTGTCGCTGTCTTTTATGGCTTCGCGGGTTTTGCCGCGGCTCATGAGCGCCAGGCGGTATTGGCATTCGAGGGGTTCGTCCGCGTAGCCGGGGCTGTAGCTTGCGATGATGGCGTCGTTTTCGCCGCCTGCCGCCCAGTAGGGGTAGGCCTGTTTGGCGAGCGTGGTGCTGAAGGGGTCGTTCGGGTATTTTTGGAGGAAGGCAACGAGGGTCGCGGTCGGCGTGGTGGCAAGGTTGTCTCGGTAGTAGCGCGCTTCGAGGTAGGGGTAGAGCGGGTGCGGCGCGAGGTGTTGGTAGGCGGCAAGTGGCGCGCCGTTTTTGATGGCGGCTTCGGCGTCCAGGATGTTTTCTTCGGCGTGCGCGGGGTAGCCGAGGGCGAGGAGGAGGCTGATGAGGGTTTTGTTCATGGGGTTCCTATTTGATGTGCTGCTGCCAGTCGTTCTGGTAGCGGTTTTTGTAGTGCATGACGCGCTGGATGTATTGGCGTGTTTCGTTGTACGGCGGGATTTGGCCGCGGTAGCGCAGGAGGCTTTGTGGCCCCGCGTTGTAGGCGGCCAGCGCTTGTTCGGTGTTCTGGAAGCGCGAGAGTTGTTGGCTCAGGTATTTGATGCCGCCTTCGAGGTTGTTCGCCGGGTTGTAGGGGTCGGTGACGTTCATGTCGCCCGCGGTGCCGGGCATGAGTTGCATCAGGCCGACCGCGCCTTTGCCGGAGACGGCGTTGCTGCGGTAGCCGGATTCGACGCTGACGACGGCATGGACGAGCGCGGGGTCGATTTGGTATTTGGCGGCGAGTTGGTTGATGAGTGCTTTGTGTTGTTCTTGTCGGGTTTTGAAGTCGCCGCTGGGTTCGGCGATGGCGACGGGCGCAAGCGGGCTGAGTGCGAGCAGCGGGCAGTGTTGTTGGATGCGGCGTTTTTGGCCGTTGATGGTCAGCGTCGCGTAACAGCGTCCTGTTGCCACCGGAGCGGCGGGTGCAGGCGCGACGGCGGGTTGTGGCGCGGGCGGCGGGTCGCCGGGCAGTTGGATGGGCGGCACGATGTTACTTGTCGGTTTGGGCGGCGGCGGGCGTTTGCCGTTGGGGATGGCGACGCTGCACGGGATGTTGGTTTTTTTGCCTTTGTAGACGACGGTGCCGCAGGTTTTGCCGGTCGCGGGCAGGGCGAGGGCAAGCAAGGCGAGGAGGGTGAGGGTTTTTGCGGGTGTGTTTGGCGCAGGGCGGGTTTCGTCGTAAGCGGGATGGTCCGCTGCCCTCACCCCAACCCCTCTCCCACAGGGAGAGGGGCTTTTTTTGTGGGGAGGGGCGCCGTTTTTTTGCCGTGTCATAGGCCGATCTCGGACGGGTTCGCCTTGTAGCGGCGGTAGTATTCCATGACTTTCGGCACGTAGGCGCGGGTTTCGATGAACGGCGGGATTTTGCGGCCGTATTTGCGCACGTTGCCTTCGCCGGCGTTGTAGCCCGCGGCCGCCAGTTGCATGTCGCCGCCAAATTCGTTGAGCAGCCATTTGAGGTAGGTCGCGCCGCCGGTGATGTTTTGTCCGGTGTTGTAGGCGTCGGTTACGCCGAAGCGGCGCGCAGTGCCCGGCATGAGCTGCATCAGGCCCATCGCGCCGGCGTGGGAGCGTGCGCCCGGTTTGTAGGCGGATTCGGCGGAGATGATGGCGTGGACGAAGTGCGGTTCGACGCCGACTTCGCGCGCGATTTGGTTGATTTGCGCGCTCAGGTTGCGTTGGCGTTCGCGGAAGGCGCCGCTGACGTTGATGTTGAGTTCGTTGCGGATTTTCGCGGCGAGGCGCTCGGCTTCGATGACGTAGCTTTGCGGGCAGTCTTTGGTCGGCTCCAGGTGGAAGACGCGGCCGTTTTCGCTGGTGACGGTACCGCCGCAGCTGCCCTGGGTGTTCAGGTAGTCAAGGTTGTGCGCGGCGATGTTGGTTTGCTGGTTGCCGAGGCGCGCTTCGCCGCCGCTGGTGCCGGGGGTGTAGTCGAAGGAGCGGGTGGCGCAGTTGAATTCGCGGGTTTCGCCGTTGAAGGCGATGCTGCCCGCGCCGGTGCATTGTAGGCCGGGGCCGCCGTTGGTCGCCGGATTGGTGTTTTTTTGTACGCCGGCGGCGGCAAGTGCTTCCAGGCTTTGGTTTTGGGTTGCCTGTTGGCGGAATTCTTGTTTGGCGCCGCTGTAGGAGCGGGAGAAGAAGGTGCAGTGGCGGTAGTGCTCGCGTTTGTTGGCGGGGACGAAGTTGGGGGTGCCGTCGTTGTCAAAGCATTTGTAGATGTCTTGTGCGATGTCTTCGCCGTCGCCAGGGGTGAAGCCGACCAGCGGTTTGCCGCGGTTCGGAGCGGGCAGCGCCGGAGCGGAGGTTTCGCCGCCTTTGCGGCCAAGTGGCTGGCAGTTGCCCTGTGGCGGGGTTTCGGTTTCGATGATGGTCGGTGTGCCGTCCAGTTGGGGGCAGACCCAGATTTGTTTGCCGCTCGGGGTAACGGTGGCGACGGTTTTTTCTTCGGCAGGTGCCGGGGGCGGGGCGCTGGTTATCGGGGTGGCGGCGGCTGCGCTGCCCGGTTTGCCGGGGCGGATGCCGAGGTCGCGGTAGTAGTTGCCGCTGCCGCGCGGGTCGCTGCTGTAGTTCGGGGCGGGCGGGAAGAGGAGGTTGTTCGCCGGGGCTTCGGGGGCTTTGGTGGGTTCGTTGTTTTTGGCGGTTGGTTTGGCAGGGGTGTCGTCTTCGTCCCAGGTGTAGCCGCCTTTGGCGGCTTCGTTTTTGGCGGGTTTCGGGGTGGTGACGGGCAGGGGCGTGGGTTGTGCAACGGGTTGCGGCGCAGGCGCGGCTGCCGGAGCCGGGTTATTGCCGCCAAGCGCGCCTTTTTGGTAGGGGCGGCAGTTGTCACCGGTCGGCTTGCTGACGATGTTGTTCATGCCGCCGGGGGCGGGGCAGATGTAGAGGCCGGCGGTGGCGTCCTGCGCGTGTGCCGGGTAGCAGGCGGCGCCGGCAAGGAGGAGGCAGGCGAGCAGGGGGCGGGTGAATGCGGTCGCTGCGCGGGTTTTGGTCACCCCCTCCCCGTCCCTCCCCCGCTGCGCAGGGGAGAGGGGAAGAGCGGTGGGCGATTGGGCAGCGAGGTATGCGGACGAACCCCACCCCAGCCCTCCCCCACAGGGGGAGGGGGCCTTTTGGGCGGGTGATTGGAGAGCGGTTGGTTTTATATACGGGTGAGCGCTCAATGTGTATGTATATTGGGGTGCTTGGTTGCGTCCGGGCATGGTGTTTCCTTGTGGTTCAGTCCCAGTTGAAGAGGTTGAAGGCGTCGGCGGGCAGCCAGGCGGTCATGCCTTTTTGCCAGAGCAGGTCTTTGGCGAGTATTTGGCCTTCGTCCACGAGTTTCTGGATGTCGTTGGCGCTCAGCGGGCCGATTTGTTGGCCGTGCTGGACGCGGTAGAAGATTTTGTCCTGGCCGAGTGGCGGGCGCGGCGCCTCGGGTTTGGGGGGCGGTGCGGCGGTTTTGGCGGCGGTAGGGGCGGCGCTTTCGCGGGCGTAGGCGGGGGTGGCTACGGGTTGGAGCGCTGGCTGTGGGCGCGGCGGGTTGGCGCGGCGGGCGATGCGCAGGTCATGCAGGGTGAGGCCGAGCGGTTTGAGTTGGGGGCGCAGCCAGGCTTTGAGGAAGTTTTGCAGGGCTTCGGTTTGGTAGTCGATGTCGTCCGCGCTGACTTGTTCGTGGATGAGGCTTTGGTCGATGGTGTAGCTGATGATTTGGTCGAGGTAGTCGTCGTCGAGTTCGAGGGTCTGGTTTTCGATGATGGTGCGGCAGACGGTTTCGGGGTCGTGGATGCTGAGGGTGTATTGGCCGGTCAGCGGCTGGTCAAGGCGGCGCTGTGAGGGTTGGTAGGCGCTTTGCCACGGGCGGCGCGCGGTGGCGGCGGTGTTGAGGTAGAGGATGTCGGCGGTTTCGGTTTGCGGGATGTTGTCCGGGTCCAGCGGGTAGTCGCCCGCTTCGTACACCGGGGTGTATTGGCCGTTGATGATGAGGTAGGCGGCTTCGCCCGGCGCGAGGTGCAGGATGCTGCGCTCGAGCAGGTTGTGCTGGCTGCGGTGGGCGATGAGGCTGTCTGGCGCGAAGTTGGCGGAGAGGGTGTGCGGGCGCAGGCCGAGGTTGCCCGGTTTGAGGTTGGCAAGGAGGCGCGCGAGCAGGTTTTTGATCATGCGGGGCCTCCGGGTTTTTGGGCGGCGGCTTTGAGGCTGTGTTTGAGGGCTTCTTCGGCGGCTTGTAGTTTGGCGGCGGCTTCTTGTCGTTGTTTGCGCCCGGCTTCGTGGATTTGGATGCTTTCTTCGATGGTTTCGATGAGCATTTGGTTGGCTTTTTCGACCGCGCCGATGTCAAAGACGCCGCGCTCCAATTGGGTGCGGCTTTCGCGGTTCGCCTGTTTGAGGTTTTCGGCGTTGGCGGTGAGTAGTTCGTTGGTGAGGTCGCTGCTTTGTTTGAGCGCGATGGCCGCTTCGCCGGAGCGGTAGATGGCGATGGATTGGGCGAGTTGTTGGCGCCACAGCGGTACGGTGTTGACGAGGGTTGTGTTGATTTTGCTGACGAGGCCTTTGTTGTTTTCTTGCACCATGCGGATGCTCGGCAGTGCCTGCATGGAGACTTGTTTGGTCAGGCGCAGGTCGTGCAGGCGGCGGTCGAGTTCGTCGCGCTGCATTTGGGCGTCGCGCAGGCGTTGTGCGCTTTCCATTTCGCCGTCTTCGGCGGTTTTGGCGAGTGCCGGCAGGGTGCTGTGGTCGGCGTCGGCAAGGACGGTTTCAGCAGCGGCGATGTGGTATTCGAGTTCGCGGTAGTAGTCGAGGTTGGCGTCGTAGAGTTTGTCCAGCGATTTGATGTCCACCAGCAGTTTTTGTTTGTGGCTTTCAAGTGCGTTGCTGATTTGGTCGAGTTGTTCGCTGATGGTGTCGAATTTTTGCAGGAAGGTGGTGAGTGGTTTGGCTTTGCCGAGCAGGCGCGCGAACAGCGAGGGTTTTTCCTGGACTTTGAGTTCGGCGCCCTGGAAGCCGCGCAGGAGGTTGACCATGTTGGAGAGGAGTTCGCCCGCTTTGCCCGCATCTTCGCTTTTGATGTCGGTCAGCATGGTGTCGGCGACGGTGGTCAGTTGTTTTTGGGCGGCCGCGCCGAAGTTGAGGATGCTGTTGGTGTCGGCGATGTTCAGGGTTTGTGCGAGTTGTTGGACGCGCGCCGGTTCGAGGTGGGCGGGCAGGGTGGTGGCTGCGGTTTCGGTGATGGTTGCGGGGGCGAGTTCGGTGCGGCTGGTGTCGTTCATGGCTGGTTTCCGGTTTTGAGTTGGTCGCGCAGGACCTGGATTTGGGTGTCGAGTTGTTCTTGTTGCTGGTTGGTCAGCTGCAGGTGTTGGGCGGTGAAGCTGTGTTCGCTGTCGGCCAGCAGGTTGTGGAAGCGGATTTGTTGGCGGCCGTGGTCGGGGTTGCCGATGTCGGCGAGGTAGGCGGCGGCGATGCGGCGCAGTTCGTGCAGGTGGACGACGAGGAAGCTGCGCGCGGCGCGGATGCGTTCCGGTTCTTCGCCGATGTGGGCGATGATGCTGCGCGCCTGGGCGGTGACACGCGCCATTTGTGCGGCGATGTTGGCTTCGCTGGCGAGGCTTTGCAGGCGGACGGTGTATTTTTCGAGGGTTTCGACGGCTTCGAAGCCGCCGCTTAACATGTCGCGCAGGGTGGCGTTCAGGTGGTCGGGGATGTGGCGCGGCGGTGCCTGGTAGGCGTCTTCCGGGCGGCTGTCGTGGATGTAGCCCAGGTAGTATCCGGCAGCGGCGAGCAGCGCGCTGATGAGGGCGAAGGCGATGCCGGGGCGGACGCTGAAGGCGGTGGTCGCGGCGGCAAGCGCGGTGAAGGCGAGGGCGTAAGGGCGGTTATCGACGTCGGCGTGGTCGCTGCCGGTTTTGATGTAGTTGTTGCGGCGCGACTGGAAGTGTTGGCGGGTGAGGGCGGCGGCGTAGCAGAGCAGGCCGATGGCAACGGCCGCGGTTGCGACGCCAAGCAGTTTGCCGCGGATGAGGTTCACCGGGATGGCCAGCCACAGCGGCAGTTGCAGCGCGTACAGGGCAGCGCCACGGATGCCGAGGTATTGTTGTTTCAGGATTTTTTGCGCGTCTTTGCGGTTCATCAGCGGAACAGGCTCATGCAGGCGGGAACGAAGATGGCGCTGGCAAGCAGTAGTAGGCCGAGTGCGCGGGTAAAAGTGGTCATGGCGGTTTTGTTAAGGTGGTGGAAAGTCGCGCAATTATAGCGGGTTTGTCAGTTTTTGGCTTCGTTTTGCCGGGGTTCTGTCGTGGGGGGATGCAGGCGTTCGCGCAGTACTTCCATGCGTGTTTCGAGGTCGCGTAGGGTGCGGGCGCGCTGGTGTTGGTGGCCGTTTTGTACGAGATCGTGCGTGTCGCGCACCAGTTGCAGCAGTTGGCGGCGGTTGTGTTCGCCCAGTTCCGCCGCGGGCAGTTGCAGGTAAAGCAGGCTGATGTATGTCAGTTCGGGCAGGTATACGGTGAGCAACGGGCGGTTGGCACGGATGCGTTCGTCGTCGCCGCGCAGGTTTTCTAGATAAGTTTCGCTGTGGTTGCAGAGTTGTTCGAGAAGCAGGCCGATGCGCTCGCCGTCGGCGCGGCTGCGGTATTGCACCGCGTTTTCGCGCAGCGCGACGAGGTCGGCGTGCGCACGGGCGAGGGTTTGTTCGTGGATGGTCAGTGGCTGGGCGCTGGCGCGCGTGATGCGCGCGTGATAGCGCAGCCACAGCCAGGGCAGGGCGGCAAGCGCCAGGCTGCTCGCAAGCGCCAGCAACCACGGCAGGACGGCGACCTGCCCGCGCCAGAGGACGCCGTGGACGAAAGCCGCGCCGAAGTAGAGGCTGATGAGTGCGGCGGCAGCACGGCACCAGTAGCGGGCGGGGAGGGTTTTCAGGGTGGCGAGGATGGGAGGCATGGTCAGCCGCGCAGTTTTTCCATGATGGCGCGATGCGCGGCGGCTTCTTCATCGGGTACGGCAATCGCCAGCCACGCGCCTGGCTGGCTTGGCGCAGCGGGTACAGGTGCAGCGACGCTGACGGTTTCCACGGGTTGCGGCGCGGGCGTGGCGTCGGGTGCGGCGAAATCAAAGCCGGATTGTTCGGTGGTCAGTTTCAAATACACTTCGGCGAGTAACTGCGAGTCGAGCAGCGCGCCGTGCAGGGTGCGGTTGCTGTTGTCGATGCCGTAGTATTTACAAAGACTGTCGAGGCTGAAACGGCTGATGCCGCTGATTTTCTTGCGCGCGAGATCCAGCGTGTCGAGCAGGCGGAAGCGGTCTTCCAATTTATATTTCAGCCCGGCGAGTTTGAATTCGCGGTTAAAGAAAGATTGGTCGAACGGCATATTGTGGGCGATAAGCTCGTCCGCGCCGTCAAGATATTCCAGCAATTCCGGCAGGACGGCGGCGAAGGTCGGCTCCTTGGCGACGCGCTCATTGGTAATGCCGTGGACGCGGATGGCATCTGCCTCAATGGTTTGCTCCGGGTTGAGATAGCGGTGGAAATAACGCTCGGTCGGGCGGCGGTCGATGAGCTCAACGCAGCCGATTTCAATAATGCGATGGCCTTCCGATTTATCGCGGCCGTTGAAATTCATGCCCGTCGTTTCCGTATCGAAAATGATTTGACGCATGGGATTTCCTTATTGCAGCGGGCGGGGGATTTCAATGTCTTCGGCAACGGTGCCGAGAAATTCCAGATATTTTGGCGCTTCCTCGGCAAAGATTTCTGCACCGGCGCCCATATAAGCGCGCATCAATTCATCAGCGGCGCGGTCTTTATTGCCCAGTTCAAATTGGGTTTGGCCGAGGCGCAAATGAATGAAGGGATTGCCGATGGCTTCCGGGCAGCGCATCGCGTGTTCCAAGGCGGTGAGGGCGGCGGGGTAGTTACTGTTCAAAAAATGGGCGTCGCCGATGGCAACGAGAATCCATGTCGCCGCTTCCCAGTTTTCTTTCGGGGCGGGCAGCAGGTTCCAGGCGTATTGGTAGGATCCGATGGCATCGCCGTATTTACCTTCTTCGGCAAGGGTGTCGCCAATTTCACAGAAGCGGCTGATGCGGGTGTGTAAGTGGCTATCGAGTTCGGTCATGGGGTTCCTTAATAGGTTGATTTAACGTGAGGTGCGTCTTAGTTTTCGGCTATAGTCATTGATAAAACCTACCGCATCATCGCCATTTTTAATGTATTTCACGGTGAATTCATTGAGTTCTCTGTAACCACCGCGAACAATGACAGTGTAGGATTTTGTTGCCCATGGAATAAACCCAACATAAAAAGCAGCGTCTTCAATAAATTCCCACGTAATGCCATTTTTACCTCTATTCCAGGGAAAAATGCCAGAATATTTCCAAACGCCGTTATGATCAATAACAAGTTTTTTGGATTTTGTATTTTTAATGCCAAGAACCAATATGGCAATCATGACTATCATAAACAGTAATATAACAGTCTCTTTATCTACTAAAGGTTTTAGAATATCCGCTAATATACTGGTTACAATTGACATTCCTATAAAATACAAAACAAAGTTTACGGCAATAAATCTGAAGTATCCTACCCAAGATACTTTGTATTCTTTTCTAAATGATTCCTCGATGTAGTTGGTGTTTTCTGCTTCCATTATTGGATATTCCTGTATTTTCAGTTTATTTGATTGCGGCTAATTTAAAAATGGTGCGCCAAGGCGCACCCTATGGTTGTCGTTATGGTGGGGCAAGCCCCACCCTACCATGTTTGTTTAAGTAGTTATTCGCTCTTTTCTACTTGCCGTTTGCGGATATGCAATTCGCGCAATTGTGCTTCCGAGGCTTCGGATGGTGCGTCGGTGAGCGGGCACCATGCGGTTTGGGTTTTCGGGAAGGCCATGACGTCGCGGATGGATTTGGCGCCTGCCATCAGCATGATGAGGCGGTCAAGGCCAAAGGCGATGCCGCCATGCGGCGGGCAGCCGTATTTTAGTGCGTTCAGTAGGAAGCCGAATTTTTCTTGGGCTTCTTCTGCGCCGATGCCGAGGCTTTTGAAGACGCGCTGTTGCATGTCGTCGCGGTGGATGCGGATGGAGCCGCCGCCGATTTCGGTACCGTTCAGCACCATGTCGTAGGCACGCGAGAGGACGTCGCCGGGGTTGGTGTCCAGTTCGTCGAGGTTCGCGGTTTTCGGCTGGGTGAAGGGGTCGGACTCCTCGGTGGTGGTCACCACCGCCGGAAGGGTCAGTGTCTGG
>ERZ773067.1152-NODE-1152-length-14514-cov-10.368352_pt1 | contig 14514 bp, 16 predicted proteins | sample MGYA00580622_ERZ773067 | MGnify/ENA primary metagenome ERZ773067 (study PRJEB29015, sample SAMEA2737998) | human oral metagenome | biome: human oral; feature: human-associated habitat; material: dental | place: China | collected 2113 ...
AAGTACATTTGTTTTTTAGAAAAATATGTTGTACCTTTGTGGCATTAAATAAAGGTTTTTACAATGAAAAAAGAACAACTTGAACAAATGAAAAATGGAAAGGGCTTTATTGCGGCACTCGACCAAAGTGGAGGGAGTACTCCTAAAGCATTAAAGCTCTATGGGATAGACGAAAGTCAGTATACTAATGATGCTGAAATGTTCGCTCTTATTCACCAAATGCGCACTCGTATCATCAAAAGTCCTGCTTTCAATAGTGAAAAAATACTTGGGGCTATCCTCTTCGAGCAAACAATGGATAACCTTATCGACGGTAAATACACGGCTGATTATCTTTGGGAAGAAAAACATATTATTCCTTTCCTCAAAGTAGATAAAGGACTTTTAGATATCGATAGCGATGGGGTACAACTGATGAAGCCAATCGACGGACTGCCAGACCTACTAAAGCGAGCTAACGAGCGACATATTTTCGGTACTAAGATGCGTTCAGTAATCAAAGAAGCCTCTCCCAAAGGTATTGCGCAAGTAGTAGCCCAACAGTTTGAGGTAGCACAAGTCATTATCGATGCAGGGCTTGTTCCGATTATTGAGCCAGAAGTAGACATTACCATTCCTGATAAATCAAGAGCTGAGGCTATCCTACGCGATGAAATCAGGAAGCATTTAGATCGTTTGCGCGACACCTCTGACGTGATGCTCAAACTCTCATTGCCTACTATTGATAATTTCTATAAAGAATTTACTAAGCATCCTCGTGTAGTACGTGTAGTAGCCCTTTCAGGGGGCTATCCTCGCGAAAAAGCCAATGAAATTCTGGCTAAGAACAAAGGAGTAATCGCTAGTTTCTCTCGTGCTCTCACTCAAGGACTTTCTGCTCAGCAAACAGATACAGAATTTAACCAAATGTTAGCAGAAACCATTGAGGGTATTTACGAAGCCTCAGTAAAGTAAGCCGCACAGAAAGCAGCATAAAGAAACACCTAATAAATAAGAAGACTTTAGCCCTCAATAAGAGAGCTGAAGTCTTTTTCAGTTTAAAAGTATTAGAGAAAAGTACAGCTAACCTACTGAAGCACAAAAAGAAAAGAGAGCTATAAAAAGAATAAGAAAGTTTTTTAGAAAAATAAGTAAGAGATTACCAAAAAAATTGTATCTTTGCCACATCATAAACTCCATTTGCTATGAAAGAAACATTAGAGCAAGAATTAGTTGATTTAGCCACCGAAATTATAGCCTATCAAGGGCGATTAAATCTCAGCGAGCTTAGCCAAAAAGCGCATAAGATTTCTGAGAAAATCACTATATTGGGCTTTGTCGAAAAATACTACCAAATGCTAAGAACCTCAGAGCAACGTATGACTTATACCTTGCGAAAGGTTGCTAATTTTATTGATGAACAGGAAAACATCTTCAATATTGATGTAGCTTTCAAAGAGTTACAACCTCTTGAGCAGCCTGTGATAGAAGAAACACCGGCTGAAAAACCCGCTTTTGTAGCTATGGAACCAGCACCCGTTCAGGCTGCTGCTGAACCAATAGCCGAGAAGGTTGCTGAGCCTACTCCTGAACCAACACCTGAGCCAGCACCTGCTGAACCGGCACCTGCTGAGCCTATTCACTTTGCTACCCCTCCTGCAGAACCAACTCCAGCAGCTGAACCAGCACCTGCTGAGCCTGTTCACTTTACTACTCCTCCTGCTGAACCAACTCCAGCAGCTGATCCGGCTCCTGCAGAGCCTGTTCACTTTGCTACTCCTCCTGTAGAGACCGCAGCGGCTCCTATTGAAGTAGTAGCAGAACCTACTCCTGCTGAAGTTCCAGAAACCACAACAGATTCGGTAGTAGAGATGACACAGTTTGCTTCTCCTGAAACTGCAATAACTGAACCCGCAGCGGCTCAACCAGTAACCAATACTTCTGATGAAGATCTTACCTCTTTATATCAAGATTGGAACGATTGGCATTCTTACACTCTTCCTGATGATCCGCCTGCAGAAGTAGCCGCACCAGTTTCTGCTCCTGTAGCTACTCCAGCTCCTGCAGCAACCCCTGCATCAGAAGTAGCACCTGCACAAACAACAGTAGCTGCTCCAGTGCAAGCCGCTCCAGTGCAAGCCGCTCCAGTGCAAGCCGCTCCAGTAGCACAAGCAGTGGCTCAGCCAGTAGAGAAGACAACTCCTCCTACTACTATTAATACACAGCAACCATTGCGCGAGGCTTCTACTCCTGATTGGGCAGTATCAATAGAGCAACCTATAGTACCTCCTCGTCCGCAACAAGCAGAGACCGTACACGAGCCAATACACACAGCAGCACCTGAGCAAGCGTCTACTTCAGTAGTAGAGCAGGTGCTAACAGCAGAGCGTCTGCACCCGCATCAGGTAGCACAACCTACAGCAGCTGCACAAGCCCCCGTAGCTCAGCCAGTACAGTCAGCACAGCCAGAAAACTTTATTCAGCAACAGCATCTAAGAGAAGAGCAACAAATACTTCGTCAGACACCTTCGCTTGAAGAGTTTTTAGCAAAATCAAAAGCTACAGCTTTCGACAAGAAAGACCACACTGAGGAAGTAAAACCCGCACAGTCGCTCAACGACCGCTTCAGCAAGGAAATACAAATAGGGCTAAACGATAAGTTGGCTTTCATACAAAAACTTTTCTTCGGAAGTGAAAGCGAGTACAACCGTGTGCTACAGCACCTAAACCAACTCCACTCATTAGAAGAGGCAGCGCAATATATTCAACAACAAGTAAAACCTACTTATAATAATTGGAAAGGTAAAGAAGAGTACGAAGAACGCTTCTTACACCTTATTCTACGCCGTTTTGAATAATGAGCAAATTGTATCTTATCCCGACTCCTATCGGCAATTTAGAAGATATAACCCTACGTGCGCTACGTTTGCTCAAAGAGGTAGAGGTCATCTTGGCTGAAGATACTCGCACTAGCAGCAAACTGCTAAAGCACTATGATATTCATACCCCAATGCAAAGCTACCACCTGTTCAATGAACACAAGGTGGTAGATGCTTGGGTACAACGTATCAAAGGGGGTACTACGGTAGGGCTTATCACCGATGCTGGTACACCTGCTATTTCCGACCCTGGCTTCTTACTTGCAAGGGCTTGTATAGCCGAGGGAGTGGCTGTAGAGTGCCTACCTGGGGCTACTGCCTTTGTGCCCGCTTTAGTAAGCAGTGGGTTGCCCAATGACCGTTTTACTTTTGAAGGCTTTTTACCCGACAAAAAAGGGCGTCAAACGCGCTTACAGCTTCTCGCTGAAGAAACTAAAACGATGATTTTCTACGTCTCTCCTCACAAATTACTTAAAACCCTCACCGATTTTATCACTACTTTCGGGGCAGACCGTCAGGCAAGTATCTCGAGAGAGCTTACCAAACTGCACGAGGAGACCCAGCGTGGTACACTACAAGAGTTATTAGAGTATTATAAAGACAAAAATATCAAAGGGGAAATAGTACTCGTTTTATCGGGGAATAGATAATAGGCAACAGATAATGAAATTACTTCATATAGAAACATCAGGGGTGAACTGCTCAGTTGCCCTTACTGATAATAACACACTTTTAGCTACTAAAGCTCAGAATGCAGGACACTTCACGCATTCTGAAAATCTACATTTATTTATTGAAACTGTGATGACTATAGCAGGAGTACCTCTTTCTTCCCTCGATGCTATAGCCGTAAGTGCAGGCGCAGGCTCTTATACGGGGTTGCGCATAGGAGTAGCTACTGCCAAGGGGCTATGTTTTGCTCTTGGCAAGCCTCTTATAGGCATTCCTACTTTGCAAATCCTTGCGCACCAAGTAGCACAGGCTGATTGCATTATTCCTATGCTCGATGCGCGCCGTATGGAGGTTTATAGTGCTGTATTTGATAGCGAATATCGTTTTGTATCTCCTACTGAAGCTAAAATTCTTGATACTGACAGCTATAAAGAGTATTTGGATAAGGGTAAAGTGACATTCTTAGGCGATGGTAGTACTAAGTTTGCTACTATCTGCCAACATCCTAATGCTACATTTATTGCAGGAGCTTTCCCCGAGGCTAAAGATATGATTCCTTTTGCTATAGAGAAGTATAAAGCCGCTGATTTTGAAGATATTGCTTATTTTGAACCTACCTATCTAAAATAAGCAAGCAAATACTAATAAGTAGTATTAGCGCGGAATGATGAGTATTTCATCGTCTGTTAAGAGCGGTTCGTAGCGTAGGCGCAATAATATTTGGGCTACCGTTATAGTGTCTTTCTCGCAATAAGTTGCAATGCGGTGTATATCATTTTCTTCATAAAATACATCGCGTACTTGACTGCCATTAATATCATCTTTAGGCGAAGGGATACCCAATGTGTGGGCTAAGAGAGTTAAAGAAGTGTAATGCTTATAGTCGCCGAACTTCCAGAGATCGAGAGTATCTAGGTGGGGTACCTCCCAAGGCTTCTTGCCAAAAAGTTGCAACTTATTTGGAATACGAACTCCATTGATAATCATACGTCGTGAGAGATAAGGAAAATCAAACTCCTTGCCATTATGAGCACAAAAGAGTTTGTTAGGGCGAGAAAAATGTTCTTCTACCAAACGCACAAAATCACGTAATAAGCTGTCTTCTTCGCCTGTAAAGGACGTTACCCTAAAGGTGCGTTGCTCGTGTCGGAAAGAAAAATAACCTACTGATATACATACTATCTTGCCAAACTCAGCCCATATGCCTGCACGATTATAATATTCTTCAGCAGTATACTCATCCTTGCGCAAGTATTGCGTTTTTTCTTCCCATAAGGTTTGTGCAGCTGCCGGCACACAACTGTAATCAGGGTACTGAGGAACTGTTTCAATATCTAAAAAAAGTATATCTTCGAGGTTTATTTTATGGAGCACCTTCTTTTAATTTTGAATTATAAATTATGAATTCCCATTAATCATTTTGTACGCTTCATCAATATAGGTGTAAATATCTGATGAAAATGTACTGCCTTCAGGGGCTTCATCTGAAAGACTATGCCCTAAACGCACTATGATAACCTTATCAGTTGGATTGACAATAACGTATTGCCCCAAATGTCCGCGCATCATAAAGAAGTGAATGCCCTTATAATCTAACAACCACCAGCCATAGCCGTACTCAGGGTGGTCAGCAAAGCGGGGTTGTACGGATTTGGCTACAAATGCACTATCTAATAGCTGTTTGCCATTCCACTTGCCGTGGTCGCGGTAGAGCTTGCCCAAACGAGCAAAATCGCGGGCATTAGAGGCTATACAGCAATAAGCCTTCTCCAATCCACTTTCTTCACTATCTAACTGCCAAAGGGCATCACCCTCACACCCCATAGGCTGCCAAAGCGCTTCCGCAAGATACTCACTAAGAGTTTTGCCTGTAGCCTTCTCTATTACCATTCCTAACAAAAAGGTGTTACCACTGAGATACTTAAATGCCTTCCCTGGTTCAGAGGTAATCTTCAGCTGTAGCATCTTTTCGCGAAACTGCCCATCAAAATAAGCACGAGTGGTGATAGAAAAAGGATCGTAATATGCCTCGTCCCAATCAAGACCTGAGGCCATAGACGATAGGTCGCCTACTGTTAGCTTAGCTGCCAAGCCTTCTTTGTACTGCGGGAAAAAGTCGCTTACTGGCTGGTCGAGCCCTTTTATGTAGCCATCAGTTATAGCCCTGCCCAAAAGCGCCGACACATAGCTTTTCGCCATTGAAAAAGAGTTACTTTTGCTCTGAGAGTTATAGTTATCAAAATAGTGTTCGTGCCATATACTATCGCCTTTGATGATGAGGAAGGCTACTGTGCCATATTTCTGATGAGCGTTTTGCAGTTCGGGGGTTTCAGCCACTTGATTATAGTCAGCGGTGAGCGCCCACGCTTGCGGGGTAGTACTGCGACTGATATTGCGATTATCAAAATAAGTATAATCATCTAAAAAAGTAGTGCTATGCCCTGTGGCATACACTACCCTTACGGCTTTGAAGAGATAGCCGTAGCCTAAGAGGTATACCCCCCCAACTACTATAAGTAGCAATAAGAATAAGCTGATAGTAAATTTCTTCATAAATACAAAAGACAAGGAGACGAAATACAAAAGACGAAAGACGTTTGTATTTCGTCTTTCGTCTTTTATCTCTAATTAGAATTTAGCAGAGAAAATCTTAGGATTGATGTTTAGGCTGCACCATAACCAGTCTTGGTAAGCACGTGAGTTAGGTGTAGCTTTAAGCGCTTTAGTACCCTCATTAACTAAATAGGTAGAGTAGCCTAATTGTAGTCCTACGAAAGGTTGTACTTTCAAGCTGTACACTAAGTCTATTTCGCTACCATAGCTGCTGTGTTTTTTAGTACCTACTTGGTATTTAGCCGCAGGAGCAAAGAAGTGGTAAGTAGCACTTAGGTTGCTCTTTTCGCCTGTACGAACATTAGCAGTAAGGTAAGGATTTAGCAATCCTTGTGAAGGGAATACTGTATGGTCATTTGCTTTTCCTACAAAGTAGTAATCCATAAAGCCGTAGAACTTGTGGTTAGTACCGCTGAAAGGATTGAAAGCCTTGTCTTTGCCAGAAGTGTCATCAGAAGCATTACCGCTTAGGTAGTCAAGACCAGCAGTAAGGGAAAAGATAGGAGAGAAACGGTATCCTGCATTAAGCGCAAACATATAAGCACTCTTAGTGGTTCCTCCTGCGTTTTTGCCTGTTTGTAGGTAAGCAGTAGCGCCATAGGTTACCTCATCGCTCTTGCCTGTGTAGTGTGCCCCGAAAGTTTGCATATTGTTTGCCTTAGCAGCATCAACCTTATAGCCTAAGTTAGCAAATAAGAATGAAAGCTGTTGGGTAGGAGCGATGCGGTAGTGAGCGTGTAGCGCTTCTAAGTGTTGGTAGGGCTGTCCTCCGCTAAAATACTGTCCTTTAGGGAAGTTTACATTTAGTGGAGATGCAGCAGACTGGTTGTAAGCTATAAAGCTGCGTAGGGTAAAATCTTCGTTAGGAGCCCAGTTGATATTTACAGCATCGTGGCTACGGCCTGCTGGGTGCCAATCAAGAGAACCAAAAATACGGTCATCATCAAGGGCTATCACTTGGCGTCCTAATTTGATGTTTACTTGCTCAGCCAATGGGAATGCCGCATACGCTTCGAATACTGACATACCCCCTGTTTTATCAGTAGCTTGTATTTGAGGTGCTTGCCCCCAAATGTTTACGTTTTGCAATGACACGTACACTTTTAGACGGTCAGCGTTATTGTACTCAAAGTTCAAACGAGTGCGGTTGTTCACCAAAATAGCAGGTGCATCACCGTCTTGCAAAGGTAGATAAGCCCCATTGCGGTACTCAAAACGCGGACGTATCTGCGCAGTGATGTCAATACTGTTTTTAGGTGCCATCTCGTCTGCTTCCTGAGCTGCAAGATAGTTAGGAGCTGCTAAAAGAGTAGCAAAAGCTCCAATGGTCATTAATTTTTTATTCATTTTTTTTCGTGTTTTTTCTGTTTTGCACGGCAAATATAAGCTATTTTTTTATATCCACCAATAGCTGCAATAAATTTCTATAATTTCGTTGTATGTTTTCGTCTTTCATACCGAGCTGCATCGCTTTTTCGAAGGCGTTTTTAGCTTCCGTGTATCGCTTTTCTTCGCTGTACAGCAGCGCTAAAAAGTAGTATATTTCAGCATTTTTGGGCTCGTATTGCAAGGCGGTATGTAGCACAGCGGCTGCCTTGTCGTTTTGCCCCTCGCCATTGTATAGGGTAGCGAGGTTCAGCCGTAGGTAGTTCAGATTTTTGTCTTTCTGAAGTGCGCGCTCATAGAAGCGAATAGCCTCAACGGGCTGGTTTATCTTCACAAAATAGTCGCCTGCCGTAGCACTTCCTAACGGGAAATCAGCTTGCGAGAGTACAAAATCGCGGTACTCCTGATGGGCTTTCTCAAAATTCGGACTCATAGCGCGCGCATTGTCCCAGCCTTTTTGGGTGAGTATCACATTGGCAGCGACCATACGCACTGCCTTCACCTTATCGGTTAGCAGCGGCAGCAACTGGGCTTCGTAGCGCGATAGGGGGTACTCGCTTAGGGCTATCACCGCCCGATAACGCGTTTGGGCATCAGCAGCTGTCAGCTCTCTGACTATCAGCGGAAAGCGCGCTTCTGAAGGTTGCCCCCCTAAGTAATGCAGGGCTGCTGCCCGTATAATATCGGGGGTGTTAGGGGTGCGCAATAGCGATTGCAGTCGCGGCAGACTCTCAGCGGTCTGCTTACTGCCGATAATGAGGTCTTCGGCAAAATGAGGCTTCCGCTCTTTGCCATACCACTGCACCACTGCTTTGGCAGCCCATTGGGCACTCTTATCGTTATGACAGGCATTGCAGGCATTAGGCGTGCCGTACTTAGCACTGAGGTCGGGGCGTGGCACATAGAAATTATGGTCGTGGCGCACATCGTTGCCCATATAGGTGCGGGTAGGCATATGGCACACGCGGCAGTCGGTTTCGGCATCGTTGCCCTTGTGGAAAGTGTGGGCTGTGGTGGCATAGTTAGGCGCGTGGCACTGCAAGCACACCTTGCTGCCTTCAGCTTTTAGCTTGCCTGTGTGGGGCGAATGGCAAGAGGTGCAGCGCACGCCCTGCTGATACATTTTGCTCTGTAGGAAAGACGAATATTTGTAGTTCTCGCCCATCACCTGTCCGTCAGCAAAATACAGGTCGGTTACAGGCACTTCGGGTATGTAGTTATCCATTACTTCAGCCGAAAAACCGTGGTGCTGACTTACCTCGCCTCGCCTTGTGTGGCAGGGCATACAAGCGGTGAGTTCCTGTCCTTGCTGCTGCATCGGCACTAAAGGCGCTTTGCCCTTGCTCTGTACGTGCGCGCCAGCAGCTCCGTGACAAGACTCGCAGCCGACGGTCAGTTCGCTGTAAGTAGTGTGATAAGAATCAGAATAAGGGTCGAGGTTTTTCTGTAAGTTAGTGCTGTGACAAGAGGCGCACATCAGATTCCAATTCTGCCCTGCTTGCGTCCAGTGGAGGTAATCATCAGGCGGAATTACCTCGCCCGCGTATTGGTGAAACCATTGGTGCTTGCGGCTGTCCCAACTCTGCCGAAAGACTTGTTTTTTGCCGTTAGGGAAGTCGGTAATATATTGTTGGAGAGGGTAATAGCCAAAAGTGTAGAGCACCTCGTAGTCTTGATAGTCACCTTTTTCGTTTTGGGTATTGATAAAGAATTTGCCATCTCGCTTAAAAAAACGCGAGGTGATGCCATCGGCGGTATACGAAGTGTTGAAGTCGCCTAATACGGTGCTGTCATTAGCGATTTGCATTGCTTTGAAGTGGTCGGACAGCTGCCATTGGTGGTGCTCATTGGGGTGACATTCTCGGCAGGAAGCAGAGCCCACATAGCTGTTATGCCCCACATTATCAACAGCTTCTACAGAAGTATAGTCCTCTTTATGAGTAAAGAAGAAGACCACCGCCCCTGCGCAAATGAGGAGGATTAATAATAGTACAAAAAGGAAGGTTTTGGTATGATATTTCTTCATTTTTCAATTCATAAATAGCGTGCAAAAATAAGATATTTTTAACAAATTAGCAGCATTAAAGAAGATATTTTTTTAGCTGCTTTCACTTCGGTAACGGTTCGCTTATCCTTCGCTTATCGTTCGCTGTTCCTATATCGTTCCTATATTGTTCCTGTATCGTTTGTATAGGGTAGATGAAAAAGAAAAAATCTGGCGGTGCAGGTTGCTAATTGGTAAATTATTTGTATTTTTGTAAAAGATAAAAATGGTAATCTTGTTGATGTATCAGAAGTACCAACACAAATAATTAGAATGAAATAAATAAAATATGAAAGATATAGTATTATTAGATGTAAGGAGACTAGCAGAAGCATATATAAGACAAGTTGATAAGGACAATACACTTATTGCTTGTAGAAACTTGCTTCAACTTAGCTATAAAAAAGGGCTCTTACATAAAAATCCTTTTGATGAAGAAGGTAATTTAAACATTGACACAGTCATCAAAGAAAGTGATTTAACAAACTTATTTTTCTTTACCCACCATAGAGATAAGCGTTTTTTAGCCTATAATGCGCTCTAAATAGTGCGAGGGGAATTATGAATTTTGAATTATGAATTGTGGGACGGGTGGGGCAAGTGGGACGGGTGCGACAAGTAGGACAAGTGGGACAGGTAGGACGGGGAGAGAATTGTGAATTATGAATTGGGCACAAGCTGCAAGCTTTCGCCAGCGGGGAAGTTCAAAATGCTAATAGACCTATGGCTGACAATAAGAAAACTCAATATGAACAAGAGGTAAATGACCACAAAGTACATTTTACAGGAAAAAAGGATTCAATAACATGTAAAAAATAAAATTAAATGGAAAGAGTAAATGACATTACTATCAGAAAAGAATACCCAAGGGAGAAAGATTATATAGTTTGGGAATATGAAGATAGCTTTAATACTATGTATGTGTATAAGGATTTTATAGAAAAGGGACAGTTACAAAAATGGAATGAAAGAAATTTTCCTTCGACTGTAAAACAATTGGAGATAAGAAGAAAAAATGAAAAGGATCTTCCTGCTTGTACTTATGACTTCCCAGACTTGGAATACCTTATAATCTCACCTCAATTAATTAAAAAGATTGACTGGAGTCATTTTAAAAACCTGATTGCATTAGAAACAGAAAAATTGAACTGGACAATAAAGGATGAAATATTCCCTAACTTGTTATACATATCTGTTTTACAAGGTAGTATTAAGTTCAAACAAAAAAACTTACCTAAGCTCAGAAGCATTATATGTAAATATACTGATGAGGTAATGAATGAGCTATTATCTTACAAACGATTGGATAATATTATCTTTTACTCGGTGAACGATACTAATGTTTTAGATCAACTTTCTGGATTGGAAGATCTTAATCATTTGAAAATCAACAGTGGCAAGATAACTTCTCTTGAAGGGATTTCTAAGATTAAAGGTGTAGAGCATTTACAATTAGCTACACTTTCGCATCTTACTGATGTAAGCGAGTTGGTGGCAATGGATAGCCTCCAAGCCCTATGGATTAATACATGCAAATATATTTCTAATTGGGAATTTCTTTTAGAAATGAAATCTTTGAAAAAATTGAGTCTTTTTGGTTGTGGGAAAAATAGACCTAATGAGAAAATTCTTTCTGCTCTGGAAGAAAGTGGAGTAAAAGTCTTTTGATATTATCTAGTAATATAAAAAAGTGTAATGTTTCAAATGTGTTGTTAAAAGCACAACAACTTAACTAAGTGAAATACAAAATGACTAAAACCTTATTTTCCTTTATACACCATAGAGGTAAGCGTTTTTTAAACCTATAATGTGCTATAAATAGTGCGAGGAGAATTATGAATTTTGAATTATGAATTTTGAATTATGAATTGTGGGACGAGTGGGACGAGTGCGACAAGTGGGACAGGTAGGACGAGTGAGACAAGTAGGATGGGGAGAGAATTGTGAATTTTGAATTGGACACAAGCTGCAAGCTTGCGCCAGCGGGGGTTTTAGGTTTATTATGGCTTATTAAAATGAATATTATCAAATGATATATTATATAGTACTTATAGGAATATTTTTAACCATCATCTTCCTCTGGAAAAAGATTACTACAAAAGGATTTTTTTTAATACTTATCCTTTGTGGAATATTTTTTTTTATATTTACAATGACAACTTTTGATGAAGGCTATTTAAAAAATAGAATAGAGGCTATAGAAGCTGAAAAAGCTAACCATTGTCTTACTCGTTTAGGAATTGTAGTAACCACAGAAAAGCAACCTATTGACAGCGTTACTTTCTTTGATTATAACAATGAAATCATCACTTGTACAGATAACGTTGGATTTTTCAAAATAACAAGAGAAAAAGAGGTATTTATTCACGCTATTATCTTAAAAAAGAAAGATTATATTACAGATACCATTCATTATTATAATAAAGAAATAAATGAATGGGATCCTGTATATAGAGGATATAATGACACTATTGTTTTAAAAAGAGAGGAGAAATGAAATGTAGGATATGTAAACAACAAGTACAAATATGAGTCTTACCTTCTTTTTGAGAAAGATTCTTGGATATACATAGACGATACCTTATTAGACTTGAAAGGAAGATGTAAAGTAGATCTTGAATTTTCTTATACTGCTGCTCACGAGATAGGGCATAATATATTAAGATCTTATGCTGAAGGAGGAGGAGGTAGTGCTGATTATTCTTATAAACATAAAGGTTCTTCTAGATATTCAGAAACAAAATCTATCAGTGAGGGAGGTGTTATATATCCTCGTAAAGGAGAAATTGATTTAATGAAATATTACAATAATACTCCATACTTTTTGGATTTTGATTTTGATAGAATTGTTGCTGCAGAAGAAGATGTAAAAAGTCTCATTTGGTTAACTAAAATGATAATTGAAAAATAAAATGAATAAGATATTTTGTTTCCTACTTATTTATATTATAACACTAAGTTGTAATATCTACAATAAAAAAGAATTCTACACTGGTTATGTATATGATTTTGATACAGAAAAACCTTTACAAAATGTAAAAGTAATAGAATTAGAAAGTAACCACGAAACGACAACCAATGAAAAAGGATATTTTAGTATGAAGAAGTTAGAAAATGTATCTTCAAGTCTTATCTTTGAAAAAGAAGGTTATCGGAAAGACACTATTCGTTCTATTCAGATACAAAATGGTGAACAACAACAAGAAGTTTTCAAAGGAAAAATAATTTATATATCTAAATTAAAAGAAAAGTAATTATGAAAACATTATTTTGTATATTATCTTTATTTTTATACACTTGTGCTTCTAAGATAAAATACTATCAAGGATATATTATGATCAACAAAGAAATCATTTAACTAATCTAAAAATATATGTAAAGAAAGGTACAAAAAGTAGCGGGATTGGTGCTAATTAAAAAAAATGTTGTATATTGCGCCCACTAAAGCCCCTAACCCCCCTACCGATATGAATACGAAAGAAAAATACCAATTGGAAGTGGGCATTAATGCCTCTCCGCAGTTGCTTTACCAGTACATATCCACTCCGGCAGGATTGGCTTCGTGGTACGCTGACGATGTACGTGCTGATGCCGATGTATATCTGTTTTTCTGGAATAAATCGCCCGAAAAAGCTATCTTGATACGCACTAAGTTAGACGAATACATACGGTTTCATTGGGTAGATGACGACCCTGCGAATACTTTCTTCGAAATTCGTATCAATGTAGATGAACTTACCCAAGAAGTATCGCTTGTTATCGTCGATTTTGCCTATCCTGATGAGATAGAAGAGGCAAAACAGATGTGGCGGCTACAAATTGCTGACCTAAAAGCGCGTATTGGCGGCTAAAAATACCCTTAACTAAAAATAAATCACTTTTAAAAATAAATGAATATAAACTATAACGGCGCGCTTATCGGTGCAGAGGGCAATATACTTGCGCTGCACAACCGCGCCTTTGCCTACGGCGATGCCGTAACCGATGTGAGCAAATACAGCTATCAGCAGTTGTTGTTTTGGGAAGAACACTACCTGCGCCTAATGGCAGGCATGCGCGTGCTGCGTATGAATATACCAATGTCTTTTTCGATGGAATACATTGAAGAGGAAATACTGAAAACTATCCGCAGCAATGCCCTTGAAAGTCAGCCCGTAAGGGTGCGCATCAGCATATTTAGAAAGAGCGGCAACACTTATACCCCTACTGATAACGACATAGAATATCTTATTGAAACACAGCCTTTAAGCAGCGCTTTCTACGTGCTAAACGAAGAGCCGTATGAGGTGGAACTTTTTAAGGATTTTTATATACAACCCGATTTGTTGGCTAACATTAAGCACACCAACCGGATAGTGAATGTGTTGGGCAGTATTTTTGCCCAAGAAAACGACTATCAGAACTGCATACTGCTCAACAGCCAAAAGAACATTGCAGGGGCGCTGGACGGCAATATTTTCTTAGTAAATGGCAACACGCTAAAGACGCCTGCCCTAACCGATGGCGCTGTAAATGGTATCACTCGCAAGATGCTTATAAAATCGCTACAAAAAACAGGCGATTATCAGGTGGAGGAGACTTCTATTTCGCCTTTTGAACTGCAAAAAGCCGATGAGCTATTTATCACCAACAGCCTTATAGGCATACAGCCCGTAAGCCAATACCGCAAAAAGACTTATACCCATACGGCAACCAAAAGCCTGATAGGCAAGCTCAATACGATTGCCCGCTTTGGGATAGTTTAACCCTATATACCGATGAAAACGAACCTTTTAGAAGCGCTGAAGCACCAGCGTGTGTTGGTGGCTATCAGCGGGGGCATCGACAGCGTGGTGCTCGCCCACCTGCTCTACAGTCACGGTGCTGAAGTGATACTCGCCCACTGCAATTTTAGCTTGCGCGGAGAAGAAAGCGATGGCGATGAGGCTTTTGTGCGCAGCT
>ERZ773067.1158-NODE-1158-length-14448-cov-7.672132_pt1 | contig 14448 bp, 15 predicted proteins | sample MGYA00580622_ERZ773067 | MGnify/ENA primary metagenome ERZ773067 (study PRJEB29015, sample SAMEA2737998) | human oral metagenome | biome: human oral; feature: human-associated habitat; material: dental | place: China | collected 2113 ...
TTTGTCGGACAGGCTGATCAGGGCGCGTTTGATGGAAGGCATGGGGATTCCTTTTTTGAAGGTTGAACCGGTGTTTTTGCGAAGATATTAATTAAATTTTCAAGGCGTCATTATCCGCTATTTTCGGCTTTTTGGCAGTAGGTTTTTGGAAAAATTGTTGACAATCCTTTGAATAAGGCCGTCTGAAAACCGGTTTTCAGACGGCCTTATTTACCTGTTTCTTCAGAACCTTAGGCAGCAGTGCCGCTGCGAATGCCGCCGCGACAACAATCATCATCCCTGCTCCCGACACGGCGGAAATGCGTTCGCCGAGGATAACGACCGCCAATAGGATGCCGAACACCGGTTCCAGCGTGGTCAGCAGGCCGGAGAGGTTGGCGGGAACGCGGCTCATGCCTTTGTTCCACAGCCAATAGGCAAACCAACTGCAACCGACGCCGAGGTACAGCAGCGCGATGCCGCCCGGCCAGTTCCAGTTGATTTGATAGCTGTCGGCCAGCAGCAGTGAAAACGGCAGGCACATAACGGCGGAAACGGCCAGCGACATGGAGGTAAACGCCGGCGCGCCGATGTCGGCAATCAGTTTCTGCGTCGGGCGGGTGATGCTGCAAAACACGATGCCGGCGATGAAAATCATCAGGCAGCCCCGAATGCCGATATTGCCACCGCCGTGTCCGCCGGCAATCATAACGGCGACGCCGGCAAAGGCGGCCAGCCCGCACAGCCAGTGATACCATTCGGCCCGGTCGCGGAAGAAAAAATGACCGATAAACACCATCAGCAGCGGTTCCAGCCCGATAACGGTTTCCGCGCTGGCGGCGGAGGTGTATTTCAGGCCGATGAATTGCAGCATCAGCACCACCACATAATTGAGAAACGACAGCCACAGCAGCGGCTTCCATTTGTTTTTCGGAATTTTGTCGAGATAGCGGCGGCAGACGGGCAGTACGATGAACACGGAAATCAGCAGCCGCGCCTGCACCATCAATGCCGCATCGAGCATGGTATAGGCGAATTTGGCGGCGATAAACGAGCTGCTCCAAATCAGCAGCGAGAGAATCTGGTAGAACATGGTTTCCCTTTATTTTATTGCCTTTTCCAACCGTCCCGCCGCCGCCACCGCACCGGTCAGGCAAAGGCACAGCGGCATCAGCAGCGCGACGGGCGCGCGGGTCAATTCCAGCACGAACACGACGGCGGTCAGCGGCATTTTCAGCGACACGCCCAGAAACACCGCCGCGCCGACCACGGCCGCGCTTTCAGACGGCATGGCGGGTAAAAAGGCATTCCACAACGCCGCACTTGCGAAGGAAAGCGTGCCACCGAGCATCATCGAAGGCGTAATCAGCCCGCCGTATGCGCCGGCCGCCAGCGCCAGCAACACCGCCAGCCATTTCAGCACCGCCAGTTGCAGGCTGTCCTGCCAGCCGATTAGGCCGCCGAACACCAGTTGGTTGCCCGCTTTGCCGTTGCCCAGAATATCGGGGCTGTACATCGCCAGCAGGCCGACGGCGGCGAACGCCGCTACCGCCAGCGGCACAATGCGCCGGTCGCCGCGCGCCAGGAAAGGAAACGGCCCCGTCGTGCGCTGAAACAGCACCGCCGCCGCGCCCAACAACGGCCCGGCCGCCGCCGACCACCACAGCAGCGGCCGGTCAATCTGCAAGCCGACGCTGTATTGCTGCATGTCGCCCAGCCCCATTCTGGACACTGCGGTTGCCAGCACCGAACAGAACAGCGCCGCCGTTACCGCCTGCCGCGTCCACACGCCGAGCATCGTTTCCAAAATAAACAGCGTGGCGGCCAGCGGCACATTGTATACCGCCGCCAAGCCCGCACCGGAAGCGCAGGCAATCAGCAGCCGCGCGCCGTCCTCGTCCAAACCGAGCCGCCTAACCCACAACGAGGCGAACGCCGCCGTCATTTCGCGCGGCGCCACTTCCCGCCCTAACGGCGAACCCAGTCCGACGGTTACGATTTGCAACAGCGCATGGCCGACGGTGGCGGCAAACGGCAACCCCGCCAGCGGTTTGGCCAACGAAGCCTTGATACCGACCAGCGGTTTGCCGTACCGCTTCAGCAGCCACCAGCCGCCGCCCGCGGCAACGCCGCATGCCAGCAGCGCGTAAAACCGCCGCAACGGGGCGGCCGCCTCCACGCCTTCGCGGAACGACTGATGTCCGCCGTCCAAAGCATAACCGTAGGCGTGATGTTGCACGAAATGCAGCAATTCCGTCAGCACGATGCCGACCAGCCCGCCGGTTATGCCGACCATCGTCAGTGCAAGCCACAGTTTGGTTCGGTTGTTCATTGAAAATCCTTCGACGCCCCACCCGCATGTATCCGGCCGCAAAAAGCAATCAGGCCGTCTGAAACGGTCGGTTTTCAGACGGCCTGTCGTGTCTTTTTTAATTTTCCAGCAACCCGTGCTGCACCAGTTTCTTCCGCAGCGTGTTGCGGTTCAACCCCAATACGGCGGCGGCTTTCGACTGGTTGCCGCCGCATTCTTCCATAACGCAGCCGAGCAGCGGTTTTTCGACTTGGTTGAGCACCATTTCATAAACCGCACACGGCGTTTCCCCGTTCAAATCCCTAAAGTATTGCTTCAGGTTCTGTTCGATACATTGCGCGATGTCTATTTTTTGTTTCATTTTATCTTCCCTTTCCAAAATCGATTGCCAATCCGTTTTCAGACGGCCTCAGCTTCCGCTCATCACTTTCACGCCCAACAATGCCAGCGCGCCGCCGCAAACCCTGTCTATCCAGTGGCCGAAACGCGAAAACCGCCTGCTCACGGCGGGAACGGACAGCATCAGCGCCACCAGTGCGAACCAGATAAAAATCATCAGCGTCATCCACGCGCCGTAAACCGCCATCTGCCACATCGGGGCCGCAGGCGACAACACCACGGTAAACAGCGACAGCATATACACCACCGCCTTCGGGTTCAGCACGTTGCACAACACGCCGCGCCACACGGTTTTGCCAACCGGTTCGCGCGCGGCTTTCTCCGCTCTGATTTCCAATACACCGCCGCCGGCTTTGGCGCGGATGCCCTTATAGCCGATATAGACCAGATACAGGCCGCCGATGATTTTGACCGCCGTCAGCAGCGGCGCGGACTGCGCGACCAGCGTAACCAGTCCGAATACCGAATAAACGATGTGCACGCCGAAACCGAGCGCGATACCCAGCGCGGTCAGCAGCCCCGCCGCCCTGCCGCCGCCCAGCGACTGCTGCGAAACCAACACGAAATCGGGGCCGGGCGACATGCAGGCGAGGAAATGCACGCCGGTGATAATCCAAAAACCATGCCAAAAGTCCATTGCGTTTCCTTTCCGACCCGTCTCCGCAGAAACAGCGTTTTCAGACGGCCTCAGCGGTAGCCGCACGCCCAAGCGTCGGTCAGTTCGGGCAGCCTGTCCAAATAGGCGGCCACCGCGTCATATTGCGCCGCCGCGTCGTCCAGACGGTTGATTTCCCGACGCGCCGCTTCGCCTTCGGGCATGGAATCCAGATACCAGCCTATGTGTTTGCGCGCAATCCTCGCTCCGGCGGCGGCACCGTAAAAATCGTGCATGGCGCGGACGTGCGCCAACACAGTTTCGCCGCACTCCCGCAGGCTCAGGGCTTCGGGCAGCACGCCGTGTCGGGCGTAATGTGCCAAATCGCGGAAAAGCCACGGCCGGCCCTGTGCGCCGCGCCCTATCATCACGCCATCGGCACCGGTTTGCCGCAATACGGCGGCGGCTTTCTGCGGCGAGGTGATGTCGCCGTTGACCCAGACGGGGATATTCAGACGGCCTTTGGCTTCGGCGATTAATTCGTAACTCGCTTCGCCCCTGTACATCTGGGTGCGCGTGCGGCCGTGGATGGCGATGGCGGCGATGCCGGACTCTTCGGCGATGCGGGCGATGGTGAGGATGTTTTTATGGTCGTCGTGCCAGCCCAGGCGGGTTTTGAGGGTAACGGGAACGCCCGCCGCGCCGACGACGGCTTCAAGTATGGCGGCCACCAGCGGTTCGTTTTGCATCAGCGCGCTGCCCGCTTGGACGTTGCAGACTTTTTTGGCGGGGCAGCCCATATTGATGTCGATAAGCTGCGCGCCGAGGGCGACGTTGTATACGGCCGCTTCCGCCATCTGCCGCGGGTCGCTGCCCGCAATCTGCACCGCCGCCACTCCTTCTTCGCCGCCGAAATCGCTGCGGTGCAGGGTTTTGGCGGTGTTTCTGAACGCGGGGTCGCTGTGCAGCATTTCGCCGACCGCCCAGCCTGCGCCGAACGCGCGGCACAATTTGCGAAACGGCTTGTCGGTAATGCCCGCCATCGGCGCGAGCGCGATGGGGGTGTCGATTGTGTATGCGCCGATTTGCATGGAAGTTCCGCCGCCGGTAAAAGGATGGAAATTGTACAATTTTTAAGCAGGTTTTCCAACGCCTTTTACACCGCAGTCCGGCATTTCTTTTCGGCGCCTGCAAAGAAACAGGCCGTCTGAAACCGGCCGAAACGGCGTTTCAGACGGCCTCCTGCCGCCAAGGATACCCGATTCAGACAAACAGCGTCATCAACGCCTGCACCGCTATCTGAACCGCCGCCACCATCGGCATGATGAGTTTGCCGAGCAGGCCGGTGAACAACAGAATCAGGATAATCCATGTACCGTAAGGCTCGATTTTGCGAAACTGCATAGACTGCTTGGCGGGCAGGAAGGTATCGATGATGATGCCGCCGTCCCACGGCAGGATCGGAATCAGGTTGAGCGCGAACAGAACGGCGTTAATCAGGATGCCGTAACCGGCCATCTGCACCAGCGGCGACTGGAAGTTTTCGGGCACATAGATTGCCGATACGATGACCAGTCCCCAGAAAAACGCCATCAGCAGGTTGGCCAGCGGTCCCGATACGGCGATCCAGCGCCATGCGCGACGCGGGTCGCGGAAATTGCGCGAGTCGATGGGAATCGGCCGCGCCCAGCCGAACAGGAACGGCGCCGACAGCATCAGGCAAAACAGCGGCACGAGCACCGTACCTATCGGGTCGATATGCGGCAGCGGGTTGAGCGTCAGCCGCCCGTATTGTTCGGCGGTGTGGTCGCCCCAACGGAGGGCGGTATAGCCGCGCACGACTTCGCGCACGGTAAGCGCCAGCAGCACCGGCAGCACCGCCAGTAAAAATACGCCTAAATCAAAGTTGCGAAACATGGTTTTCCTTAAAAAGGCCGTCTGAAAGACAAAACAAGGCGACAGCATATCAGAGGATGAAACGGTTTGTCGAAAATCCGTGTGCGGATTTTGCCGCAGGCAGCTCCGAAAGACCGCCGAAAAACCGAAAGGCCGTCTGAAAACCCCGTTTCAGACGGCCTTTGCCCGTTTGGCCCTTACTCAGGCTTTTTCGCCAGCATGGTAACGAATTTGAACTGAATCGGGTTGCCCGCCTCGTCGCGCGCGTGCATCGAGCCGAGTTCTTCCTTGTATTCGACCAGTTGCCAATCCTGATAATAGCCGCGCAGTTCGCCTTCGCCGAATTTGAACGGGAACGGCATCGGGCAGGGGAAATCCGCGGTGTCCACCGCCGACACAATCAGATTGTAACCGCCCGGATTGGTATGCGCCTGCATGTCGGCGATAATCTGCGGCACAGACTGCGGCCGGAGGAACATAAACACCACCGTCGCCACGATATAGTCGAAATCGTCCTGCAAATGCGCCGCGTTCAAATCATATTCGAACGCCCGCACCGGCAAGCCTTCCGCCCGCGCCAGCTCCGCCACGTTCTGCACCGCGTGCGGATTGTTGTCGACGGCGGTTACGTCAAAACCTTTCAAGGCGAGAAACAGCGCGTTCCTGCCCTGACCGCAGCCCATGTCCAACGCTTTGCCCGCAGGCACGATGCCTTCCGCCGCACGTACGGCGGAATGGGTGGCGCTCATGCCGTATTTCTTGCTGAAATAATCGTCCGCCGTGCAGTAAAACTCAAGCTGCATTTCCAAATCGTCGCTCAGCGGTTCGATTTTGTGCCACTGCTGCGGCGCTATCATCCACGCGCCGCCTTCGGGCGACAGTTCGTATTCTTCCTGCACCGCGCCCTTTTCGTCCAATTCGTAAAATTTCAGACGGCCCCTCGTTACCGTAATGTGCCCCCAAGTACCCTCGGCGGTATTGTGTTTCGACAAAAACGCTTCCGGCACCGTGTCTTTCGTCCATTTCGGCATCTGCTTGTAAAGGTACAACTCCTGTCGGCCCATATGTTTCTCCTTTCGTCCAAAGAACATTCATATTATAGGCGTGTCCGGCGGGACGCAATATTTCAGACGGCCCGTATGTTATGATGGCGCCTGCGCAACCACGGGAAAAAACATGGACAAAACCGTTTACCTCTACACCGACGGCGCCTGCAAAGGCAATCCGGGCGCGGGCGGCTGGGGCGTTTTGCTGCGTTACGGCACGCATGAAAAAGAACTGTTCGGCGGCGAAGCGGAAACCACCAACAACCGCATGGAGCTGACCGCCGTCATCGAAGGGCTGAAAAGCCTGAAACGCCGCTGCACGGTGGAAATCTGCACCGATTCGCAATACGTCAAAAACGGCATGGAAAGCTGGATACACGGCTGGAAGAAAAACGGCTGGAAAACCGCCGCCAAACAACCCGTCAAAAACGACGACTTATGGAAGGAGCTGGACAACCTGGTCCAGCAGCACGACGTCCGCTGGACATGGGTCAAAGGCCATGCCGGACATCCCGAAAACGAAAAAGCGGACGTATTGGCCAACCAAGGGGCGGCGCAGTTTTTATGACCCGTCTGCGAATCCAAACGAGCCTTTCGTCCGAAACCGTGTCAAAGGCCGTCTGAAAACGCCGCCGACATTCCGCCCTTGCCCGATGCGAAAGAATTAAGATGATTCGGACGGTCTTTTGGCTTAGAATAGGCCGGTTCCAAACACCCTCGGAAAAACCGATGACTTGCCCCATCTGCCAAGCGCAAAACGAACACATCCTGCTGCAAACCGCCAACCTGCGCGTCATCGCCGTGCACGACGAAGCCGGCGCGCCCGCCTTCTGCCGCGTCATCTGGCGGCGCCACGTCGCGGAAATGACCGACCTCTCCGCCGCCGAACGCGCGGAAATCATGGAAACGGTGTATAAAGTCGAAGCCGCGATGCGCCGCGTGTTCCGTCCCGTAAAAATCAACCTCGCCAGCTTGGGCAACGTCGTCCCCCACCTGCACTGGCACGTCATCGCCCGCTTCGAAAACGACGCCAACTTCCCCGCCCCGATTTGGGCGCCCGCGGTACGCAGGCACGAAATGTCCCTGCCCGACGGCTGGCCGGAGCAAATCAAAGCGTTACTGGTATAACTTTCAGACGGCCTCAAGGCTTCGTCATTATCAAACAAAAGGAAAAACAATGGACTGGAATCCTTCACGCCGCCGTTTTCTGCGCGCGTCCGCCGCCGTGGCAGGCGCGGGGCTGCTTCAGGCCTGCGGCACCGGCTCGACTTCCCAACCCGCGGCAACGAACAATCCCCAGAAAGCCAAACCCGTGCAACCCATCAGCTCATCCACCGTCCACCACGGCGACAACGTATTGCGCGTGGTCGCCCCTTCCGGTTTCGCCGAAGACATCAACCGCGTCAACATCGGCCTGACGCGCCTGTATAACGCAGGCTTTACCGTAACCAACCAAGAAGCCGGTTCGCGCCGCTACCAGCGTTTCGCCGGCACCGACGCGCAACGCATCGCCGACTTCCAAGACGTCGCCACCGGCCGCGTCAAAACGCCGAAAGTATTGATGGGGCTGCGCGGCGGCTACGGTGCGGCGCGCATCCTGCCGCACATCGACTTCGCCTCGCTCGGCGCAAGGATGCGCGAACGCGGCACGCTGTTTTTCGGTTTCAGCGACGTCTGCGCCGTCCAGCTCGCCCTGCTCGCCAAAGGCAACGTCCCCAGCTTCGCCGGCCCGATGGTGTACAGCGAGTTCGGCAAACCGCAGCCCAGCACCTATACGATGGATTCGTTCATCCGCGGCTCGACCTCCGTCGGCAACACCGTCGACGTCCCCGTCATCCAGCGCAGCGACGTCAATGCGGAAGGCACATTCTGGGGCGGCAACCTCAGCGTGCTGGCTTCTTTGGCAGGTTCGCCCTACATGCCCGACATCCAGGGCGGCATCCTGTTTATCGAAGACGTGGGCGAACAGCCCTACCGCATCGAACGTATGCTCAACACGCTGTATCTGGCGGGGATTCTGCAAAAACAGCGCGCCATCGTCTTCGGCGATTTCCGCATGGGTACCATCCGCGACATTTACGACTCCAGCTACGATTTCCCGTCGGTCGTCAGCCAAATCCAGCGCACCATCCGCGTGCCCGTGCTGACCGGCTTCCCGTTCGGCCATATCGCCAACAAATCCACCTTCCCGCTGGGCGCGCACGCCAAAATCCGCAGTTCGGGCAACGGCGGCTACTCGGTAACGTTCAGCGGCTATCCCACCCTCAACGCCGCCACGCTGAACCTGAACTCCCTGCTCCCGCCGCCCGTTACCTTCGGCAATTACGTTCCCGTCGGAAACGGAACAACGGAAGAAGTGCTGGAATAAGCCAGCCGTCCGCAACGCAAACCGGAGGCCGTCTGAAAACCGTTTCAGACGGCCTCCATACAATCCGAAGCACGTTCCGGCCGCAAAATCCTTTATAATCCGCTTTTACTCCGGTTGACGGAAACCATTAAAAAACAAAACCATCATGCTTAAATTCACCTTACACAACAAAGACGGCCACGCCCGCCGCGGTACATTGGAACTCAACCACGGCAGCATCGAAACCCCCGTATTCATGCCCGTCGGCACCTACGGCTCGGTCAAAGCCATGACCCCGCAAAACCTGCACGACATCAAGGCCCAAATCATCCTCGGCAACACCTACCATTTATGGCTGCGCCCCGGCCTCGAAGTCATCGAACAGTTCGGCGGCCTGCACGACTTTATCGGCTGGAACAAACCGATTTTGACCGACTCCGGCGGTTTCCAAGTGTTTTCGCTATCCGACATGCGCAAACTCACCGAAGAAGGCTGCACCTTCAAAAGCCCGATTAACGGCGACAAACTCTTCCTCTCGCCCGAAATCTCCATGAAAATCCAAACCGTGCTCAACTCCGACATCGCCATGCAGCTCGACGAATGCACCCCCGGCGAAGCCACGCGCGAGCAGGCCGAAAAATCGCTGCAAATGAGCCTGCGCTGGGCGGAACGCAGCAAAAAAGCCTTTGAAGACCTCAAAAACCCCAATGCCCTGTTCGGCATCGTGCAAGGCGCAATGTACGAAGACCTGCGCGAACAGTCCCTGCGCGGGCTGGAACAGCTCGACTTCCCCGGCCTCGCCATCGGCGGCTTGTCCGTCGGCGAACCCAAGCCCGAAATGTACCGTATGCTGCGCGCCGTCGGCCCCATACTGCCCGAACACAAACCGCATTACCTGATGGGCGTCGGCACACCGGAAGACTTGGTGTACGGCGTGGCGCACGGCGTGGACATGTTCGACTGCGTCATGCCCACCCGCAACGCCCGCAACGGCTGGCTGTTCACCCGTTTCGGCGACATCAAAATCAAAAACGCCAAGCACAAACACGACACCCGCCCGCTCGACGAATCCTGCACCTGCTACGCCTGCCAGAACTTCAGCCGCGCCTACCTGCACCACCTGCACCGCGCCGGCGAAATTTTGGGCGCGCAGTTGAACACCATCCACAACCTGCATTTCTACCAAACCATCATGGCCGAAATGCGCGAAGCCATCGAACAGGGCAAATTCGCCGACTGGCAGGCACAGTTCCACGAGCACCGCGCACGCGGCGCGGATTGAGAACAAAATAAAGCTCAAGGCCGTCTGAAAAACTTGTTTTCAGACGGCCTCGATATGTCATGTACACTGCCGTATCGCCGAGTTTTTCGCAATTTGCAGAAACCCCGCCAGACTCCTTCGCCCAATAATATTTCAGACGGCCTGCATCAATCCGTCGGGCCGTCTGAAAACTCAAGCCACCACTTTTATCCCGTCCCTGCCCTGTTTGAACTTGGCTTTCAACACAGCGGGCAGCGTGTCGTCAAAATACCAGCTTCCGTCGGGCAGGGCCAATGCTCCGCCCGCGCAGCGCAAAGTGATGCTTTCGCCCGTCAGCTCATCGGTTTCGGTAACTTCCATCTCGCGCACCCTGCCCCAATCGGTAACGGGCAGCAGGTGCGCCGCCGTCAGGATGCGTTCGTTCTGCCTCCCGATACCGTCCTGCCGTCCGCAACCGCCGCCGCACCGTCCGACGGCATGTACGGGACACGGCAGGCCCTGGGCGTGTTTTTCCGGCAGAATGTTCAGCGAATCCGGACAAAGCCCGTGTTCCAGCGCCCATGCCGCCAATGCGCGGCGGGCGGCTTTTTTGTGGACGAACAAACCGTAAGGCCGCCCGTCGCGGCTGCCGTTGGCCAGCGGCACAATCCGCGCCTGCAACGCCCCGCGCTCGTCGGGAACAAAGTTCACCGTCAGATAGCCTCCCGATTTTTCAGACGGCCTCAACGCATATTCCCGCTCGGCCTGCGCCTTCAACCATAAAGCATGCAAACTGCCCGCGGCAGGCAGAAAGCGCACCTCGGCGACATGCGCCACATACGGCGGAATATTCCCGCCATGCAGCGCCGCCGCCGTTTCCGAATAAGCCCGTTCGTGCACCCCCACCGCCAGCGCCCCCTCCGATTCGTCCAGCCATATCAGCACGCCGCTGCTGTCGGGCAGTTGGTAAAGGCGGCGCGACAATCCTTCCGGCAACGAAGCCGGCAGCATTTTCGGATTCATCAGACTGCGGCAATGCCGCTCCCACTCCTCCGCCCCTTTTTCAACCAGACTCCGTTCCAAAAAATCACTCAGCGCCGCCACATCGGCCATTGCGCGGTGGCGGCTTTCCACCGCAATGCCGAAACGTTCGATGATGCTGTCGAGGTTGTGCCTGTAAAACTGCGGATACAGGCGGCGCGACAGTTGCACGGTGCAAAGCGCGGGCGCGGCAAAATCCATGCCCGCCCGCCGGAACTCGTGGCGCAAAAAGGTATAATCGAAGCGGCTGTTGTGCGCCACCACCACCGCCCCGTGCAACAGCGGCAGCAAGTCGGCCGCAATGTCGGCAAACACCGGCGCGCCGGATACGGTTTCATCGGTTATCCCCGTCAGTTCTGCCACAAATTTCGGTATCGGCTGTTGCGGATTGACCAGCCACTCATAACGCTTCGCCACTCCGCGTTCGAAACGCAACACCGCCACTTCCGTAATGCGGTCGCGGTAAAAATTACCGCCGGTCGATTCCAAATCAACCACGGCCACAGGCCGCCCGAATCCCGCGAAAGCGGCGGCCAAATTGGGCCAACGCATTGTGTGCGTCATTTTTCTTTTCCAGCAAATTCAACAAACAAGCGCGCATTCTACCCGCATTTTTGACTTTTTTCAGTACAATGCTTGACGGGTCGGCACCACATACCTATAATTTCAATCTTTCTTGCACTGCACCCGTAGCTCAGTTGGATAGAGTATCTGGCTACGAACCAGAGGGTCGGGCGTTCGAATCGCTCCGGGTGCGCCAAAAAATTTATTTATCCGCGCCCATCGTCTAGCGGTTAGGACATCGCCCTTTCACGGCGGTAACCGGGGTTCGATTCCCCGTGGGCGTGCCAGTTTATTGAAAACGCTTTCATTTCCCGGTGAAAGCGTTTTTTGCATTCACCTTTGCCGCTCCGAATGGGCAAAACGTCCCGAACCTTTCGCCCCGCCTGTTTTTCAGACGGCCTTAACCAATCTTTATGCTTGCCGCCGCCCTTTTGTACCGGCTTTAGCGTACACTGGCGCTCTTTCATCCAAAGTAAGAATCAATTTTATGTACAAAGGCGAACGGTTCAACGCATACAGCCATTTAATCGGCACCATGCTGGCGGTTACGGGCATGGTGCTGCTGACCGTCAAAGCAGCCGTCAATTTCGACCCCTACAAACTCGCGGGCGCGCTGACCTACGGCATCTGCCTGATTCTGCTTTATCTGGGTTCCACCCTCTACCACAGCATTCCCCAACCGAAAGCAAAAGCCGTCCTGCAAAAAATCGACCACTGCATGATTTACCTGCTCATCGCCGGAAGCTATACGCCGTTTACGCTGGTTACGCTCAAGGGCGGCTGGGGTTGGTCGCTGTTCGGCGTTTCTTGGGGACTGGCCCTGTTCGGCATCACCCAAGAGCTGACCATAGGGCGGAAAAGTGAAAAGCGGCGGCTGTCTATGGCGTTATACGTCATCATGGGCTGGCTGATTCTGGTTGCCATGTATCCTCTGGCCAAAATCCTGTCTGCCGCGGGATTGTTCTGGCTCGCACTCGGCGGCATTCTTTACAGCGCCGGAATTTACTGGTTTGTCAACGACATGAAAATCAAACACGGCCACGGCATCTGGCATTTATTCGTACTCGGCGGCAGCCTGGCGCAGTTTGTCTGCATTTACTTTTATGTCATCTAAAAAACTGTTAAAAGGCCGTCTGAAAAAGCAGAAACGCTTATTTTCAGACGGCCTTTTTCGTTTTTTGATACCCGAAAGGCTACATGCAACCCTTGTTCCGGCACAAACTGAACAGCGGCACGCCGCTTGCGCGTATTTTTTCACCGCCGGTCAAATCGGTAAATTCCAAAATCACAGCAGCCTCGACCACCTCGCCGCCGAGCTTGCGGATAAGCTCCACACCCGCCAGCATCGTGCCGCCAGTCGCCACCAAATCATCCACCAGCAACACCCGTGCACCTTTTTTGACGGCATCGGTGTGGATTTCCACCGTCGCCTCGCCGTATTCCAAAGCATAGCTCTGCGATACGGTGTCGAACGGCAGCTTGCCTTTTTTACGAATGGGCACGAAACCCACGTTCAACTGATATGCCAAGGCCGCACCGATGATAAATCCGCGCGCATCCAGCCCCGCCACCGCATCGATTTTCTGCCCCATATAGCGGTACACCAGCAAATCCACCAGCAGGCGGAAATATTCCGCACTTTGCAACACCGGCGTAATATCGTGAAACAAAATACCCTTTTGCGGCCAGTTTTCGATTTTGCGGATTTTTGCCGCCAACGCTTCCACGCCCATCACTTCAGGATGAATCAACATTTTTATTTATTCCTCAGATAGAAGTTTTCAAACACTTTGTTTATGTGAGCTAAAAACAGATATTCTACCCGAAATCCCGCCGCCATGCCGATGCCGCCTGAAAATGCGGATATGGCGCTTTGTGTTATAATGAAAAGATAGTTTTCCGCAGCAAAAACCATTATGCAGACAAACAAAAAAGGCAATATTTTCATCATTTCCGCCGCTTCAGGCACAGGCAAGACCACTTTGGTTTCCCGCCTGCTGAAAAACAACGGCGACATCCGCGTCTCCATCTCCCATACCACACGCCAACCGCGTGAAGGCGAACGGCACGGCGTCCACTACCACTTCGTACCCAAAGAAGAATTTGAGTCGCTCATCCGCCAAAACGCCTTTTTAGAACACGCCGACGTATTCGGCAACTATTACGGCACCAGCATCGCCGGCGTAGACGAACTGCGCGGCCAAGGATACGACGTAATTTTGGAAATCGACGTACAGGGGGCGGAGCAAGTCCGCCTCCTCCTGCCTGAAGCGTGCAGCATCTTCATTCTGCCGCCGTCGTTTGAAATCCTCGCCTCACGCCTGACCAACCGCGGCACCGACAGCGAGGAAGTCATCCGTACCCGCTTGGACAAAGCACGCCACGAAATCGGGCAGGCCCCCTTGTTCGACTACATCGTCGTCAACGACGATTTGAACACCGCCGAAGCCGACCTGCTCCACATCATCAAAGCAGGCCGTCTGAAACAGGCCGCACAGAAGCCCTTTATAGAAAACCTGTTGGAAAATTCCTAAAAAACAGCGAAAATACGCTTTTATTTCATCCGATAAGAAAGACGACTGACATGGCCCGTATCACCACTGAAGACTGCACAGGCAAAATCCCCAACCACTTCGACCTGACGCTGGTCGCCGCCCGCCGCGCCCGCCAGCTTGAAAACGGCAACACCCCGCTGGTAGACGACATCCGCCACAACAAACCGACCGTTACCGCGCTGCGCGAAATCGCCGCCGGAGAAATCGGCATGGAACTGCTCAAACGCAACAAATAACCTAAAACAACCGCACGGCCCGTGCGGCACGGTTTCTTTCCCGCAAAACTGAAAATCCCGACCGCCGGCCGCCTTCATTCAAAGAATCATCCGAACACTTCCCCGCACACCCCGCCCGCGTCATTCGGAATGCCGCCCCGACACACACAAAACAAAAAGGCCGTCTGAAATGCCAGCCCCACAGCCCACTCGGCCGGCGCTCCCGGCGCCTTCTGCTTTTCCGGGAGACTTACCCCGCT
>ERZ773067.1160-NODE-1160-length-14443-cov-10.172018_pt1 | contig 14443 bp, 10 predicted proteins | sample MGYA00580622_ERZ773067 | MGnify/ENA primary metagenome ERZ773067 (study PRJEB29015, sample SAMEA2737998) | human oral metagenome | biome: human oral; feature: human-associated habitat; material: dental | place: China | collected 2113 ...
ACCGATTTGGGTATCAAGGCGTTTTGGTTGTGCAGGCGTTCTATCAGTCGCGGAACATCGTTTTCGGGGTCGAACCCTAGGCGGTGCATGCCTGTATCCAGCTTGATATGAACGGGAAATCCCGTTATTCCCTCTTTCTCGGCAGCCTTAATGAGAGCCTCCAATAGGCGGAAACTGTACACTTCGGGTTCCAAATCGTAGTCGAACATGGTTTTGAAGGCCGTCATTTCGGGGTTCATTATCATGATGTTGCTGCTTATTCCGTTGCGTCTTAGCGTCGCTCCTTCGTCGGCGACGGCCACAGCAAGGTAGTCTGCACGATGGTCTTGCAGGGTCTTTGCTATCTCTACGGCTCCTGCCCCATAGCCGTCAGCCTTAATCATACACACCAACTTGGTATTGGGGTGCATCATGGCACGATAATAATTCAGGTTGTCTATCATGGCATTGAGGTTCACTTCGAGGGTAGTTTCATGCACTTTCTTCACCATCAGTTCGGTTAATTGGTCGAAACCAAAACTTCGTGCGCCTTTAAGTAGCACCACTTCGTTGCGCAATCCCTTAAAAACATCGCTGCGTATGAAATCTTCTACCGAGGCGAAGAAATGCCGTTCTGCCAACCTGATGCTTTCTTTGTTGGCGCAAATCTTCGGTCCGATGCCGATAAACTTCTGCACGCCGCGTTGTTCGGCCAAGCTCGATACCTCTTTATATAGTTCGGCATCGGGCAGTCCGCTTTGCAAAATGTCGCTCAACACTAACGTTCGCTGCTGCCCGTTGTGGTCGGGGCGGCGGTTCATAAAGTCGAGAGCAATGTCCAGCGAGTTGATATCCGAGTTGTACGAGTCGTTGATGAGCGTGCATCCGTTAAGTCCTTCCTTCACTTCCAGTCGCATAGCCACGGGTTCGAGCCGCCTCATGCGTTTGTCTATGGTGTGCGCATCGAGCCCAACATGCAGGCAGATGGTTGCACATACAACAGAATTGCACACCGATGCATCATCAATGAAGGGCAACGAATAACTTGCAGGCTGGCCTCCTTTATATATATAATGTATGGTGGTGTGCGTGGGTTGCTTGTCTATCTTAGTTACAAACATGGCTGCATTGGGGCTTTTCGCAGACCAAGCCAGACGTTCGCCCTTGTTGTTGGTTTCGTTCAGCACACGTGCCACCAACTCGTCGTCGGCATTATACACCATAATCTCGGCTCCTTCGAATAGTCTTAACTTCTCGCGGCATTTCTCTTCGGGTGTGGCGAAGTTCTCTTCGTGAGCCGAGCCAATGTTTGTCAGCACCGCAATGGTGGGTTTGATGATGTCGTGTAAAGCCTGCATTTCGCCCTTTTGACTGATGCCCGCCTCGAAAATTCCTAGTTGCGAGTGACGATTGAGCAACCAAACAGAGAGCGGAACCCCAATTTGCGAATTGTAACTGCGCGGACTTCGCGTAACAACCATTTGCGGCGAGAGCAGTTGGTACAGCCATTCTTTCACCATCGTTTTGCCGTTGCTGCCCGTTATGCCCACGATGGGGATGTTGAAAGCCTCTCTGTGGCGTTGGGCAAGGCGTTGCAAGGCCTGCCTGGTGGAACTAACACACAAGAAATTGGCATCGCCGAACAACTCGGCGGCACGTGCTGGCACTTCTTCTACCACAAAGCAGCGTACACCGCGGCGGTAAAGTTCGGAAATATAGTTGTGTCCATCGTTTCGGTTAGACCTCAAAGCGAAGAACAATGTCTCTTCTGGAAAACAGAGCGAGCGACTATCGGTGAGCACAAAGCTGATGTGCGCCTCGGCATTGCCTAGACGTTGCGCCCCGATAAGCGTTGCAACCCTTTCAATGGGATATGTCATTATCATTTGTACTTTTAAGTTGGTGCAAAGGTAGTGCAAGTTGATAAAACAGCAAAATAAATATAACGGCTATTTGGAGAATAACCTATGACAGGCCATTTTGACGCCTTTTGACGTGCCTTTGTGAATGGTTACCCAAGGTGTTTGCCAATAATTTGTTCTGAAAGTTTGAATGCGTAAAAAGTGTTACATGTGCCACTTTCCCTTTATAAACGGCATATTTGGATGATTGCACAAACAAAGCATCATACTTTTTCACTATAATTGTAGTTATTTTTTTACATGAAAGCATGTGTGTTATGTTTTTTTTATTTATCTTTGCCCATTGTTAGAAAGAGAAATTGATAATCAGAATAGATTTAACAGAGAATGTAACCACCTTGAACGCCATGCTAACGTATGGCTTGTAGGGGTAAAATTAATCATTAAAAAACGATAGAGAAAATGAAGAAACTTTTCTTAGTGGCCGCTTTTGCCATGGTAAGTGCATTTGCATCTGCACAGTTTGCTGTTGGTGTTCACACCTTGTATGGAACCGACGTGTCTAATCTTGGTATCGGCGTAAGAGCTCGTTACGACATTAACGAGCAGTTCCGTCTTGATGGTAACTTTAACTACTACTTCAAGAAGAACAATCTGGAATTTTGGGATCTCAATGCCAACCTGCATTACCTCTTTAATATTACCGACAAGTTTACAGCATATCCTCTTGGGGGGTTGGGTTATGTAAACACGAAAGCAACTTATACAAGTTACGAAGGCATAGATAAATATGGGAAACCCATTACAGCAGAAGTTTCTACCTCGGATGGTAGATTGGGTGTTAATCTTGGTGGTGGTGTAGATTTCGCCATCACAGACGACCTATATCTAAATGGCGAAGTGAAATACCAAATTGTAAGTGGTTACAACCAAGCCGTGATGAGCGCAGGTATCGTTTACAAATTCTAAGTTTTAAGCCTTAGACTTTAATAAAACTACAAGGCCCGGAAGGTGTTCGTTCACTTTCCGGGCTTTTTGTATGCAATGGTGTTCAGTAGCTTATTCGGCGGTTGCAGCTTGCTTTTGTTTCTTCATTTGCCTACGATGTTCGATGGAACCATAAACATAATAAAACACAAACACCGTCCATACCATCACAATCATAAATATAAAGGTGGTGAGAACAATCGACCCAATGAGCAGCGCATTAAAATAGGCAGGCAGCCCTGATGGGTCGTTCATCGTTAGTTCGCCTAACAACGACGATGCCCTAGCACCCAAGAGAATAAAGGTGGGCAAGAAAATAATCGCGCCAAGGCATACCGAGGCCAGCACCGTAAAGAAGGTTGTGCCAATAAGAAGGCCACCACCTCTTACTCCCGACACGTAATAGGCTATCAGGTTGCGGCGTAAGCTACCATTAGGAGAGAGCAAGTAGCGCATCTCGGCATACTTAAAGGGCACCATTATCAATGCCATGAGCAACAGCCAGGCAACAATTACCCCGCAAACAAGCGTGATGAAGTTGGCGGTAAAGGGCTTTCCTAGGTGGCTCATCACCACCATTCTAACCACTACAATGCCTATGGCCATTAATATAAGGTAGACAATTAGCTCTACACCTACGATGGCTAACGAGCGACGAAGGTTTTGTTTCAGTCCGCTTTCGCTGACCAGAGTTACAACAGAAGCGAAGAAATAAGCCCATAAAGCAAGGCTTACCACCCACGTACCAATACTTCGTACATAAGATAGGATGGTAGGAGAGGGGCTGCCTAGCGAAGTGGCAGATATTTCTTGCAATGCGAAAAAGCCAAACAATGCCGTCATGATGGCAAAGAGCAAGGCTGGCAGCCATGTACCCTTGATGGTTTTGGCGAAGTTAATGCCTAGCAAATTGTTGGCTGTCTTTATACAGCTAGATAGGCTCCTGTCTTTAATGAGTTCGGTTTCCATGTTTATATCTTTTTTAAAGGGTTTCTTATTTAGTTGACGAGTTCTCACGTTTACAAGTTGACGGGTTCACGAGTTGACGAGGTAACGAGTTGAGAAGTTCATGAGTTGGCTAGTTGCGAGTTGACAAGATAAGTAGTCTAGTTAACAAGTTGGTAGGCGAAGCCATCTTTTCACCTTTTCACTTTTTCACCTTTTCAACCTTAAGCCATCTTTTCACCTTTTCACTCTTTCACCTTTTCACCTTTAAACCACCTTTTCACCTTTCCCTATTGCACCTTGTCTTCTAAACTCTGCGCACACAATGGCGGTGGCATTAGCCACATTCAGACTTTCGGCGCGTTCTTCTCCTATGGCAAAACTAGGTATCAGAAGTCGGTGACTAACGCGTTTCCTCACACCTTGCGAAAGGCCTTTGCCCTCGTTTCCCATCACTATTATGCCGTGCGCACTAAGTTGTTGCGTGTAGATGTTGTCGCCATCGAGTAAAGTTCCATACACAGGGAACGCGGGAGGCAGGGCGTCGAGCAGGGGTTCGAGTGGCGTATAACTCACCTTCACACGAGCAATGCTGCCCATTGTGGCCTGCACCACTTTGGGATTATACACATCGGCCGTGTCGGTACTGCACACCACGTGACGAATGCCAAACCAATCGGCCAGCCTGATGATGGTGCCCAAGTTGCCTGGGTCTTGTATTCCGTCGAGCATCAGGGTTAGTTCGTTCGTTTCCACCATGCCTGCTGTGATACTTTCGCTCTCGTGTAGTTTAGGGAACACAGCCAAAACTTGCTGCGGAGCCTGCATAAAACTGAGTTTGTGCAACTCGTCGTTGCTGACGATTATCAGCTCCGTGGCCGCATGAACGGCATTAGGCACCTGCCATTGGGGTGTGGCCACGAGCAATTTTGCAGGTGTTTTGGCAAGCAGTTCGCCCACCACCTTCGGCCCTTCTGCAACAAAAACGCCTTCCGCATCGCGGTGTTTCTTCGTTTCTAAGGCGCGTATGTACTTTATTTTTGCTTTACTGATGGTCATCTTACTGCAAAGTTACGTTTTTTTTGGTAATCATGTGCATAGCCTTCGGCTTATGATTAGTAAATTTGTATAAATGATGCGAAAGGCTTTGTTGCATGCCTTTATTTGGCGTTAAAATTGGTTTCTTTATCGGCTAAACTGATGTCTAAATGCTTTTGAAATGTTAATTTCGCGCTATTCATGCCCATTTATCGCACTTCTTTTCATAGTTTTGCAACCAAAGTATGCTGAGATGCGTCTATAAGGTTGTATTAATCAAGTTATAAAAAAGACAGTAAAAATGAAACAAAGAATTTTGTTAATTGCTTCGGCAGTTCTCGTGTTTAGCGCGTTGTTTACCTCTACACATGCTTATGCCGGAAGCCACAAGAAGAAAGTTACCACCCAACAAAACTTAAAGTACTTTAAGCGCATAGTTATGACAACTCCTTACGATGTACATTTTGTGCAAGGAGACAAGAACACGGCGAAAATAGTAGGTCCACAAGCTGAGGTCTCATCCGTTGTATTGCGCGTAAGTGGCGAGACATTATATATTGAGAGGTCATCTAAGAGAAGCAGTATATTTTTCTCTTCAAGCGATGATGTTGACATTTATATTAGCTCTCCCGACCTAACACAACTCGAAATTAAAGGTTCGGGCGACTTCAAGGCTGCTCGCCGTGTAGATACAGACCATCTAACCGTGTCTGTAACTGGCTCTGGCGACATCGATTTTAAGGATATTATCTGCGACAAGTTGGTGGCATCAATCAATGGTTCGGGCGACGTAGAGTTCGGATTTGTAGAATGTGTAAATGCAGAAGCAAGCCTTAAAGGGTCTGGCGACATCGATTTTAAACGCCTTAAAGCCGATAAAGTGCAATTCTCTGTGAAGGGTTCGGGCGACATCGAGGCCAACCTGAACAATGCCGGCAACGTTAATTGCGAAGTGTACGGCTCTGGAACAATTAAGCTGGCGGGTGTAGCCAAGAACCTAAACAAGAATGTACGTGGTTCGGGCTATGTAGAAACACACCGCCTAGACCTAAGGTAGTTCATAGCTTTCCCATTAGAGGGAGCTATAAATGCCCTAAAATAAAGTAGACTTAGGACTTACAACAGGTTTATAATAGCTACAAAGCTCTTATTGCATCACCGCTATATGGTAAAGTGCAATAGGAGCTTTATTTGTACCCAGACCATTATAAGCCGTTTGGTTTACCTGAAAATATAGCAGCCCTGCGTGTGCTTTCAGTGGTATAGTCCGCTATGTGCCTTCAATAAGTTTGCCAAAGCTAGTCAAGTAGCCTTAAAAAAACGGCAAAGGCGAATATCTAAACTATACTTATTTGCTTTACTTGCTTTCTCCTTACCATAGGAAATGAATATAGCACGCCATGTTCCGAATACGGAAATAGCGTGCTATATGAATGATGTGTACTTGCTAATAAATGCAACAGCAAAGACGATAAGACAGGGATGATGAGCAACATGCCCCATTTCTTATATGGCGACTTAGCTGTATGGGGCGCGTTATAACGTCTTTATCGCTTAGTTTTACCAGCTCTTTTCATCTTGTCTACGCAGGCATCCACCACAGCAACAGCCGTTACATTAACGATGTCCCTAACCGATGCCTCGAAATCGGTGAAGTGGATGGGACGGTTTAGTCCCATTTGAATTGGGCCGATAATCTCGGTTTTGGGGTTAAGGGCCTGCAAAAACTTATAGCTGGCGTTAGCACTGCTAAGGTTGGGGAAGATAAGGGTATTTACATCCTTGTCTTTCAACTTAGAGAAGGGGTACTTCTCGTCCCTCATTTCCCTATTCAGGGCAAAGTTCACTTGCATCTCGCCGTCAACAATCAGGTTGGGATAATTGGCATGCAGCTCTTCAACAGCCTCGTGAACTTTCAGCGGACTGCCAATCTCGTCCGTTCCAAAGTTAGAGTAACTAATCATCGCCATTACGGGTTTCTCGTTGAAAAACTCAACGGTGTTGGCGCTTAGTCGAGCAATATCAACAAGGAAATTGTTGTCGGGGTGGCGATTGATAAGCGTATCGGCAATGAAATATGTACCCTTTTGTGAGTTAACAACGTGCATGGTGCCGAACGTGTGGAAACCTTCGCGAACGCCAACTACCTCTGTGGCCACCTTAATGGTGTTAGAATATTTGGTGTATAGCCCCGTGATAAGTGCGTCGGCATCGCCCCGTTCAACCATCATCATGCCAAAATAGTTGCGTTCGTACATCTTGTCGTAGGCCTCTTGGAAGGTATAGCCCTTGCGTGCCAGCTTTTCGGCCAAGTGTTTGGCGTAGGTAGCACGCCTGCCTTGTTCCTTATCGGCACGCATGTCGATAATTTTAATTCCGCTAAGGTCTAGTTTTAGGCGTTGTGCTTGGCGGTTAATGCGGTCGGGGTTGCCCAATAGGATAGGGAAACAGATGCCTTCGGCCTTGGCTTGCACGGCAGCTTTCATCATACTTGGGTGTCCGCCCTCGGCATATACCACGCGTTGGGGCTGCAAACGAGCCGTATCGTGCAGTTTTCTTGTAAATACCGTCTCTTGGCCAAGCAGCTGCATCAAGCCGTTTTTGTACGCATCCCAATTGGTTATGCTTTTCCTTGCCACACCACTTTCCATCGCAGCCTTAGCCACAGCAGCCGAAACTTCGGTGATAAGGCGTGGGTCTACGGGTTTGGGGATGAAATAGAGTGGTCCGAAAGTAAGGTCGTTAACACGATAGATGTCGTTAACCACATCGGGAACAGGCTGTTTGGCCAAGTCGGCAATGGCGTGCACAGCAGCCATTTTCATTTCTTCGTTGATGGCTGTGGCGTGTACATCGAGTGCACCGCGGAAGATGTAAGGAAAACCAATAACATTGTTTATCTGGTTGGGATAGTCGGAACGTCCCGTTGAAATGAGCACATCGGGGCGTGACGCCATCGCATCTTCGTACGATATTTCGGGAACAGGATTGGCCAAGGCAAACACAATGGGCCTATCTGCCATCGAACGTACCATATCTTGGGTGAGAATGTTGCCCTTAGACAAGCCAACAAAGACGTCGGCACCTTTAATGGCCTCTTCCAAAGTACGTATGTCACGACGTTCGGTGGCGAAAAGTGCCTTTTGGTCGTTAAGGTTCTCGCGGTCGGTGGTGATAACACCCTTCGAGTCGAGCATCACCACGTTCTCTCTTTGCGCACCAAGGGCAAGGTAAAGCTTGGTACAACTAATGGCCGCAGCCCCTGCACCATTAACCACAATGCGCACTTTCTTAATGTCTTTACCAGCCACTTCGAGCGCATTTTTCAGTCCTGCGGCCGAAATGATGGCCGTTCCGTGCTGGTCGTCGTGCATCACGGGTATGTCTAACGTTCGTTTAAGTCGTTCTTCGATGTAGAAACATTCGGGTGCCTTGATGTCTTCTAGGTTGATTCCGCCAAAGGTTGGGGCAATTCTCTCCACCGTTTCGCAGAACTTTTCGGGGTCTTTCTCGGCCAATTCGATGTCGAACACGTCAATTCCGCCATATATCTTAAACAGCAATCCCTTTCCTTCCATCACGGGCTTGCCACTCATCGCCCCGATGTCGCCTAATCCTAGCACAGCCGTTCCGTTACTGATAACGGCCACCAGGTTTCCCTTGTCGGTGTATTTATACACATCGTCGGGGTTGCTTTGTATTTCAAGACAAGGATAGGCCACGCCGGGCGAGTAAGCCAGACTAAGGTCTGTTTGGGAGTGATATGGTTTGGTGGGTCGCACTTCGATTTTTCCAGGGCGTCCACTCTGATGATAGCTTAAAGCAGCTTCTTTGGTTACTTTCACCATTTTGCATGAATGTTTAATGTGGTAAAGACGTAGGGGAGGGGCATTAAACCTTTTTCCCGTGTCTTGTTACCATCGTATATTAATATAATGAGCGTTGTATTTAAAGATAAACGTTATACGCTGAAAACAGCGCAAAGGTAGTAAAAAAGGCTTAAAACCAAAATTTGTTATTCATATTTTTTGTACCTTTGCGTATAAATAAGGGTACATTATGGAGCAACAAGATTTACTTTCTAGCTATCGGAAGGATTTAAAGGAGCGTATTTTGGTTACTTCCATGCGCGCTTTTAAAGAGCGCGGCATACGCAGTGTGCGTATGGACGACATCGCAACGACGCTTGGCATATCCAAACGAACGATATATGAAATCTATTCGAATAAGGAGGAGCTGTTGCTCGACGGCATTATGCGAGAAGATATGGCAAGCAAACGCGACTCGCAGTTGTTTGCACAAGACAAGAACCATACGGTGATGGACATTATTTTTCATGTCTACAACCGAAAAATGGCCGACATGGCCAACATCAATCCCTTATTTTTCAGCGAGTTAGGAAAGTATCCGAGGGTAATAAGCTATCTCACTAATAGGACCGAAAAAGCACATAAGGAGGCTTTGGACTTCTTAAAACGAGGGATAGACGAAGGCTATTTCGTGCCATTCTTCGACTATAACGTGGTGATGAAGTACATTTCTTACTCTTCGAAGTTGATGATGGGCGGTCCTATATATAAGGAATACGATGCCAACCACTTGTTTACCAACGTGGCCATGCTGTTTCTTCGTGGCTTTTGCACCCCAAAGGGAGTTGAGTTTATCGACAGCAAGCTAATGAAAGACAAACGTTACAGCAAGTAATTTTTTGGTTATCTGCGTGTTATTCACAATACGCTAAACCAACACCAAACTCTAATCATCACCCTTAACCATTCTTTCCATCTCGAGTTGTAGTTCGTCTTGAACCACATTATATCGCTCTTGGGTATGCACCACGGCCAAAAACAGCCCATGTATATCAGCAGCCTTGTCCAGGTGTTGTGCGATGGTGTACTTGCCATTGACCAACAAGTCTACGTTATCCAACACCATCCGAATAACCGTTGCTTGCTTAAACTGCTGTGATGAAGGCTTTGTTTGCAGTCCGCAGCTGTAAGCGCGCAGAATGGTGCGCACCAAAAGCCTGATGTTTTGTTCCTCGTTGGTCTTGGTATAGCAGGTTGTTGGGGTATCATCGGCTAGGGTTAAGTGCTGGGGATGCAGCGTAGTGCCCTTCAATAGTGCCTCGAAATTAGCCTTATAATCGTTGACCATCGCCTCGTAAGTGCCTTCTTCGCCACACACCACCTTAAAGAGTGCGGCAACATCAACCTCGCCTTGTTGGCTTTGCGCATCTAGTTTGCATTGCAATTGCTCCAAGCTTTCGTGGTGAACAACACCTAGGATGGGCAGCATCACCACGGCGTAATGCTCCGAAATCTTTTCGTAAACGTTCAGAAGTGTCTTTATCAACGTCTGCCTTTCGTCTTGTTTCAGGTCGTTGGCATCTGTAACGCCGTTCATAAAACCATCGAAAAAGGCGTGTATCAACGCCTTTTGCGTGTTTATTAAGTTTTGCTTATCTCTCATTGTTTCTTTTCCTTGTCGGTTACAGTGGGTTCGTGTACGTCGTTTTCTTCTTGTTTTTGCTGATTTTGGCATTGCTCTACGGCCTTAATGTTTCGCATTAGCCCTGCATATTTGGCCCGTTTAACTGCACTTCCCTTGAAAAGGCGTCTGTAATCGTCTTCTGTTAGGTTGTGCCATTGTTCTCGTGTCATGCTCAGAAGTTCGGCTTTGGGAGCCAACTCCTCGATACTGGTGGCTACGGGGTGAGCGTTCCAGGGACAAATGGTTTGACACTTGTCGCATCCGTAGATGGTATCGCCCATAGCTTGGGCCACTTCGGGATTTAAATCTCCCCGATATTCGATGGTTTGATACGACAGGCAACGCTTGGCATCAAACAAGAATGTCTTCTTGCTGGCAATGTCTTGCCATGTTCCAAGAGCCTTTGTGGGACAGACATCTATACACTTGTGGCAGTTTCCACAACGGTTGGGCATCTCTTCATCATAGCTTAGCTCGATGTCGAGAAACAATTCGCCCAGCACAAACATGCTGCCAGCCTTGGGAATGATAAGCTGATGGTTTCTACCTGTCCACCCCAAGCCTGCCTTTACCGCCCAATAGCGTTCCAAGATGGGCGCACTGTCGCAGAATACTCTATACCTTGGGAGGCTATCGGCAACAGAAGTGGAGTGCGAAACACCTTCTTCGATGTATGGCTCGAATCCGAAATGCGCTGCCAACTGCCGCAACTTACCCTTCACCACCTCGTGATAGTCTTGCCCATAGGCGTAACTGGCCAGCTGATATTGTCCTTCTGGCATGCGTTGGGCAGGCGCATAGCTCATGGCTACACACACAATAGACTTTAAACCAGGCATGAGCAATTGTGGATTGAGGCGTTTGTCGGTATAATTGTTCATGTATGCCATTTCGGCAAAGCACTCGTTGTCGAGCCATCGTACCACATCAGCAGCCGTATCAGGTTCTACGGGCGCGGCCTTTGCTATGCCACAAGCAAAAAAGCCAAGGCGTTTGGCCTCGGCTTTGATGTCATTCGAAAGTTTTAAACTCATACCCTTGTTCCTTTAACCATTCTAATGCCTGAGGTAAAGCAAAGTGAAGCTTGTCGATACTTTTTAGTGAATCGTGAAAAGTGATGATAGAGCCATTGCGCGCATAACGCTTAACGTTGTTGAGAACGTCTTCGGCCGTCATCCACTTCGAGTAATCACGTGTAACGAGGTCCCACATCACCACCTTATATGTACGACTTAGCCATGCGTATTGGCTAGGGCGCATCCACCCGTGGGGCGGTCTAAAAAGGTTGGAATGTATCAGTTCGTCGGCCCGCTTTGCGTTATTGGTGTACGTTTTGATGGTGTGCTTAGCCCCACCCATGTGGTTGTAGGTGTGATTTCCCACCCGATGCCCAGCATCTACGATGCGTTGGTACAGTTCGGGATAGCGTTCAACGTTCTCGCCAACCATAAAGAAGGTGGCACGAGCCCCAAACTTAGCCAGCGTTTCGAGAATGAAAGGGGTGGATTCGGGTATTGGGCCATCGTCGAAAGTGAGGTAAACGGAACGGTCGTTCTTATCCATACGCCACAGGGCATGCGGATAAAGCCAACGTAACCATATTGCGGGTTGTTCGATTATCATCGTTCAAGCGTAGTGTCAGACGTGCAGCAGGTGCAAGAACCAGCGTTCCCCATAGCCAAGAGCATTTGCGCGTGACTAAGGCTAACCCTCGTTCTTACACCTACTTTGCACATCATCATGTATATTCCTTATTCATCTTCCATGGGCATTGCTCCACCTTTTTCCTGATATTGCTTAAACAGCATGTTCAGTTTCTTCTCTTGTTGGGCAGCCGTTTGCTTGTCAACCATTCCCATTACGGATGCAGCTTGCCTGAGAACGTAAATCTGGTACATGCAGTCGTTCATCGAATTGGCAAAGCGCGACCCGTCGAGCGTCAAGTACCAGTTAAGGTATTGCTGGGCGTTTGTCCACACGGCATTTGCCACTTCCTTAGCTTTCGCGGTCTGTCCAAGCAATGCGTAAGCACGAGCAATGTCCAATCCGCCATTCATATAATTATAGGGGATGTTGTAGGCAGGCAGTTCCTTATCAGCCTTTTGCAGCACCTTGTTTGCCTTTTGCTTGTCGCCTTCGGAGATAAGGTGCAGGGCCAGCTGAGCTATTATTCGGCGATGGGTGTAGCACATGCGCATAACCGTTTCGTCGATATAGATACCCTTGCGCGACAATCCGCCATACTTGTAGCGGTTCATCACGTTGTTGTAGGTCTTTTGCGTATCGAAGTTCTTCGCACCTGGCGCATTTGTTGTGAATGGCGTAATGCGGTTGGCTAGTCCTTCTTGCACAAAGTTGTCGCCAAGGTTCATGTAATTCTCCTGTCCAACAGTCGAGGCAACGTATATCGGACGCACCCAATTGCTCTGTGCAATCATCTCCAACATCATCAAGTCGCCCTTATACAAGGCATTTTTGCCTTTCAGCGAAATCACCATGCGGTTAGGTATGCTGTCGCTAGCCATCATCATGCCGCTCTTTCTTACTGCCTCCTTGTCGATAGTAACGTAAACCGTGTCGGTGGGTATGAAGTGAGCGTCCTTATCCTTAGAGCGAACCCAGTTTTTAAGGATGTTCTTCAACTCAAACGGCTCGTCGCCATACTTAGCTTTGGCCTCGTTGGGATAGTTCTTATAGAAGTCGAGCAGCTGTTGTTTGGCTTGTGGCACTACTTCAACATATTCGTTGGTTCCCGAACAGAATTCAAGTCGCGGCCATGTGATGGGCACTGAGGGCGAATTGTATGCAGGACGTTTCATCTGGTCGATGTACCAGTCGGTTTGCAGGTAGCTAAGGTTGCAAACACGCGCATCGGTACGCACGCCTTCCACCTCTTGGTTGTACCACAAGGGGAATGTATCGTTGTCGCCATTGGTGAATATAATGGGGTTACCTTCGTCTTGAAGGGTCATCAGATAGTTTTGTCCGAAGTCGCGACACGTATCCCTATGGCTACGGTCGTGGTCGTCCCAGTTTTGCGAAGCCATTTGTATAGGGATGAAAAGGCATAGCGCAGCAACAACGGCCGATACGATAGTACCTTCTACCTTAATACGCTTTTTAAGCAGGTCGATAATGGCTGCAACGCCCAAACCACACCAAATGGCGAAGGCATAGAACGAGGCAGCGTAGGCATAATCGCGTTCGCGCGGTTGCGATGGCGTTTGGTTAAGGTAGATAACAATGGCCAACCCCGTCATGAAGAAGAGGAAGAACACCACCCAGAATTGCCTTATGCCACGTTGTCCGCGGAAGGCTTGCCAGAAAAGTCCGATAAGACCCAGCAACAAGGGCAAGCAATAGTAAACGTTGTGGCCTTTGTTGTCCTTCAAATCATCGGGCAATTTGCTTTGATCTCCTAGTCGGGCGTTGTCTAAGAAACTGATACCCGATATCCAGTTGCCATGTTCCAACTCGCCGTTTCCTTGCATATCGTTCTGTCTTCCTGCAAAGTTCCACATGAAGTAGCGCCAATACATGAAGTTACATTGGTACGAAAGGAAGAACCTAATGTTGTCCATCTGGCTGGGCATCTTTATCATCATGGTTTCTCCGCACCTGTCGTAAGGTACTTCCGAGCCGTCTATGCCTCCTAACCAGTCGTTATACGATTGCGCATGAAGTGGACTCCACATGCGTGGGAACAACATGTTCTGCGCATAAACGTACTTATTCTTTCTGCTAACAATGAAATAAGAGTCTTTCTCGTCTTTGCTAGCCTTCTCCTTACGCTGATAGATGGGCGCGCCTTCTTTCATTCGTGGCTTACACATGTCGCCCTCTCTATCCAGTTGCACCTGCGAAGTAAAGGCCTGTCCATAGAGTAGGGGGTTGTCCCCATATTGGTCGCGACTGAGATAACTGCCCAAAGTGAAGATGTCTTCGGGCGAATTTTGGTCCATCGGCGGGTTAGCCAGCGAACGAATAACGATAACCGCATAGCTTGAATAGCCAATCATGAGCATCAGCAAGCAGAGCAACACCGTATTCTTGATACGCGAAGTGATGAGCGGAACCAACTTCTTGGCCTCGTTCTTGCGCTTGTAGCTCAGCACATAATATAATATACCGAGAACAAT
>ERZ773067.1161-NODE-1161-length-14432-cov-3.270641_pt1 | contig 14432 bp, 14 predicted proteins | sample MGYA00580622_ERZ773067 | MGnify/ENA primary metagenome ERZ773067 (study PRJEB29015, sample SAMEA2737998) | human oral metagenome | biome: human oral; feature: human-associated habitat; material: dental | place: China | collected 2113 ...
AAGTCTCCTTGATATTGCTTATAAAATACCCTGCCGATAATATAAATAAAAGTATGGCAATTATCAGCTTATAAATAATTTTCTGCATTAAATCTCTCCAAACTCTTTTCCTTTAGGCTGAATGGCAAAACTTAGTTTTTCACCGCTTACCGGATGGGCAAATGACAGCTCTACCGCTTCAAGTGCCGGCTCTTTCCAACCATCCGTAAGCTTATAATCATTGTTATATTTTGTATCACCGACTATTCCGTTAAATATCTTTGAAAGCTGAAGTCTTATCTGATGATGTCTGCCGGTTATAAGGTCAACCTGAACCAAAGCCTTATTGCCTGCTGTTTTTATCACCTTATAATTAAGCTCTGCCCTTTCCGCTCCTTTACATCCTTTTTCTACTATAGTAGAAATATTTTTTACTTTATCTGCCGCAATATAGTCAATTCTCTTCTTTTCCACATTTATTTCAGGTGTACATCTCTCCGGAGTAAAACTTACAACTGCCATATATCTCTTAGAGAGCCTGTTTTCAGCAATTTGTTTTGAAAGTCCCGCTGCAGCCCTCTTGGTCTTTGCATAAACCATTATTCCCCTTACATTTCTGTCAAGACGGTGCACTACTGCTATGTATGGCTCTTTACCGATACTTTGCTTATTTTTTCTTGCTGATATTACCAGATGTTTTTTTAGTTCCCTTACAAGGTCTTTATTGCCGTCTTTGTCACCCTGAGAGAGGATTCCCGCCGGTTTTACACAGACTATTATATCTTCATCTTCATACAGTATAGGTATATCTGTCATCATAGCTTAAACCTGTATCCAACTCCCCAGATAGTTTCAATATACTGCGGATTTGTTGTATCCTCTTCTATTTTTTCTCTGATTTTCTTGATATGTACTGTTACTGTAGCTATATCTCCTACCGATTCCATTCCCCATACCTCCCTGAAGAGTTCTTCTTTAGAGTATACATGGTTTGGATTGTCCGCTAAAAATGTAAGCAGGTCAAACTCCTTTGTTGTAAAGCTTTTTTCTTCATCATTTACAAAAATTCTCCTTGCAGTGCGGTCTATTCTGATTCCTCTTACCGTAATAAAACTGTTTTTTTCGTCTGAAGAATTAACCAGCCTTTCATATCTTGCAAGGTGGGCTTTAACTCTTGCCACAAGCTCACTCGGACTGAAGGGTTTTGATAAATAGTCATCTGCTCCGAGTCCGAGTCCCCTTATTTTATCTATATCATCTTTTTTAGCCGACACCATTAAAATAGGAATTTTTTTCTCTTTTCTTATTTCTTTACATATTTCAAAACCGTCTTTTCCCGGAAGCATCACATCTAAAAGAATCAGGTCAAAGTCTTCTTTAAGTGCCTTTTCAAGACCTTTTTCACCGTTTCCCTCTATAACCACTTCAAAATCCGAAAGCTCCAGATAGTCTTTCTCAATTTCCGCTATTGCTTCTTCATCCTCTATTATCAATATTTTACTCATTTTTCTCCTCTCCGGTATAAAACGGAATTTTACACCCTATAATCTCATGAACAATTTAGTGCTTCTGTTTTGTTCCTTTTTATTCAAAATTTCTTTAGAAGTTGTAAACTCTGCATTTCTTAAAAGTATAATTATCTTAGTGCCCTGACCTTCTGTACTTTCTGCCCAAACCCTGCCGTTATGGTCTTCAATTATTTTTTTTACAATGGCAAGACCGAGGCCGCTTCCTCCTATCTTTGAATTTCTTGATTCATCTCCCCTGTACATTCTTTCAAAAATTTTTGCAAGACTGTCCTTAGGAATACCTATACCGTTGTCCTCCAGCTCAATTTTAACAAAATCAGATTCCGGACTCACTCTTATGTCAATTCTTCCTTTTCTGTTATTTGCCGCATATTTTTTAGAGTTGGAAACGAGATTATTGATAACACGTTTGAGCTGGTCCGCATCCGCTATTACTTCCAGCTTTTCTTCATAAGGATGGAAATATACTTCAAAGTCATTTATTTCCAAATCAGTCCTTATTTCTTCAAATCCTTCTTCCAGATACTCATTTATGTCTAATGTAATAAAATTATATGATATCTCATCCATGTCAATTTTGGCATAGGTTGAAAGTTCATCAATAAGACTGTTCATCTCTACAGCCTTGGAATATATTATGCTCAAATATTTATCCTGCTTTTCGGGGGTATTGGCGACTCCCTCTCTGAGCCCTTCTGTATAACCTTTAATTACCGTAAGCGGAGTTTTTAAGTCATGCGAAATATTCACTATCATTTCCTTCATATTCTGCTTTTTTTTTAAGATTATCCTTCAAAAGCTCTTTGATATGCCTTCTCATATTATTAAAATCATCTGAGAGCTCACCTATTTCATCTTTCTTATGCCCGGTTACTTCTGTATCCAAATCTCCCTCAATTATATGCTTTGTAGAATTTCTCAGGCTGTTTATAGGCTTGGCTATACTTGTATACAGCCAGTAGGAAAGCAAAAGTCCCGTAAGCAACATAATAACCACAAAGCTTGCCATAAGCTGTCCCCATACTGACTTAGAATCTGCTTCCAATTCTGAGATATCTGTAACAAAGAAAACTTCCATTCCTTTCGCCGATCTTCCCAAATACCTCACTATTACCTGAAAACTATCATCCTCAAAGTATCCCCTGCTTTCTCCGATTTCATAAGTATAGGCCGGAAATTCATAGCCGATTTTATTATAAAGCTCCATGTTTTTACCGTAAACCAGCTTATTATTCTTTGTAATGTAAATATATGAATACTTTTTACTTATTTTCTCTGAAAAATTTTCCAGATACACCTTATCATCCAGACAATCCGGAGAATTATTAAGGCATAACTCAAGTTCATTATAATCATCCGCTATTATTCTGCTTATATAACTCATAGGGTTAGCTATGGATGCTATCATCCCCGTTTTTTCATCGGCAGACTTATCGCCATCCATAGAAAATCTCGTCTTTATTATCATAAAAAATGATACATTGATAAGAATCAGCGGTATTACCATTACCACCATAAATGATACTCCTATTCTTCCTCTCAGTTTCATTTTTTACCTCACAAATTTCTCTCTTATATAAAGATATACTATATCAGTATAACATAAAATATGTTTCTTATCACTTGTTTTAAATTATTGTAAGATAATCTTAAGTAATAATTCCGTATAAACTTCAAGCACAATGCGAAAAGCTTCCGCCTCAATTTGAGGGGAAGCTCTTTACATAAAATAATAAATATGAACTTTTATCTGTATTTGTAATAATCCTGTCCGTTATGGTGGAATAAATGATGAAGGGTATTGTCGAACCAGGAAGCTGCTCTCGCCGTAGTATATCTTTTTGCTACAAAAGCAATTGCTCCCTTTGAATAATCACCATTTTTCAGAACCTTGTCTACTGCCTTCTTTGTTTCCTTGGTAGCCTGACATTTCCAAAATCTTCCGCCCGGCTTAACAGGTGAGAACTGGTAAACTCCTGTTCTCGGATTATGGGCCATTACTACTCCTGTTACTGTATTTGGGAAATTCTTGTTCTTAACTCTGTTAAGTACAACACTTGCCACAAAAAGCTTGCTTTTCTCATCCATATAACCAACTTCGGACTGTACAAGGCGGTAGAGATTTTCCTTGTCCTTATCAGTCATTTTGATATTATATGCATTTTTATCAGCTTCTGCTTTTTTCTTAGCCTCTTCTGCTTTTTTCTTGGCTTCCTCTGCTTTTTTCTTAGCTTCTTCAGCCTTTTTTTCCTCTTCGGCTTTTTTAGCCGCTTCCTTCTTTGCTTCCTCTCTTTTAGCCTCTTCTTCAGCTATTTTCCCGGCTTCTTCTTCAGCCTTTTTTGCTTCTTCTGCCTTATTATTCTCTTCTTCTGATTGCAACTCCTGAGAAGGTACTTCCTCACTCTTTTCCTCAGAAGCCTTCAAAGCCTCCTCTGTCTGCGGACTGTCTGCCTTTGCACTATATAAGTTGGCAGGCAGCAACATACTGAAGGATAGACAGACTGTTACAGCTCCTAAGAAGAATACTCTAAATGCTTTCTTCATTACACTCTCCTAAATTTTTAAGTTCATATTATATTTAATAGTTTATGTAGATATTTCAAATATATTACAAAATTATTACATAACCTATGTTCGTAAGTATAACCACCAAAATCTATCTTGTCAACAATAATGGCATATTTTGGGGCTTCGGTGAACAATTAGAGGGCTAAAAATTTTGTCTACATGAATTCTGTACAATTTTTCAATGCTACCGCTATATAATTTTGTATATTTTTAAGGTTGATTTTTTTGTTTTCCTTTGACAGCAATTTTAAAGCATGATACTATGTTTTTGAAAGTTTACCTAAAGGGGAGCATAAAATTGGAACATTTATTAAAAGGTGTATATAAAAGAGTTGATTCCAAAGGGAGAGACCGCTTCGTAGCTTCTTTTACATATAGATCCAAGCATATAAGTCTGGGAAGCTTTGAGAAGATGGAGACTGCCAATTCCGCCTATAACGAGGCTTTGGAATTAGTTTCGGGTAAGAGTCAGAAATCTCTTGATGATTATGAAGCTGCAATGAACCTGAATTTCGAAAAATGGATAACTATAATTAATTTTCGTGATAATGGGCTTTATATTAAAAACCCGATATATTTAAGAAGAAAATTTTTTGAGTATTATCTGTCTCCCACAGAGGTTATGAAGTTTTCTGCCGAAGACCTTTTCTATTATTCCAACCATAAAATTATAAGAAGAGGTAGGCATTTTTTTGTGGCAGACTACGGTATGCAGGCTAATATTTTACACCGCTACGGGATAAGAAGCTTTGCCGTTGCCGGAAAAGATTATATTTTCTTAAATGGGGACAATCTGGATTTTAGATATGAAAATCTTAAAATAATAAACCGCTACACCGGTGTAAGACTGGAAAAGCAATTTCCAAAGCCGGTATATGTCGTTAAAATACATATAAAAGGCTCTGTGATAGTCGGACGTTACACAGATGAGGTAACAGCGGCCATAGCTTACAATAAGGCTGCCCGCCTCCTTATGGACGGCGGATTTAAAAGAAAATATGAGCTTAATTATATAGATACCTTAAATAAAACCGAGTATGAGAACAGGCTTAAAGAAGTGAAGCTTTCAAAAAGGTTTTTACACATCATTTCCTCGCTCCGAATCTGAAAGGATTTAATATATAGTTTGCAAGGCTTATATTGATTATTGTAATTACTACCTGAGTTATAAGACTGATACTGAACCAGTTCTTCATCAGGAAATCAGTATTATTTTGAAACTCTATGTAATTGCCTATTACATCAGGCAGTCCTATCTGAGCATCCAGAAGCGCAAAGAGAGAAACTACAGGATTTAACAAAAATATCGGGTTTAAAAATCTGTTATCCGTCAAAGACAACATATTACTTATGAAAGTAATAAATATAGTTCCCAGTGTAATAAACATAACCCATATATAAGTAATTGCGGTAGCAGTACTTGTTTTTCTATAAATGACCGACATAAGAATCCCAAAACTTCCTATATATACAGCTGTTAATATTATAAGTAAAATATATTTGGCAAGAGTGGCAAGGCTTGCACCTCCCATGGTAAAGACAAGAGCAAGTATAGGAAGACTTGAAACTACATACATCATAAGCTTGCTTATTGCCGATAAAAGCTTTCCTATAATTATTCTCGTAGTTCCGAGTGAGGTTGCAATAAGTATATCAAGAGTACCGTGGTCTTTTTCACTCGAAATAGTCCCCCCTGTAATAGCAGGCACCACAAAGATTACCAGACTGAATTCCAAGCCAAAAAGTATTGAACAAAATATTACAAAATCCTGCTTGATTGTATAAGAATTATACAGGGTATAACCTGAAGCAGACATTGCAACCAGAGTGAAAAGCCCTATAACTGCCAAGATAAAACAATAAAGTCCAACAGTAGCAGGGAATTTAAGACTTCTCACAGATTGTTTCAGTTCTTTTATATATACAGCATTGGTTTTATATTTCTTCATCTCTACTCCATAATCTTAATAAATACAGATTCCAAATCATGTCCGCGCCTGCTAAAAGAAGAAACCAGTACTCCCGCTTCCACCATTCTTTTTAGCAAATATCCCTCATCTTCCTCAGAGCCGCTATAACTTATATAGAATTCATCAGCCTCGGTTATTGTAAGATTGAGCACAGCCTCATCTTCTTTCAAAACTTCAGCCGCAATATTCGCCCCTTTATTTACCTTCATTATGATAGGATTTTCTACATGCATAGTTCTTTCTATACTGTCTATGCTTCCGCTCATAACTACCTTGCCCTTTTCAATAATCGCCAGACCGGTGACAAGTTCCGAAATTTCATGCAGAATATGAGAGCTTATTAATATGGTTCTTCCTTGTGCATTGAGCCTTTTAAGAAGATTTCTTGTTTCAACTCTTCCCTTTGGATCCATCCCTGAAGTAGGCTCATCCAAGACTAAAATATCCGGATTATGTATAAGGGCACGTGCAAGTCCCAGCCTCTGTTTCTGTCCTCTTGAAAGATCATCTACAAAAAAATTAGTTTTATCACTAAGCCCAAGCTCTTCCAAAAGTCTCAGGCACTCTCTTTCTGCCTCTCTTCCCGTCATATTATAAGCGGCGGCAAAGAACTCTATATACTCAATGACTTTCAGATTGTCATACACTCCGAAAAAATCCGGAACATAGCCTATCTTACTTCTGACTTTCTCGACTTCACGTCCCGCATCCAATCCATTTATAATCACCTTGCCTGAGTCAGCAGGAATAAGCCCTGATATTATTCTCATTGTTGTAGTTTTTCCTGCTCCGTTTTGCCCTACAAAACCATAAATTTCATTGTCCTCTATTTTGAGCGAAAAACCATCTAAAGCCTTAGTTTTTCCAAAGCTCTTGGTCAAGTTCTCTATCTCAATCATCATTTATACTCCATTGATATCTTAGGTATATTAGGTATTGAAAAAGCTGACATTTCATCATAAGCTGACTGTTCAACTTCATAGCGCAAAATAATTTTCCCATTTTTCACATAGTCGGGACTCATATAAAATACCTGATTTTCGCCTCTGTCAAAAGCTATATTTCCGCCGCTGTTTATATACTCTCTGGATTTTTTGAGAAAGTCTTTATCCGGTTTAAAAACAACGTCATAACCCCCATTTTTAGGATTGAATATATAGACCTTGCAAGGATTTAACTCTTCCTTGAATAAAGAAAGTAACATAAGGCTTTTTACTCTTCTGTTTTTATCCGTCTCATAACTTATATCAACAGAATTTTTATTTAATAAGGCACTGTTTGAAAAACTATAGCTGTATTCTCCGATTAACATAGGAAGTTTCCCGATTGAATTTACAAAATTATCGGAATTGGTACCTTTATCCGCCGGCAATACAAGTATGGTGTAACCGTTTACAGCGCTCACATCAGAGGTAAACTCTCCTTTCAGCCTTCCGTCTGCCAATGCAATAAATGCCGGCTTCTTACCGCCGGATATTGAGGTTTTATCTAAAACCGTTGTAAGTAAAGTCTGAATTTTAGCATTCTCTCCTTCATAAGAAAAATTAAATATTTTATTCATAAACACAGAATCCTGTAAACTTGCGGTAAGATCATTTAAAAATACACCGTTTGTATCTGAAGCAAATATTTTGCTTTCACCATTTGCCACATCACCGATATATATAATCTCATCATCATATACGGCGAAAACCTTTTTTAAGTTCACTCCAAGCTTATTGTTAAATTCTCCCTTAACAACAGCCTCATCTCTGTATATTTTACCTGCGCTGTCTAAGGTTATTCCCGGCTCTCCTCTTGCCTTTATAAAAAGCGTGTCAAAGACACTGGTCTCCATCACATTTATGTCCGCTCCGTTGTCTTTACTTTCTATATTATATTTTACCTTTTCATCATTTTTTCCCACAAATTTTGAAAAACTGCCATACAGGCTTTCTACCTTATATCCGTTATTTATCTCAAGTTTATAAGGTGTATTGGAAGAACCCGTTATTGATAAAGCCACATCTTCGATTCCTCTGTCTTTTCTGAGATCAAGTACCGACACATAATTCATGTACATTCCGTCTACACGGCTGTCTGCACTCACCATATAGACTATAGCTGTAAAAATAACCGACCATATAGGTACAAAAATCCAATACTCTAACTTTCTTTTTCTTCTTGCAAGAAGAAAATAAGTAATAGGGCTTACAACCATTATATAAATAAAAATAATAACTATATATCTTCCTGTCTTTATATTAAGATTCTCTAATACGGGAATCAGGATTCTTTCTACCTTCCAAGTCCACTCTGCTCTGTCTTCCCTTCCCAGATACAACCTGTTCAGGTTAAAATTCTCTATATCTTTCTCAAGGAGGTTTACTCCTCCCTGTCTTTCCCTATCCTTCAAAATTTCAACAGTTTCCGGCTTAAACTCAGTCTCATAATTATCGGGAAGTATAACCAAATCAAATGAAGATAAGCTCCTGTAGTCACCATCTGTTTGGTTTTCACTTAAATAAATACGTTTCACCTTAAAATCCGTTTCACCGATTAGAGAAAACATCTTATCTCTCGGAAGAAAACTTGCAACTACCAATTCTGAACTGCTGTCTACATTCTCTTCCCCTATATTTTCCTCGAAGCTCTCCACTTCTTTATCATTATCATCCAAAAAAGCTATTGTAAATCCCGGATCTGCAGCATTTAAAAAAGGATAGAAATAAACTGTTGTATCTTCTCCCTTTTTAATGTTTATTTCACTGCTGTAGGAAGACAGATCCTCTCCTACCGAATAATACCTAAGGTGAACAGCACCCTTAAAGTCTTTCTTTGCTTTTTTTAATGTAACCCTTACTCTTGTGAGTGAGGAAATGCGTATATATCCGTTAATTCCATACTCTATATCAAGCTCTCCAAGTGATGAAGCTTCTTTAAAAGGCGTAGCTTTTGCAAAAACCGATTTATGATAAGAGCTCTGAAGTTCTGCCGGATGAGCAAAATTTGCAAACAGAAAAAATAGGGATAAAGCCCAAAATATTCCATTCTTCATGCTAATCCTCCCTATTTTACCGGTAAAATTATTTCAAAGACCGTACCGTATAAGTCGCTTTTCACATTAATATCTCCGCCATGGAGACTGACTATATTTTTGGTAATGGCAAGGCCCAGCCCCGTTCCTCCGGTTTCAACGGATCTGGAATCTTCAACCCTGTAAAACTTATCAAAAATATGCTCTATATCCTTCTTAGGAATGAGCCTTCCATAATTGATTATACGTATATGCAAATCACTTTTTTCATTTTCCTGATACAGCTCAACTATAAGCTTTTTGCCATCCTTACCGTATTTTATACCATTCGTCAGAAGATTTGCCACGGCTCTTGCCATAAGCTCTCCGTCAGCCTCTATCTTCATAACCTCGGCTGACTTTCTAATTTCAAGGCTGAGCCCCGCCTCTTGAAGACTCGGATAGCACTCATCCGCTAACTGCTCAATAAGCTTAACTATATCTATCTCTTCAAGATGAAGCCTGAGTTCGGTAGAGTCTGTTTTGGTAAATGAAAATAAATCCTCTATAAGCCCCTGAAGTCTTATAGCCTTATCATAAGCCACCCTTATATATTCTTCATTTTTAATCAGAAGTTCCTCATTGTTTCTGCTCTCAGCCGCCTTGGACATAACCAGTTGAAGATAACCGATTACAGAAGTTAACGGGGTACGCAAGTCATGAGCTATACTGGTAATGAATTCCTTACGACTCTTCTCCTCATTTCTTTCTTTAGCAAGAATACGGTTTATCTCACCTGTGGTCCTGTTCAGATTGCGAGCCATATTGGAAAGTTCATCTTCATTTCTTATCTCAAATTTAATATCAAAATTTCCTCCGGAAAATTCTTCTATTCCCTTGTCTAACTGTTCAAAATAATCAGTTATCTTCTTAGTAAAAAAGATAAAATAAATTGCAAAAAAGAAGATAAAGCAAGCTATTACTTCCAAGATTATAAATCCTACAAATCTGCGGTTTTCTGTAAGCTTAATCCTTGTTTCTTCCTGATAACGATATATGGAATTTCCTCCGGGAGTCCCATTTACCAGATTTTTAATTTCTCCTATAGCCTGATTACTTTCTTTGTCCGTAGAAGAATTTGAACCTGCTGAGCCTGTTCCGTTCTTGATATTGCCGGCCTCCGTCGATACGTTATTCCTCACTGCGTCTCTTTTAATAAAATCTCTCAGCATAAATATACCGAATGTTATGGCTATAGTTGTGAAAAGAGAAAGTATCAAACTTAATATTACATAAGTTATGATTTCTATTTTGACACTTCGAAATAATTTATTTTTCAATCTTGTATCCAACTCCCCAAACTGTCTTTATTATTTTGGCATTTCTTGCATCCATTTCTATCTTTTCCCTAAGCCTTCTTATATGTACCATAACTGTATTATTTCCTTCAAAGGCTTTTTCATTCCATACCCTGGTAAAAATATCATCAGTGGAAAATACCCGTCCCGGATTACTTGCCAACAGACAAAGTATATCATACTCTATAGGGGTAAGTTTAGCTTCTTTATCATAAGTTCTTACCTCTCTGGTACTCTTATTTATATAAAGAGGGCCTGCTTCTATAACTTCATCTCCGGAATCAGCGCCGGCTTTCTGCCCTGAATTAAACTCGGTAAACCTTCTGAGATTTGCCTTTACTCTAGCTGTAAGCTCAAGAGGATTGAAAGGCTTGGTTACATAGTCATCCGCCCCATTGCCTAGTCCTACTATTTTATCAAGGTCAGTTGACTTGGCAGAAAGCATAATTACAGGTATATGGCTGGTCTCACGAATTTTTTTAACCATAGAAAGTCCATCCATACCCGGCATCATTATATCCAATATGGCAAGTGATATATTTTCTTCTGATTTCAGTATGGCAAGCCCGGTAACGGCATCATTTGCCTTTCTTACCTCATAGCCTTCACTTACAAGGTGAATTTCCACAAGGTCTGCTATCTCTTTATCATCATCAACTACAAGAATCTTTGCTTTTGCTTCCATATATATACTCCTATTTTTTGAAAATATTATTTTTCTTCATCTATACGCAAGTATATCATTTTTAGCTGATTTATGTATTAAATTATTCTTACAATTTGCTACAAGGTACATTAAATAAAAGCGAAAGCGGTGCTGTAAGGCAAACTTCCCTGCCTCGAGCAGTGCATTCCTCGGAGAGATTTTTACTTGCTAGGAAATTTCGAAGAAATTTCCCAGTAAAAAAAAGAACGGCAACCTAAGCTACCGTCCTTCAAAATACGACTATCTTAAAATCTGTAATTATTTGATTAAATCTATGCCATTGCCGGCATAACTGTATCAAGAATCTCATTTAATGCTGTTCCGCTGCTTGTGTGACTCCTGATTATATTAGCCTTACATTTTTCAGCTTCTGCCAAGGCTGTGCGCACCATTTTATGTGATACAGTGTTCGTAAATAGTATCAATATATCCGGTGAGCCTATCTGACCACTTAAATTGGCAGACATCTGTGTAAAAACCTTTGCCTTACATTTATGTTCCTTACAAATTTTCTTATACATACAAACCATACGGTCGTGACCGCCAACTATTACCACACTCATAATGCACCTCTCTGACTTATATAAGTTTTACTTAACTTCTACGCCTGTGCAAGCTTCTTTCCAAGCTCTTTGCATTTCTCAAGACCTTCAGCATCCGGCTCAAGATTGCAGATAACACCCTCGTCACCTACTACAGTTGCGCCTGCTGCCTTCATTCTTTCTACCCAGTCTGTCATCCAGGTACCGTCGCCCCAGTCATAAGAACCGAAAAGTCCGATAACCTTGCCTGATACATATGCCTCAAGCTCAGTTACAAACGGCTCCATCTCACTCTCTTCAAGAACTTCAGAACCCATAGCCGGACATCCGAGTGCAAATGCCTTTTCTGCTTTGAGTGCATCTACAGAAGCAGCTCCAACCTCAAGTAATTCTGCCTCGGCACCAGCTCCCTTAATTCCCTCAGCAACCGCCTCAGCCATTGCCTGAGTATTTCCTGTCTGTGACCAATAAACTACACTAATTTTGCTCATAATACATCCTCTTTCTGTGTATTCACACTGTTTTTTTATGCACAAATCACCTGAACAGTTTCATCCGCTTCACAATGATCTATGTTGCCGTAATTGTTGATAATGCTTATTATGTCAAGTCCTTCATATAATAACCGCACTATCTCTGTCTGTACCTTCTCGTAATTCTTGAACAGCCTGATTTTGGCTTCGGCATCTTTATACACCTTCCAATATCCGCTGTATAAGTAATTTTTGCCGTTATTTACAATAAACCCTTCCACATCTTCTATAGGATAGCCAAGAAGCAAGCCCAGTTCATGAGGAAAATCCTGTCTCAGCTCCATATATCTCATATAACGCCTTACAAACAGCGGAAATATCTGATTTATGCAGGAGACTTTATAATTACATTTATGAATAAATGCTTTTATTTCATCTCTTTCCAAATATTCCCTAAGCTTATTTTCCCTATAAACCAAAATTACGAGCCTTTCTTTGCCGGGATATACAACCCTGAAAGAAAGTCCGGTTTTCTTTAAAATTCCGGATAATTCTCTGAGTTTTTTTGCAGGTATTGTTAAAAGATTGGATATCTTAATTCCCGAAATAACCGGAGCACACTGCAAAGCCAGTTGAAGTGAAACTGATTGTGCATCCATCTCCTTTATTATGTCTACAATATCAAAACTCATAGCACCTCTCCGAATTGTTTTTAGTTAGCTTTTACTAACTGGTTAAAATAATAATAGATTTCATTCCGTTTGTCAATAGATTTTGAGAATTATTATTATTTTCATAAAGATTTACTACTAAAGAAGTTATCTTTCGATTTTTTCCTCCGGAAGTTCATACATAACCTTAGCATGATTTTCCTTCAATAATTGTTCTGACAAAAGATCTCCTGTTTTTTTATCATTGCATTTTCTATACACCTTTCCAACCCTGTAAATGTCATCTCCCTCACGCACAAACTTTTCATCTTTTATATAAACATGATATTTCTCAGACAATTCCTTCTCTGCACGAATTTCTCCACAGAGATATTCTTCCGTTGTATAAACAAGAACTTGAAAAGTTTGGTCTGTATCATTTTTAAATCGGTAATCTATATGATTATAAAAAACAGAAGTTCCGGTTCCGAAAGGAACCTGTCTTCCAAAATCCGGAAACAAATCAAAGCCATCATGATGATGGTGCTCGGTGACAGTAAGAGGTGTATGAAGTATCATCCAGTGCAGTAAATTCGTAAATTGGCACATTCCCCCGCCAATTCCCTCTGAAACTTTTCCAAGAGAAATTGTCAGTCCGGCTTTATAACCTTTTTTCTCAGAGCAATTGCCAACCGGTTTCCAAAAAGAAAAAACTTCTCCGGGTCTAATCAGAATACCTGAAACCTTCGGAGCCGCCAAACTTAGATTTATCACTTTATTTTCCTGCAAGTCCTGCCTTACATTTCCAAGTTTTCTACGCATCAAAGACTTGTGCTCGTAAATAAGGACAGGAAGTTTTTCTACCTGCTTTTCTCTTGCAAATTTAGTTGAATTTTTAATATCCCTAATTCTTCTTTTGATTCTTTCTTTCCATAAGGAAATTTCATATGTAAATGGAGAAATTTCACAAAATAGTTTTCGTTTCTTCATTAATCACCTCATAGGTATTTTTTTATGGATATTATACAGGTATGTAGGGGGAAAGGCAAGGTTTGTGATTTAGAAGAAAATCATAAACACTCATTACCAATATGCTTTTTTCATTATAAAGCGGTGCTACAGCATACTTTACAATAATAATTTTTTTAAATCCATCGCCTGTATTCACCAATGAGCGTTGCTCTTGTTCCATCTTTTCTTTATCAGGTAACGCATAGGCTGATTGAATATAAAATCTCTTTGAGCCTTTATTGCAAACGAAATCCACTTCCAACTGTTTTCTAATCTTCTTACCATTCTTATCTACTTCATTCATCACAACAACACCTATGTCCACATTATATCCACGAACTTTCAATTCGTTAAATATAATGTTTCCCATTGCGTGAGTCTCCTCCACCTGTCTAAAATTAAGTCTCGCATTTCTAAGTCCCGGATCGGTAAAGTAATACTTTGATGGAGTATTAATGTACTTTTTGCCCTTGATATCATATCGAATTGCACTATCAATAAGAAATGAATCTTTAAGGTAATCTATATATTTGATTATCGTATCTTTACTTATGGTCTTATTCTTAACGCTTTTAAATGTTGCTGATAGTCTGCTTGGGTTCGTAAGAGAACCAATTACTGACGATAAAATATTAAGAAGTTCTTCTAATT
>ERZ773067.1162-NODE-1162-length-14429-cov-3.316057_pt1 | contig 14429 bp, 16 predicted proteins | sample MGYA00580622_ERZ773067 | MGnify/ENA primary metagenome ERZ773067 (study PRJEB29015, sample SAMEA2737998) | human oral metagenome | biome: human oral; feature: human-associated habitat; material: dental | place: China | collected 2113 ...
CGATAAAAATCAATCCAAATTTTTAACAGCCTATCCTCTGAATAGTAATTTGAAATTTCTTTCGACTTTGCTTTAAATTCTTTTAATTTTTCTGGATTTTTCGAAATATCTTTAATTACTTTATTCATCTCTTCGAAATCTTTGCCTGCCAAATATTTTCCTTCAAGAATATTTTTATATAAATCTAAATCTCGTAGCATTATTGGCGCACCACAGCTTGCGGCTTCCAAGATAGACATCGGGAAAAGTTCCGCATAACTTGGTAGAAGAAACAAATCACAACTTGCATAAAACTTTCGAATTTCTTCGCGCGGAACAATTCCTAAAAATTTCAAATTTTTTGGTGGATTTTCAGCTATTTTTTTGTAACGCTCATAGCCACTGGTAATTTTTCCGAACGAAAAACCGCCAGCCCAAACAAATTTAATATCGGGATTATTCTCTGCCAATTTTACGAAATCATCAATGCCCTTCCGCTGCTGAACTTGACCAACTCCAAAAACTACAATATCGCTTTTTTTCCAGCCTTGTATTTTTCGAAATTCCTCTCGTTCTTCTTTACTCAGAGGAGACCATTTATCTTTTGCAACAAAGTTTGGAATATAAGTTATTTTCTCTCGATCAATACCAATTTTAACTAATTCCTCTTTAAAATCTGGATTCACAACCACTAAATGATCCATTTTATCATAAAATTTGATCAGATATTTTTTTACAATTTTTTCAGCAATTGCTGGCATATCTAAACTACCATCAAGAGTATCAGGAATTAAGTGAACATAACCAATTCTACGGCCAGTATATTTTTTAAACTGTGCAGCTAAATAAAAATGCGGGTCAATAGTGTGAAAATGCGTAATATCTGGATTTTTTGCACGAAGTGTTTTGGTAATTTTTAACTCGCTCTTTGCTCGATTTTCAAGAAGATTCATTAGCTCAACATAAGCGCCACCAACGCCTTGGCCAGCAACCTTATCCGCAGAACTCATCATATTCACATGGATTTTATTCATAGGCCAATTATACACGCTTTCTCTCTAAATGTAAAATCTGCCCTTCAACATTTTTTTGCCCTTGCCATTCGTTCAGGCCAAGTGAAAAAACCACGTCAATCTCTTCACCAATTTCAGCAAAAAATTCTTCTGGCGCATTAAATTTTAACATTTTAATTTCGCTCTCACCATCCGTTAAAGTTAGCTTTAGATGCTGTTTTTTATCGCCCATTTCTTGCCGAGCTACAACTCGCACCTTTTTAATTTCGAAAGTTGGCTCTTCATTTCCCTTTCCAAAAGGCTCAAGCGCCGTAATCTTTTCGAAAAGTTCCAACGAAATTGGTGAAAAGTCTTCAAGCTGAATATCCACTTTCGGTAAAAGATATTTGAGCTGATCTTCAAGATTAAGCGAATCATAAAAATCGTTCACGCTTTTTCGAAAATCATCAATTTTTAAAGTTGGAAGAGTTACACCTGCGGCCGCATCATGGCCGCCACCTTTGATTATAATTTCACTTGCATTTTGCACCGCTTGACTTGCCGAAAATCCACCAAAACTTCGCGCCGACCCTTTCGCAATTTCACCCTCAATTGAAATTACAAAAACTGGTTTTTTAAAGCGTTCAAGCAAACCACTCGCCACAATTCCAATAATTCCATCGTTAAAACTTTCATCCGCCAAAACTAAAACTTTATCATTTTCAAAATCCTTAGCTTTTTGAATTGCAATTTCGAGCGCTTCGTGTTGAATTTTACGGCGTTTTTTATTTAAGTCATCAAGATTTTTAGCTTTTTCGAAAGCCACGAAGGCGTCGTTTTCAAGCATTAGATCCAGAGCCTTTTCAGCCGTTTCGAGCCGGCCAGCCGAATTGATTCGCGGGCCAATAATAAAACCAAGCGTTGAACTTTTTGGCTCTTTCACGCCAGCTAATGCAAGCATCGATTTCAAACCGGCTCGGCGAGTTTTCGAAAGGACTTTTAGCCCCCAAAAAATATTTTGGCGATTTTCGATAGTTTGCTCCATAATATCACAAACCGTGCCAAGCGCTACCATATCAAGAAGCCATTTTTCTTGGCCAAGAGGAAAACCATCAAGTTTGGTTTGCAAGGCTTGAACCAATTTAAAAGCCACACCAACGCCTGCAAATTTCTCAGCCTGCGGATATTTATTTTCTTTTCGGCGCGGATTCACAACTGCTACTGCATTCGGCTGAACTTCGGCAATATTATGATGATCAGTCACAATTGTATCAATTCCAAAGCCTTTTGCAAAATCAATTTCAGCATGGTTTAAACTTCCACAGTCAACTGTTAAAATTAGATTTGTTCCGCGTTCTGCTAAAATTTTAACGCCGCGCTCATTCATTCCGTAGCCATCTTTAAAACGATCTGGCAAAAAATAATCTACACTCTTAAAACCAAAACTTTCGAAAGCAGTTAAAATCACAGTTGAAGCCGAAACCCCATCAACATCATAGTCGCCATAAACAGTGATTTTTTCTTGATTTTTACGAGCAACAAGCAGTCGCTCGACCGCCTTTTCCATATCGGGCAATAAAAAAGGATCGTGCTGATTATCATAATCTGGGTTCAGAAAAGCCTCACGATTCTCTTTCGAAATTCCACGATTCTCTAAAATTTGTTCAAAAATTTGTTCCACCACTTTTTTTAAAAACCTACCTTTTTACAGATTTTTCAATATAATTTCTAGAACGCGAAACACTATTTTGCTCGCGAACTTTCACTACAATTGATTGAAGTTCAGAAAAAAATAAAAAATTCGTATTTGCAAAATAAGTGTATGTATTCTTTTTCTTTTCTCTATACAAAAAACCAACTTTTTCAAGCTTAGCGAGCTCACGCTGAATATTCCCCGGGTCTTCTTTTAAAAGTTTTGCAAGACCCCGAGAATGCATTTTAATTACAGGATACGTCACGAAAAATACAACAATTTTTCGCTTTACTCGTGATGTAATAAAAATATCTAAATCTACCATATACTCGCCTTTTCGTATTTCTATTTTACAAAATTTTCGATATTTTCGCAAGGCTTATTTTAGCATAAAAATATTTTATTTTTCGCTATTTTTGATGTAAAATAAAATATATGGAATTTTACTTTGAAGTTGCCCCAACAAAAATTGTTCGCTCAAATAGCGAAGTTTTTACTTATGCTTCAAAAAATAAACTTAAAATTGGCCAGGTCGTTGAAATTCCCGTTGGTAAAAAAAATATGACTGGCATAGTTTGGCGAGAAGTTCAAAAGCCAGATTTTAAGACTCGTGAAATTACAAAAATTATAGAAAAAATAGCAATCCCTGAGCATTTAATTCAGCTTTCAAAATGGATGAAAGAATATTATGGCACTCCACTCTCACAAGTTTTGAGTGGAATTTTGCCAAATGGCATTAATAAAAATAGGCGTTTTTCAAAAACTGAAAAAAATAAAATAACAGATAAAAAACAAACTAGTTGTTCAAATTTTTTATACACAGCTCAACAAGAAAAAGCTATCAATAAACTTGATAAAATAAATTCAGGAACAATACTTTTGCACGGAATTACAGGTTCTGGAAAAACTTCAATTTATATTGACCAAGCAAAAAAAACTTTACAAAATCAAAAATCGGTAATAATTTTAGTGCCGGAAATCGCCTTAACTTCACAATTAGTTTCTAACTTTGAAAAGCATTTTGAAAATATTAAGATCATTCATTCACACCGAACTGAATCAGAACGCCACAAAACTTGGTTAAAAATTTTATACGACGAAAACCCGCAAATTATTATTGGGGCTCGCTCTGCACTTTTTGCGCCAGTTCGAAGTTTAGGTTTAATTGTAATTGATGAATGTCATGAGCCAAGTTTTAAACAAGATCAAACACCAAAATATTCTGCATTACGAGCGAGCAGTTTTTTGGCTTCAAAATTTAATTTTAAAGCAATTTTTGGTTCAGCAACGCCACTTGTTGAAGATTATTTTCTGGCAGAAATTTCAGCAAAAAACGGCGGAAATGAAATCATAAAACTAACTAAACTTGCCAAAAAAGAAGCCAAACCGCCAAAAATCGAGCTAATAGATTTAACCAAAAAAGATTCAAGATCACACCGATTCTTTTCAAAAAAAATGCTTACCGAAATGAATCAAACTTTAAATGAAAATAAACAAGTTTTAATTTATCACAACCGCCGTGGTTCAGCGAGCGTAACACTTTGTCATAATTGCGGCTGGATGGCACTTTGCCCGAATTGTCTTATTCCTCTCACCCTACATACAGATAAATTTCAACTAGTTTGTCATATTTGTGGACACAAAGAAAGACCGCCAACTTCTTGCCCAGATTGCGGAGAACCAGAAATTATTCATAAAGGTATCGGCACAAAAGCAATCGAAGAAGAGATTCGCAAGCTTTTTCCAAACAAAAAAATTGCACGATTTGATGCCGACAGCGATAAAAATGAAACTGTCGAAAAGCTTTACCATCAAATTCGAAACGGTGAAATCGATATTATTATTGGCACGCAAGTTATTGCTAAGGGTTTGGATTTGCCAAATTTAAAAACCGTCTGCGTGGTTCAGGCGGATGCTGGTTTGGCTTTGCCAGATTTCACTTCAAGTGAGCGAAATTTCCAGCTTATTTCACAGGTTATCGGGCGAGTTGGGCGACATTCGAATGAGTCAAATGTGATTATTCAAACTTATGAGCCTGAAGCTCCATCAATTCAATTTGGTTTAAAGCAAGATTACGCTGGCTTTTATGATTTCGAAATTAAAAATCGCAAAAAACAGAATTATCCACCATTTGTTTATTTATTAAAACTAACTTGCGTTTATAAAACTGAAATTTCAGCTGTGCGAAATTCGCAGAAAGAAGCGCGCGAAATTCGCAAAAAGTTTTCGAAAGATATTCAAATTTTTGGTCCAACGCCAGCTTTTTATGAGCGAATTGGCGAAACTTATCGCTGGCAAATTGTTGTAAAAAGTAAAAAACGCGCACCGCTTTTGGAGATTGCACGCGAATTTCAAGGCAAGCCACAGTGGCGAGTTGATTTAGACCCGCCAGGATTGATTTAATTATCTTTTTTTCGAAATATTAAAAATATAATTATTTAGATAGTGTAAATTATCTTTTCTTACTTCATCTTTCGTTATTTTGCCAGATTTCATCTTTTCAATATCTTCAAGCATAAATCCAGCTAGCTCGCCAAATTCAACCACGCTTGGCGAAAATTTATTATCAGAGCTAGAAAATCCTTGCCCTTCAGAAATCATTTGTCCGCAATAATCTTTCGCAAGATATTCTATACCTTCGTAGTTATACGTTTCGAAAAATATCAACGCAAGATAAATCAATGCCAAAAACATTTCCCTGTCATTTTTTGGTTTTATTAGATCTAAAAAATCTGTAATTTCTTTCATGGAATGACTCCTTATACTTTAAAGAGCAAAGATTAATCCATCTCCGCCAATGCCATATTCCGATATTTTTTTCGGGTAAAATGTTTTTATTTCATTATCACTAAAATAATCAGTAATGATTAAAGCATATTTTTCAAAAAAATATATACTTTGATCGAGCATATCTCTGTCAAAATACCTATCTATCACAGGACCTAACTCTATGTCAAACTCCTTTTCTATATTTGCAGTTATTTCGTCCATATTTGCCTCCTAGTAAAACACTAATCGAAACTTCTGCTCCTAATTGTAGTTGCGTATACGTATGTTGTCAAGAGTTTTTTAAAATATCTAGATCTATCGTTTCTTTTCGCTGGTTGAAACAAATTATAACTTTTGACTTTTCAAAATATTCACTCTTTACTATTTTCGAAAAATCTTCACGCAAAAAATCTGAAATTTCATCCAAAATCCGCTCGTCGAAATCACGTAAAACATCACGGTGCGAATAAGTTCCAATTGAAAAATATCCCGTTCGAGAATTCTTGAAATCCTGATTTTTAAAGTGATAAAAACCAAAACTAAAGCCAATGAATCGCGAAAGATTTTCAAGCAAAAAATCGCGGGTTTTAGCATTTTCAGATTTAACCGAAATTCGCAAAATATCGCGCCGATTTCTCGGCTTCGAAAGATATTGCGAAGAGAATGTGCTCGTTTCGTGAGGTTTAAATCTTAAAATTGGCTTTTCGAAAAAATATTTAGAAGCATGAATTTCATTCAACATTTTGCGAATTTTACTCAAGTCAAAATCATCATCAAATCGCCAAGATTGCTCTTCTGCAAAAATTTGATTAGCGTATTTTTCAATTTCCCAATCTTCAATCTGCAAGTTTTGATCCATAAATTTTTCAAATTCCGAATATATATTTTCATTTTTCGACTTTAAAGATATTTCAGCAATCCCGCTATTATGCCAAGTGAAGCCTAATACCGAATAGTCCTCAAAATAAACCCACCCTCCTTCATACATTCTTCGCCAGAATTCATCCACGATAATGTGTTCATATAAATGCAGAACTTCCCAATATCTATAAGATTTATATATATTCAAAATTAACCTTTCTCTTTAAAATAAGAACGAGCTATATAGCTCGTTAACCTTGAGACTACTTTCTTCGAGTATTAAATTTTATCATAATCAAACCTAAAAATCAATGATTTTGTAGCTTTTTTACACTAAAAATGTTATAATAGAGCTTAATGAAAAAAGAAGATATCATAACCTTACCTAACCAAAATTTGCGCAAAAAATGCGAACGTGTGCATGTTATTACAGATGAAGTTCGCCAAATTGTACAAGATATGATTGATGCTAGCCTTGACTGGGAAGAGGCCCACCCGCACGAAATTTCAGCTGCAATTGCTGCGCCACAAATTAATAAACTCTACAAAATCATTATTGTTCGAAGTGATTTGGATGATAAAAATAATAAAGAATTCACCGCTTTAATCAACCCCGAAATTATAAAATTCGAAGGAAAAACCGTTGAAGATTTCGAAGGTTGCCTTTCAATTAAAGGAATTTATGGCAAAGTTCCGCGAGCTTCAAAAATTCGTGTTAAAGCGCTTGATATTTATGGAAATGAAGTTCGAATTAAGGCTGAAGATTTTCTTGCCCGCGTGCTTCAGCATGAAATCGACCACACAAACGGTGTTCTCTTTATCGACCATATTCGCGACAAAAAAGACGCGTTTTATCGTTTAGATGAAGATGGCGAATTACAGCCATTAAACTACGAGAAAGATATCGAAAATAACTCTGATTTATGGGAGGATTTATAATTGAAAAATCCTATAATTTTCTTTGGTACGGAAGATTTCTCAGCCATTTCACTCCAAAAACTTATTGATGAAGGTTTCGAAGTTGCTGGAATTATCACTAAACCAGATTCCAAAAAAGGTCGCGGCCAAAAACTTCAATCGCCAAAAGTTAAGAAAATTGGCGAAAAGTTTAAAATTCCCGTTCTCCAACCGCAAAAAATGAATGAAATTATCGAATTTATACAGAATTTCGAAAATCCAGTAGGCGTTTTAGTTTCGTTTGGGCGAATTATTCCGCAAGAAATCATTGATTTGTTCACACCCGCAATAGTGAACGTTCACCCTTCGCTTTTGCCAAAATACCGCGGGCCAAGCCCAATTGAAAGCGCAATTTTAAATGGTGATACAAAAACTGGCGTTTCGCTAATGAAACTCTCAAAAGAAATGGACGCTGGCGATGTTTATTCGCAAGAAGAAATTAAACTTTCGAAAACAGAAACCGCTAGCGATCTTTATGAAATTTGCGGTAAGATTGGTGCTGAAATGTTGGTGCGAGATTTGCCAAAGATTCTTTCTGGTGAGCTAAAAGGTGAGAAACAAGATAATTCACTAGCCGAATATTGCCAGCTTCTTAAAAAAAGTGATTCAATTCTAAATCCAGAAAATCAAACCGCAAAACAAGCAGAACAACAAATTCGAGCTTTCGAAATCTTTCCAAAAAGTAAGATTCAAATTGATGACTATTTAGTAGTTGTTAAAACTGCGAAAGTAGTAAACTCAAACCCAAAAAATTCACCTTTAACGCTTGAATTTGCGGATGGAGAGTTTCTAGAAATAAAAACGCTTCTTACGCCGAACGGCAAAGAAACAACTGCACAGAGCTTTATAAACGGCTATTTGAAATAATTTTACAAAGAAAAAACCGTGTTTAGTTGCACGGTTTTTTGAATTCTAGCTAAAAATTTTATCAATATTAGCTTTAAGTTCGTCTTGCATTTCCTTCATTACGATTGTTGTAATTTGATTAAAATCTGGACGGTTGATTTCAAGCCATTTCATTGAAGCAAATTCCGAAATCGTTTGGCGATTTTCTTGCCCACCATTTTGTTGAGTGAGTGCTATAAATGCGCGATCGTTTCGAAAATCTGGCACATTAATCATTAGCCAATTATCTACAAAACCTGGAGCGTCATCGATAATTTTTTCAAACTCTTCAAGCTTTTCATTCGAAAATCCATCTGTTATGCGCTCGCCAACGCGAGTCTCAAGTTCTTCCTGAACATGTTGTTTAAAAACTGCTGCTTCTTGCGGAGACATTCGTTCAATGCCAATTCCTTCAAAAAATTTGTCGTCTAATTGAAACATTCTCTTTTTTCCTTGTTTAGTTATTTCTATTTTAGCACAAGCAAAATGTTTTTTCAAATTATTTTATTATATTATCTAGTCTTTAAGTTTACGAGCAACAACTTCACGGGTAAAGAATTCAAGCTTATCGCCAACTTCAAGCTGGATTTTCTTTTTAGTTTTCAACGAAAGACCACACATTTCACCCTCAATAACATCTTTTGCTTCTTGCTGCTGGCGCTGAACGTGAGAAACTTCTACTTCAGCAATTTGCTCTTTCTTTCGAATTACGCGAGCTAGCAATCCAGCGTAAACACGGCCCGATTTAACTTCTCCACCAGCAATGATTTCTTCTTTCATTGTGCGGAAAACACCTTTAACTTCCAGCGATCCAATTTCAGTTTCAACAACTTCTGGCGCAAGAAGTTTTTCCATTTCAGCACGAGCATCGTCAAGAAGTTCATAGATAACTTTATAAATTCGAACTTCAACGCGGTCACGAGTAGCGATTTTTTTGATTGCGGGCGGAAGTTCAACGTTAAATCCATAAATAATTGTTTTTTCGCCAGCAGCAGCTAAGTGAATGTCATTTTCAGTAATGTTTCCAATTCCGCTACTTACAACATTTAGATTAACTTCACCACCAGTTTCAATCAAACGCAAACTATCTGAGACAGACGTAAGTGAACCTTGAACATCGGCCTTAATTACGATATTAAAATCTTCAGCATCATGTTTCTGGTTCATCATTTTTAATAAATCTGCACCAGTAACATTGGCGGTTGCGGCATTTTGAGCAGCCTCAATTTTAGCTTTTTGAGCAAGATTTCGAGCCTCTTTCTCATTCTTTACCACCTTAAAAACATCACCAAATTGCGGTAGTTCTTTGAAGCCAGTTACAGTTACGGGAGTTGAAGGTCCTGCAGATTTAAGAGCTCTCCCTTTGTAGTCTTGGAGGGTTCGAACTTTTGCATAAGTTATTCCAGCAACCAAAAATCCACCTTGTTTCAAGTCTCCATGCTCAACAAGAAGAGAAACAACCGAACCTTTCCCGACCTCCATATGCGATTCGATCACCAAGCCTTCAGCGGGGATATCAACATCGGCACGCAACTCCTCTAAATCAGCAGTTAAAATAACCATATCAAGAAGATCATCAATCCCATCACCATTTTTTGCTGAAATTGGCACCATAGTAACATCACCACCCCACTCCTCTGGCATCAATCCACGTTCAGAAAGCTCTGCCATTACGCGATCTTTGTTTGCAGTGTCTTTATCCATCTTATTGATTGCAACAACAATTTTTGCGTTGGCATTTTGAGCAAATCTAATTGCTTCAACAGTTTGAGGTTTAACACCGTCATCGGCCGCAACAACAATAATCACAACGTCAGTTAAAGTAGCTCCGTGTTGGCGGAGTGCCGCAAAAGCCTCATGTCCTGGTGTATCAAGAAGTGTAATTTTTCGGCCTTTTCTTTCAGTTTGATATGCTGAAATATGCTGAGTAATTCCACCAGCTTCGCCAGAAACAGTTTTTGTACCGAGAATCGTATCAAGAAGTGTGGTTTTTCCATGGTCAACATGTCCCATCACCGCCACAATTGGTGGCCGAGGTTTTGCATTTTCAGAAACTTCATGCATTTTTTGTAATCGAGAAGTTACAACATTGGCTTTTGCTTTTTTCTTAAGTTCAACATCTTTTAAACCAAGTTCTTCAACCACAATCACAGCAGTTTCGAAATCAATTCGTTGATTAATAGTTGCAACAATTCCATTCTTAAAAAGCTCACCAATCAAAGTTGTAACAGGGAGATTTAAAGCTCCAGCTAACTCATCAACAGTAATTGAATCTGTGATATTTACGATTTTCTTCTGACTCATACAACCTCCTCTGGTTTTTTATTTTTCTTAAGCTGAAGTTCGGAAACCGATTTCAAAACCGATTTCCGACTATTCAGCGCAAGAATAATTTTGAATTATTTTGCAAGGCTAAGAGAAATTTTTCGATTCTCCTTATCGATATCAATAACTACAAATTCTTTACGCTCATTTAGAGTAAAGATATTTTCTGGGTTAATATCGTTTCCTTTGCCAAGTTCTGAAACATGGACAAGAGCTTCAATTGCTGGGCTGATTTTTACGAAAGCACCAAATGGTGTAATTCGTGTTACAGTTCCTTCAACACTTGAACCTTTTTTAAATTGCTCAACCTCTGAAAGCCAAGGGTCTTCAGTTAGTTGTTTCATTGAAAGGCTTAGGCGATCTTTATCAATTGCGATAATTTTTGCCTTAATTGTATCACCGATTTTTACATAATCTTTTGGATTATTTACGCGTTCCCAAGAAATTTCAGAAATGTGGACCAAACCTTCAATTCCTTCAATATTTACAAAAACGCCAAAATCTACAACGCCAGTCGCAACACCTTCAACTTCATCTCCAATTTTCAAACTGTCAAATCGTTCATTTAAACCATCTTTGATAGCCTCTTTTTCACTAAAGATAAGTTTATTAGTTTTGCGGTCTGCATCAAGAATTCGAACGTTGATTGGCTTATCAATAAGCGCATTCAATCGGCTCAAAATCTCATCTTTATCGCTTGCGCCAACGCGTGGGTAGTGTTCTGCTGAAAGTTGAGAAACAGGTAAGAATCCGCGAATTCCTTCATATTCAACTAGCAAACCACCTCGATTAGCGTCAAATGGAATAATTTCGATAATTTCGCCATTTTCCATTTTTTCGATAACTTCTTCCCAACCGCGATCTTTTGCAGCTTTTCGAAGAGAGAGTAACGACATTCCGTTGTCCATTTCAGTATCAACAACGCTTGCTGTTACCGTTTCACCTTCAACAAGGTTTTTTGAATGACCGGCTTCTCGGCGAGGAACAAATCCAACACCTTTCGCTCCTAAGTCAATTAAAATCTCGTGTTTGCGAACTGAAAGAATTGTTCCCTCAACAGTTTCACCTTGATTTAGTTGGTTTGCGCTCTCTGGAACAGACGCCAACAATTCGTCCATTGTTATTTTTTTGGCTGTTGCCATTAGTCTTTAAGACTCCTTCCTTAATTGTATTTCTTTGAACATAGCTAAAATTAACCTGCCCAATAGATTGCTACCATTTTAACATTTTGAGCTAAAAAAATCAAGCGTTTTAAAAGGTTGAATTTTTATTTTTTTCATCGTAAAATAGAGTTATGATTATTGCAATTGATACGGGTGGAACAAAAACTTTATTGGCGGGATTTTCGAAAGAAGGCAAACTTTTAAAATCTTTCGAATTTCAAACGCCAAAATCTCAGCAAAAATATCTTGAAAAGTTATTAAAAAAGAATTTTCGAAACAACTAAAAGCCGATGAAATCCAAGCAATTTCTTGTGCCGAACCTGGAATTATTGAAAACGGCATAATTTTGTGGGCAAAAAATTTACGCTGGCAGAATTTTAATGTAAAAGCTGAACTTTCAAAAATATTTCCAAATATTAAAATTTTAGTTGAAAACGACGCCAATCTTGCTGGACTTTTTGAAAGTAAAAAGTTCAAAAATAAAGCTCAAAATATTCTTTATGTTACACTTTCAACGGGAATTGGTTCAGGCATAATAACAGATGGAAAAATCAACCAAGGTCTAAAAAATAGCGAAATTGGACGAATCCCGATTGAATTTGATGGCCGAGTACGAGAATGGGAAGAATTTGCGAGCGCGCGGGCAATTTTTAATGTTTATGGTAAATATGCGAGCGAGATTTCAAAACCACGACAATGGCAAAATATTGCCGATAGAATTTCGCGCGGATTTTTAGTGATAATTCCAATAATTCAGCCAGAGGTAATTATTATCGGTGGTAGCCTTGGTGAAAATTTCAAAAAATTCGATCTTTTTCTAGAACAAATTGTTCGCGAAAACCTGCCCGAAGGAATTTCTTGCCCAAAAATTGTTCAAGCTCAAAAACCGCGCGAAGCAGTAATTTATGGCTGTTTTGAATCTGCAAAAGAGGCGTTGAATTTTTAATGAATTTGGAATTTGTTGAAAAATTGTGCAAAGACTTTCCTCAATTTAATTTCGAAGAAAGCGATGATTTCTATTGGTCAAAGAAAGAAAATACAATTTTTTTCGAACCAGAATCTTCAAATTTTCATCTGTTAATTTTGCATGAATTAGCTCACGCGCTGCTTGACCACGAAGATTTTTGGCTTGATATTGAACTCCTTAAGATGGAGTCTGAGGCTTGGGAGCTCGTTCGAAATAACCTTACAAGTCAATATGGATTTTGTTTTAACTCGAATTTAGCTGAGAGCAAGCTTGACACTTACCGAGATTGGCTACATAAAAGAAGCCTCTGCCCAAAATGCGAACTAAATGGTTTTCAACAAAAAGATTTAACATATAAATGCCCTGCTTGCGGAACTATCTGGAAAAATAACGATTCTCGTTTTAAAAGTTTGCGGCGAAAAATAAAATAAAATCACGCAATATTTCGAAAGCGTGATTTTATTTTTATACCCTTTTAAGCTACACGAACTTCAATTTTCGATTCTTCAGACTCTTCAGTCATTGAAATCTTCGTTGTAGCTGGACCACGGCGGCTAATTCGACCGCCCTTTTGCCCTGCGATTTTTGCAAGTTCACGGTTCGCAGCAAATCCGCCAGTTGTTCCATTTTTACCGCCTTTTTGCCCAATTCGTGAATAAAAATCTTTTCCATATTTTGCTTTATTAGTTGCAGCTGCCTTTGCGCCGCCTGCCTTTGTTCCGGCCATTTAATCTCCTTTGTTTTATTAAAATCTAATCTATTTTTGATTATGTTTTAATTATAGCACAACTTATGCTTTTTGTCAATATTTACATAAGAGCTTTTTTATTTTATTATAATATTTTTGGATTTCTAATCTGTTTATGTTATAATTTTCTTATGTTTTTTCGAATAAATAATAAGTTCTACCATAAGTTGCCTAAGCAAATTTGTGTATTTTTCTTGCCAAAATCAATAAAAACTAAAACACAAAATAAGGCGATTCTAGAGCTCCAAAAGCAACTTTCGAATACTTTACCAAATTTTACTAAAAACGAGCTAGAAGAGTATAAAAATAGTATTATAAATGTAAAATTCTGGCACGGAACTGGAGGATTTGAGTATGGTCCCAGCGGAAATATCACACCAATTTTTGACAATATTTTAAAAAATGGATTAAAAACCCAGCAAGATAACTACTTAATTATTTATTCTAAAAAATTAAGTATGAAATCAATATCACTAGTGAATAAAAGAATTATTGCTAGATGTTATGCGGATAATCATAATTTTAAGAATCCTAAAACTTTTCGTTTTGGTGATAGTATTTTTTGGATTGTGCGACATTACACAAAAATGTATATTTTAGCATATACGATACTTGCTCCGCGTTCACTCATGAACATTCTTAACTGGAGAAAGAAAAATAAAATAAATTCAAAAAAATCTTGGAGCGGAAAAGTAAATAAATCTTGTAAAAATACATGGGAATCTTTTGAAAAATATTCTGACATTAGAGAGAATTTCCCGGTAATTCTTGGTATTAAAAAGCTAAATAAAATTGCAAAATTACCAAAAATATTTAGCGAAACTGAAATTCGTTCTTTAGAGGATATTCCTTTTGAAGATATTATTCACATAGAAATTCCTCTTGAAAGGTATAATGAATTAAGTGATAAGATTCGAAAATATAACCAAAAAGTAAAAATATTCCCTATTGAATTAGGTGAATTATTTGAATACAAAAATAGCTCTAAATAAACTATGATATTATTCTTGATAATATCTTTAAAGGTAAAAAATAAATAACGAAAAAACTCCACCGATTAGGAGGAGTTTTTTATAATTCGGCACCGTGC
>ERZ773067.1175-NODE-1175-length-14370-cov-3.545861_pt1 | contig 14370 bp, 9 predicted proteins | sample MGYA00580622_ERZ773067 | MGnify/ENA primary metagenome ERZ773067 (study PRJEB29015, sample SAMEA2737998) | human oral metagenome | biome: human oral; feature: human-associated habitat; material: dental | place: China | collected 2113 ...
CCCATGGCTAACATCCTCAACCTCCAAACCGAAACCCCTGAAACGTCCGGCGAGAACAAACGCTCTGTGGTTAGCTGGATATGTTACAATAGCCAAGCAAGCATAGCTTTCTGCTTCCGCCCTGGCAGGAGGAGGTAAGCGGCAAGACTTGTGACGATGCTATCAAACATCTACTATCGACCCTGTCGACTGCTTCATGAATAAGCCTCCAGACCGTGGATGGTTGACGATGAGAAATATTTCCTATCGTCAACCATCCACCGGGCCAGTAGAAGCCGAGTAAAAATTCAGTTTTCAACAATCATGCTACAAATCATGCCACCAACAATCATCAAAATAGTGTGTGAAAATTGCGATTGTTCTTTGAATCTTCAGGCTGAGTTTCTCCGGGCATGCCAGGGGCTAAGAATTTCCGTGAATAATTATTTTGAGTGCACCTTTGGGGCAAGTTTTAGGAACTTTTTTCTGCTGATGCCTGATAGTGATATATAGGGAGTGAACGTGACTTTGATCATCGCGAAACGGCAGGACTTATCCCACGTGGATACGCCTGCTCCGGGCGTGGCGCCTCGGCGGGCTCTCCCGGAATATCACATCCCTCCGCCTCCGCCCAGGAACGACTCTCATACTCGCCAGCAGCGGTCTACTCCGGTGGCTTCGTTTCTCGCGGACCCGCCCAAGAGCCGGCTTCGCCGCCTGTTCCGGATCCTGCTGCTGGAGCCGAAAGGCTTGATGCTGGTCTTCATAGCCTCGGTCATAGCCTCCCTCATGTCGTTGCTTCAGCCTGTATTGGCCGGAACGATCGTGGGGGAGCTGCGCACCGGGACCTTCTACAGCGCTCTCCCCTATGGGGGCATGCTGGCGGGCCTGGCAATCTTTGCCTCCGGAATCACTGCGTTCGCCAACCTATGCGGCGCCAGGGCTGGTAACCGGACTGTCCGGGCATTCCGTGACGAGTCGGCCGCCATTGCCATGCGCGTTCCGGCCGACAAACTCGTTCAGCATCCGACTGCGGACCTAGTTGCCCGCTGCAGCATCGACTCCGAACACCTCAGCAAGATATTCACACAGGGTCCGGTGCAGGCGGTCGGCAACATAGTGATGGTAGTGGGAGCCCTCAGCCAGATGGTGATGCTGGATTTGGTGCTCACCGTCGCCGCAGTTGGCTTGACGGTGGCCTGTCTGGTCGTGATCATCATGATCTCCGGTCGGCTGACATCAGTCTCCTTCAACCGGCAGGAAACGCAGGGCGCGTACGTGGCTGAGGTGACCCGGGCACTGGACTCGGTCCTGACGATTCGGGCTTTCGTGGCGGATACATTCGCTGCTCGTCGACTTGACCGGTCCAGCCGACAACTCCTGGAAGCTGCGAACAGTGCCGATCGTGCTCACGCATTCATGAGACCACTCATCACAATCTGCCTGCAGACGACGCTACTGGTAATCGTCTGCGTTGCGGTGATCCGGGTGCAGGCAGGCCAAGTGTCCATCGAAGGGCTCGTCTCCTTCCTCATGTACACGATGCTGATCGTTACTCCGATCATGGGCAGTGCTGACACCGCAATGGAGATGGCGGAGTCGCTTGGTGCGCTCCAGCGGATCCTCGATCTGCGGGCGGTGACCGATCAGCCCGTGAGCCACACCGACCCCATCACCGTCCGCACACGGGACTGGTCCGCCAAGTCCAGCCTGCGAGGTGACGTCGACTTCCGTAACGTCTCCGTCAAATATCCTCAGGGCGGCAGCACTCGCGAATACGCGCTGGGTGATGTCAGCTTTAGCGTTCCTGCCGGCTCCTGGGTAGCCATGACCGGTCCTTCTGGGTCGGGAAAGTCGACCATTCTGTCGCTGATGGAGAAGTTCATCGTGCCGACCGACGGGATGATCCTGGTCGACCAGATCCCGCTCAACCAACACGATGATGATGAGTACCGACGCCAGGTCGGCTACATCGAGCAGTCCTGCCCACTGTTCAGCGGTACCGTGCGGGACAACCTTCTTCTGGGACGAGACATCGACGATGCCCACTGCTGGGAGATCATCCGCCGAGTGGGTCTAGCTGACACCATCGCCGCCCGGGAGGGCGGCCTGGACACACCCGTGGGCGAATCCGCGTATGCCTTCTCCGGTGGTGAGCGGCAGCGCCTGGCGATAGCACGTACCCTCGTCGGCCAGCCACAGATGCTGTTGCTGGACGAGATCACCTCCGGGCTCGATGTGCTGAATCGCAGGCAGGTGATGGACCTCATCCGGACAACCATGGGAGGCATCACTACCTTCGCCGCCGGCCATGGACACTTCGGCATAGACATCGCCGATCTCGTGCTCGTCCTAGATCAGGGACGGCTGGTCGAGTTCGGGCCGCCTGCCGAGGTGCGGCGGCGCTCGGCGTTGTTCCGGTCGCTCGTCGCGGCCTGAGTGTGAAGGAAAAAGAAAGGGCAGTGATGCGCGTCTCTGAGCAACAACCAATCACCACATCATCGTGTTGGCTGGAGATTGATGACGCCACGTTGATGGCGTTGCTGAGAAAACACGGCCAGGACATCAACGACCTGGCAGAAGCCGAGCGGGGTGGTGCAACAGAGGACCTCGACGACGCCGACCTGGTTCCACTGGCTGCTGGATGGCTGCGTTTGAGCGCGGGGAGAGCTGGAGAACTGGTGGCTCAGTGGGTCTCCGATCCCATAGATCAAGATCCCGTGGGTGCTCCCATCGTCTTCACGGATGCCGAGATCGAGGAATTGCACGGTTGGGTTGCGCAAGGCCTCGACATCACCCCGACACTGAGCTGGCGGCTTCGTATTCTCCGTGATCCCCGGCGGGAGAGCTACGCGGTGGCGATTTATGACCGCAACGATCCCGAGCCGAAGCTTGTGTTCGCTGGGGTCTACCCCGATGCCGTGCTGTGTGAGAGTGAGCCACCCACTGTGGCTTTTGTGGAGCCGCATCCCGACGTGCCGGGCAGAGCCAGGGCCTGCCTGGCACCCATCGCTGAGGACTCGTTCACAAGTGCTGCGCGTACGCTTGCCGAGGGGCCAGCCGGTGGAGTTCAGCTCATACCCTGCTCGGTGCGGCGTTTCGTCAAGGTGGGGCACGGCGTCCGCAGCGATCGGATTTGGCAGGTCTTCGACACCACCCAGTCGAACCCGCAGGCCCTCTCCACGCCGGAGCCGGTGCATGAGCCCAGCCTGATCGACGTCGCGCTGCTAGGAGGCGAACCGGTGCTGGTGCAGGTGACCGGCGAAGACGGGCAATGGCACATCGAGGCCAGTGAGCTCAGGGACGGCCGAGCGCGGAGGCGATGGCAAGTGGCCTCCGGGCAGGGGAGGATTCGTCAAATCGTCGGCAGCAATGGGACGGCGCTAGCGCGCGTCAGCAGTGACTCCGATACTCACGCAGAGCATCTCTACCTGTTGCCGTTGACAGGGCCGTCTCCAGCCCCTACGAAGCCTCTGCTCAGTTCACCGGGGGTGTTCAACCTGAATTTGAACACCTGCGCGGCGGTGGTTGGTTTCACCGTTGCAGAGCTGAGGACTGGGGTGCCGCCGGTCAAGTGGTTTTTCGACAGCACTGGACGATTGCTGAATCCGTCGGTCTCCCCTGCCGTGGATGTCCACTCCGCTCGTGAGCGCTTTGTTTCCGCAGACGGGTTTGAGTGCGATCTCGATATTCGGTGGCGTGGAAACCCTACGTTCTGTGGCCCGGTTGTTCTCATGGTCTATGGGGCCTATGGGATCGATCTGGATCTGGACTCTGACCAGGATCTTCGCCACTGGCTGGACCGTGGTTATGCGGTCGCGACGGCTCACGTACGGGGTGGTGGGGACGCACATCGGCATCGCGCCGGCTCTCAAGGGCGGCGTGACCGCTGCCTCGCCGACACCGTCGCAGCTGTTGAGTGGTTGCGCTCTGGCCGGGGAACGGTTACCGCAACCAAGCTATGTGTCGTTGGTCCTTCGGCTGGGGGCTTCCTGGCTGCATCCCTCCTCGTCGAGGAGCCCGCGATGATCGATGCCGCCGTGATTGCCAATGGCTACATCGACCCATTGACAGATCTGCTGTACCGCCAGTCACCCACTAAGGAGGCAGACCTTGATGAATGGGGTGATCCAGCGCACAATCCCCACGACCGGGAAGTCTTGGAGAGGCTTTCCCCACTGCGCAGACTGACCGCACCGGTGGCGCCAACCTTAGTGATGGTCTCAGCCCGGGACGCCCGAGTCGATCCTCGGCAAGGGCTTGCCTGGGTGCTGCGCTCCCGGGAGCTGGGAGGGGATGTCACGCTGTGGTATGACCCTGATGGTACCCATGACATGTGGGGTGCTCAGCTGCATCCAAACGTGCTTATTGACTGGGTGACCAAAGTCCTCGAATTACATGAGAGGAAGTAACTGTGTGGCTCGGGCAAGTAGGATGACTACCGTAATCAGAAAGCTTATTCACAACCGCAGGCAACGTAACGCTGACAAGGAATTCCGCTGCCCAGCGACTTCCCATGAATGACCTCCAGGCCTGACAACGCATCGGGATTAGTCTCCCAGTGCCTTGTAAAGAGTTAAGGCCAGCGCTGTTCGGTCACGCTCATTGAGTTTGCGCAAAAGTGCTGACACATGATTTTTGACAGTCCCTTCTGCAAGGACAAGTGATGCAGCGATCTCTGAATTTGTAAGACCTCGTGCCAGAAGTTTCGCAACTGCACGCTCTCCACGTGTGAGAACTGCCAGAGCTCCGTAGCTTTCAGAGGCCTTTGAACTCATTGCGGCTCGTGCAACTCGTGGGTCGATTACTAAACCGCCATCGACTACGGCCCGCAGCGCTGTAGCGAGGTCTTCCACTGAGGTGTCTTTGAGTAGGAAGCCAGACGCGCCAGCATCAAGTGATGCACGAACAAGCGCATCATCATCGAAGGTGGTCAATATGAGGACAGGTAGACTTGGATAGTCGCAAGTGCAGCGGGATGTGAGTTCTACTCCATCCATGATAGGCATCCGTGCATCGGCTAGAACGACATCGACTTCGGTCTCTAATAAGACATCGAGTGCTTCTTGCCCATTCCCTGCTTGAGCAATGACATCGATTCCCTTGGCTGTAGACAAGAGCATCGCCAAGCCTCGACGAATCAACTGCTGGTCCTCTACCAATAGAATGCGTATTGGGGTAAAATCGTTCATGATCCTTCCTTATGCAACTCTTTGGCGGTTCCATTACTGAGCGGCAAAGAGATTTCGAGATGAAATTGGTCATCAACCCGATGTGCGTGTATAAAGCCGCCCTGTTCAGATGCCCGGTCTGATATTCCATGCAGTCCAAAACCCAAAACTGGTTCATCATCAAAATTAATCTCGGTATCTTGGTCAAAATCATTGATTATCAATAGCTTCATGAAGTGATCATTGGCGTTGAGATTGATGCTGACATTATGGGCCTTACTGTGCCGTAAGGCGTTAGTCAATCCTTCCTGGACGGCCCGATATATCAGTAACGCTATCGCGTCATCATGAATAAGCGCCTGATCCGACTTCTTGTCGCCGATTACCTTCACGCTCAGACCTGTGCCTCGGAAAGAATCTGAAATTAGTTCGAGGGCAGCGAGACCCCGGGCGCTAGCATCGTGGACAGGATTAAGTGCTCTCACCCAGGTTCTCATCTCGGTCAGGGCCTCAGTGGCGGTGATTTTGGCAGTGCGAATTTCTTCCCAGGCTTGATCAGTGTCCACAGACTGCATCCTTTCTGCAAGCTCAAGACTCATGGATATGAGAGTTAGTCGATGCCCTAAACCATCGTGGAGCTCTCTAGCGCTTCGAGCACGTTCATCAGACAGCAGTAGCTCTTTTTCCATCTCGGAGACATGTCGCAATCGTTTGATCACCAGCTGGTCGGCTTCCCGTCTCTGCTCAAAGCTGCGAAGGGAAAGTCCGAGTGCGATTCCAAATCCAAGGAGTATAGCCGTCGGAATAATATTTAATAGGGCGTGAAGTGTTGCTGCAAGAAACGAGTTCCAGGAGCTGAGATTATTTGATATTAGGAGAATGAATCCTGCGCATAAAATCCATATTGTCGCATGGATCCCAGCTCTTAATGATACGTCCACTATCGCGAGTGCTACAGTGAGCAGAAGAACAGGAATGGTGAAGTTCAGTGTTCCAAACACGGCGACCGGAGTCGCTAGGAGGACGGCTAGCATAGTGAAGCCAACGCCATGGCCCGCTTGGACGATATGGGGACGGACTACCCACAAGCCTCCGATAAGCGGTGTGAGGATGAACCAGGTTATAGGGACAGCAAGCCCCGCACCTGATCGGGTGAAATCGATGACTCCCAGCACCGCAGCTGCGCCGAGACTACAGAGCGCAACCGCCTGGAGTGCTACCAGGGCACGTTCGACATCCACGCGAGAGAAACCCATACCTCCCAACTCTACCGGAGTCCTCTACCTACAATCTTGAAAATTTTCCTAAGTTTCCATCATGCGGCTTCGACTAGGGAACCTATAGTTAATAGCCTTTTGTCCAGAAGGAGACTTATCCATAGACAGGCGATAGGACACTGAAACTCCTTGCCAGAGACAGGTACATGCAGCTGTCAGAGTAAGTCTCAAGACATCTCATGACTACGGTCATGATTTTTAGTGACTACAGGGGGATGTGAGAAAGAAGATCGCCGCTCTATGATCTAAAACCATGGAGGAAAGGATAGAAAGTTGTGTAGAGACTGGTTCTTTAGCGATGTTATATACTTTGTCGCTTGAGCGTCAGGGTCGGCTGCCAAGCCGCGAAGAATGCGTTTCTGGTTTGCGGTTTGAGATGTGCTTCAAGAAGATGTGGTGAAACGATGCCGATTGATCTCCAGTATCTACGCTACTGTCAGCCAGGGAATCCTTTCTATTCACCTCCCAATGCTAGTGACGAGGCGCGGGGTTTTGATGTAGATTCTCGCAAAGCCGAAGGCTGGCAAACTAAAATGACGCCTCCTTGGGTAAATTGGTTTCCGGATGGATGGGTATTTCCTAGGCAAGGCTGGAAGATCCATGTGTCAGCTACACCTAGTAACGCAGAGCTTGTTCTGAGTAAAACGGCCGAATATTGTTTTCAGTCATGTCTTCCATTTAAGCATCTTGTTAATCTAGATGCCTTGCTGATGCAGAACGGCAAATATGCTGATCGAGCTGGAGCAGGAAAATTCATAACTATTTACCCAAATTCTGATGAGCAGTTCACAGTGGCTCTTAATGAACTTGATTCGCTGCTCTCTGGTGAAGTAGGTCCCTATATTCTGTCGGACAAGAGATGGAGGGGAGGGCCCGTATATTTTCGATACGGTGCCTTTGTCCCGCCGTCGAAGGGGGCCGCCTACATATCAACTTTGATTGATCCTGAAGGAAGGGAGATCGAAGATCCTCGTCGTCCTGCATATACTCCACCGGAATGGGCGATACTTCCTGAGGGAGTATCGGCCGAAATGGTTGAGGACGACATTGACTTCGGATTTCAAATGCGCTCAGCGCTTCACTTCTCCAATGCAGGCGGAGTCTATTTGGCCGAAGCTATGACAAACGATTTCGTGCCGGTTGGTACAACTGTGGTGCTAAAGGAGGCACGGCCACATGCAGGGCTAGATGCAAGCGGCGTAGATGCTCTTACCAGGCTTGTTCACGAAGAAGAAGTGCTTAAGGAGCTACAGAATCTTGATTGTGTGCCGGCCTATTATGGTTCTTTCATGGCCTGGGAGCATCGATATCTTGTAATGGAGTACGTCAAAGGGCAGGATCTTAAACGCGAGTGGATGATGCGCACGCCAGTGCTGCACCCGGTTCCTTGGGAACTCGATGATCCTTCATACTCGCAATGGGTTACGTCCACAGTAAGTCTTCTTGATAGTGCTTTAAAATCTGTTCATGATGCAGGGTGGCTACTAGGTGATATTCATCCAAAGAACATTCTTATGCGGGATGGAATCCGCCCATGTTTTATTGATTTTGAATTTTCCCATCGCATGGATTCAAGTTGGCGCTGTCAACAAGGAGCGCCAGGCTATGAACCAGCTTTCGGATTGGGTGGTGTATTCGCTGATGACTGGTCATTGGGTATGCTAAAACTTGATTTGATATACCCACAGGCGACAATTGCTGATCAGGGAAATGTCTGGAAGATCGATCAATTGGTCCAAAGGGGGACAAAAGAACTCGCTGTCCCTGAAATCGTGAGTGAATCCATACGCTCTTCGACAGTTAAGGTCTTGCCAACCACAGCTAGCCGGGTAGCAGAGGAGCGAGTCCAGCGGCTTGAAGGTCTATCTGATACTCAGTTACAAAAAGAGATTGTGCGCGGTGTGTTAAGTTTACTCAATTGGGATGGAACAGTGCCGCTCGTACCTGGAGATATCGCATTGTTTTCCTCGGAAGAAGCAGAGAATTCTGTTGGATATCCATACGGAGCTGCAGGTATTATCGAGCAGCTACAAAGAGTTCCTGGAGCGCTTGATTATCGCGCGGCAGACGAATGGGTGGCCAAACGAGTAGGTGATATTCAATCTCGAGGCTTACGGGGGCGTGATGGAATATTCTATGTTGCTAGAAATCTAGGATTTACTGAGACGCTTGGTGCCCTTGAAAACGTATCGATTCCTCTCCCTAACGGGCCGGGTCTGTGGTCAGGCTGGGCAGGTGTTGGCCTTTGTGAACTTGCCTCTGGCGGAGATCCTCTGGAAGCCTCGCATCAACTCAGAATTCTATTACAAGATGGAGTACAAGGGGAGTCTGTCGGTCTCCTTAATGGTTGGTGCGCTGCAGCAATTCTTTTCGCTCGTCTGTATGAAATCACAGGTGAGAGCAAATATGTCTCTCTTGCTACTCAGGCGATTGATGCTGATCTTGATCGATGCGTGATTACGAAGAATGGCACTCTCGAATATGATGAGAAATGGCGTACGTTGCCCTATCTTGGTATCGGTTCACTTGGCCCCGGGCTAGCCATTATAGAACTGCAGCGGGTGACTGATTCTCAGATTTTCGTCGATCCTCTGGGAAGAATTGATGCCGCTGCAACCTATTACCAGTGTGCACAGGCCTCCCTTGCGCATGGGCTTGCTGGGTTCCTGATATATCTAGAAAGAAGAGTCCGGCACCAGCCCAGTGCTGTGCTTTCTGAGGTTATTTCATCACATTTAAGTTCCTTGCGCTTACATGCCATAATAGATGATTCTGGTGTATTTTTCAGGGGAAATCAGAATTTGCGTCTGTCATCGGACTATCTTACCGGAGCGGGGGGAGTGCTAGCGGCACTCCATGAGGTCCTTGATGACGGCCTAGCACTCCCGTTCGGAATATAAGAGCGGGGACCTACAATCTTGTGAAAGGAGGTGAAAACCATGAGCAGTATTCTTGAGTTTCAGACGATCGAGGGTGAGACTGATGTCCATGACGCCGCACGTGTCAGCACATTCAGCGTCATCCCGCCGTGCCCAGGGTGGCCCAGCTCGATCACATGGAGTAACTGCTGAGTTGTAGTTGCACATCTGAATCAGGAGTCTGTGGTGCTGGGCTGTTCTGAGAGATGTCCAGCACTACAGACATTCAGATAGATCAAGAAAGGTATGTTGATTTTCGCACGAGTGGCATGAAAACGCAGATCAAGTATGTAAATGGGTGTGATAAGAAAACAATGAGCTGATTTATTCAGTCATGTTCATCTTTATGGTGAACTGTAACCGCTGAAGCTATGTACAATCCTACCTAACTAGGGGCTGGCAAGAAAATTTTTCGGCTACGGAGTACTCGTAGATAAGCTTCATCATGTAGACTGTCTTAGGTATCGAAGCATCTATAGATGTGTTCGTATTTAGTGTAAAACACGCATAGAAACGAGACTACTTTGACTGTTATGCTCAGTGCTCATGGCCTTCATCGGACTATGACTTTAGGTCGAAAAACGACTGACATATTGAGGGGCTGTGACCTAGAGCTGGAAGGGGGTGGCCTGACAGCTATTGTGGGGCATTCTGGTTCTGGGAAATCTTCACTTCTTATGTGCCTTAGCGGCTTGGATCAGCCAACCTCGGGTACGGTGATGCTTAATGGCCGCGACATCTATCATCAGTCTGAAAAACAGCGGGCTAAGATGCTTCGGTCAGAGGTTGGGTTTGTCTTCCAACAGTATAATCTTGTGCCTTTCCTTAGTGTTGAAGAAAACATTTCACTCTCCTTCAGACTCGACCATTCTTTACCTCCCAGGGAGGTGATCGATAATCTTATAGATTCATTTGATCTTAGTCACCGAAAGAATTCTCCGGCTCGACTTCTATCTGGGGGTGAACAGCAGCGGACAGCACTCTGCAGGGCACTTGCCAGGCAGCCGGGAATTCTTTTTGCGGACGAGCCAACAGGGGCTTTGGATTCGCAAAATACACAGCTCGTTTTTGAAACTCTTCGGCGTATGGCTGATAATGGTAAAATGATTGTTATGGTCACGCACGATATTGATGCGGCAGCTCTGGCTGATACCGTCGTCATAATGCACGATGGCCGTACTGTCTTTACCATGGGTCACAGCGCCAGTCGAGAGATCCTTGCCGTTATGTCTAACCTGAAGGCCTGAGCATGCAACGCTACGTGATTAGAATGTTTGCCGACGAATGGCGGCAATGGTGCCCAGCGATCGTGGTCGTAGTGGTTATCGCGACTATGATTGGCTTGTGTGTTAATCAGTTTGCCTGGACCAATGATTCGGCCTTTCGCGCTGCCGTGAGTTCTGCTGGGGTTTCCTTGAATGAAATCCAGATCCTATCGATCACGATCTATACGATCATTGCGTTGGTCTCTTGGGTCAGCTTAACTATTGTGGGACGGGCCAGTATTCAAGCCGCTAGCCGCAATCATGCTCTCTGGCTTTTGCTGGGGGCATCGCCATTTAGTGTTTTTCTTTCTACTTTTTTGGTTTTAACGATCGTTAGTGCTTGTGGTGCTGTCTTTGGCGCGGTGGCCTCAATGATTTTGAGCCCCTGGGCTGTTCCTGCGTTTAATTCTATGGTCTCATCTGAAATAGAGCTGCCAAGGTTCATGATCACTTGGTGGGCGCCTTTCGTGACGATAGCTCTAAGCATCATCACCACTATGATGGGTGGAGTCTTGCCTGCGAGGTATGCGGCGCAGACAACTCTGAGCACTGTTCTGCGATCTACCGGGGATTCTAGGAGGCGATTATTGGTTGCCGCCCTTCGTGTTGCTTTCGGGGCTGTTTCCCTGTGTACTGCGATAGGGCTTGTCATAGCTGCCGGTTTTGCATCTCAACTTGGCTCAACCAGTCCAGCTGCTATGTTCAACCTAGCTATTAATGCGGGAGGTAGTGCACTCATCGCTGTTTATCTTCTTTGTTCGGAAATAATTCGTTTTATTCTTTGGTTACTCAATGGATTTTTTATACGCATACGATTAACGGTTCCGGCACTTGGTGCTCGGGCAGCGGCGAGTCGTGTTGAAATCAATGCGACAACGATTGCCCCGCTGGCGGCTGGGCTAGGTGGTATTGGATTATTGTTGTGTGCGGTGTATTCCGTGATCGCTGTTACTGAGGCGCTCCGGCCAGGTACCGCGGCAGATCTGGCAGATGTCTGGATGGTCGTTGCTGTTGTCACCATAGTGATGCTTATGACAAGTGCAGCTGTTGTTTCTTTGTCTGCCCGCGGACGTGAACGGGAGATCGCACTTCTCCAGACGGCGGGAATGCCAGGCAGGCAGGTTGGTTTACTTATTCTTTCCGAAAGTTTTGCCATGTCTTTGGGCGCGTTGATTATTGCGTTTGTCCCAATTATTGCAGGAGGCCTCGTATGCTCTCTTGTCTCGAGTGCGGCACTCGGCGGTAGGATAATGGTGCTTTGGCCCACTCTTGAGATGCTGCTGGGTTTCGTGATTTCATGGCTCGCACTTTTCTTCATCCTTCTTGTTCCCGCACTTCGACCATTGCGAGAGGGACCTGGTCAGCAGTTACGTGAACAAGGATTGAGTTAGGGTCCCTGGCGTGGTTGACTCACGGATCTTGGAATTCGCAGAATGTCTTCGTGAAATTGAGAGGTTTAAATTTCCGGTCTCTCGGGATTCAGATCTAAGCCATGAGTATTCCCGGGAAGTGCCGATCCAGAACCTTGAGGGGCGCGAATTTTCTGCTACCGTTAACCTGCGGCCAAGAGAGACCTTAGTTTGTGCTGACGATAAATCTGCCTACGCCATTGTAGGCGATTGTGAAGGCAATGAAGAATATCTTATTCGGATCTACGCGGCAACGCAGAATGGTGTCAAGGTTTTCCATCAAGAGTCTCCTGTTTCTCCCCGGGTTCATCTCTTCGAGAAGGGCTTCTTGTGGGTGCGCCGAAATATCTCTCAGCGGCCATATAGTGTCTTCTGGTGGAATCGTGAATGCGATCATCCAGTACTTTTGTTCGAAAAACATGATTGTACATGCCGGGTCGATCTCCGTAGCGTTGGAGATGGAATTGCGATATTAACTTCACGAGGACCTGAGATAACAGATCACTGGATCATCTCTGGCGAGGCTGATGGAATTCCGGTATGCCGTCCCTTGATATCCGGTTGTTCTGATGCAGATGCTGTGGTCTGGAATGGTAAAATTGTCGTCCTTGATCGAGAATTAGGGCGCATTCGAATCTGTGGATCTCGGTTAGCTGAGGCGTTATCTCCGCCGGGCTTTACGGCTGAGCATATTCATGCCTCGGGAGATTCTATTTTTGTTATAGGAAGATATAGAGGACGGCAGGCAGCATGGCTTCCTATGCAAGGGTCGGAGGCGATATGGATAGCCCCGCCCGCAGGTAAGATTCTTCCCTCATCTGAGCTTATAAATGGACACCCAGTTTTCCTTGTTTCTTCACCGATTCACAAGCCACAGACGGTCAATCCTTGCGCTCATGGTGAGCTGGCGCCTATCTCCACTGGGCGAGCAGATGTCAGCTGTATTATCGCTAGCAGCGATGATAATACACCAATACGGATTACAACCTTCCTGCCTCCTAGTGCGGGACCCCACTCCCTTGTCGTGCATGTGTATGGTGCCTATGGGATCAGCCTTGAAGGGCATTTCGACCCTTTCACAGACGACCTTCTTTCCCGTGGAATCGGGGTCGCCTTCTGTCATGTTCGCGGCGGTGGTGAAAACGGCCCTGACTGGCACAAACAAGCTACAGGTATGCATAGGATCCGATCTCTCGAAGATCTTCTCGCTTGCCTGAAATTACTTCGCAGCCACCCTGCCGTTGCCCCAGGGAAAATCATACTGACCGCGGCGAGTGCAGGTGGATTAACTGCGGCGTTGGCTTGTCTCCGTGAACCTACGTGGTTGCGTGGGCTATACCTTGTGCACCCTTTTGTAGACCCGCTCTCAACACTCACGGACCCGAATGCTAAACTCGCTACGACGGATTGGGCTGAATTCGGTGATCCCAGGCATAATTTAGATCTTAGAACTTTTCTCAAACAGCATTCCCCGATGAAGATCGTACAGGAGATGCGTGCCCGAAGTTGCCCGCTTCCCCCTGCCTGGATCCGCGCAGCCCATCACGATTCCCGAGTCGACTCGACAGCCGTGAAACGATTTAGCCAGTTATATCGACGTGCCTCGCTGTCCACCAAGGCTTCACACGTCACCTTCAGGTTCACTGGCGGAGGCCATATCGGCGGGCAATCGGCCGAGATGGCCCATGAGGAGAACTTGCTTGCTCACGCCTGGTTGCTTGATCTCCTCGATGTCCCGCTTTCGGAAGTCCCCCGACACTCAGATGCGTCAGGACGTCGTGTTCCTCAGGATGTGAACAGGGAGAAGTGGAAGGAGTACAGCGACGGGCGGTAGACGTGCTGGCCCACTTCGATGACTCGGCCGTCGGTGGCGTAGCCGGTGCGGTTCATGGTCAGGAGCGGCGCGCCTTCGGTCTCGCCCAGTTCCTGTGCCTCTTTCGCCGTCGCTTCGCGGGCGCCGATCACCTGGCGGGCGGACGTGACCTCTACTTTGCGGGCGGACAGGCAGCGGTAGAGGCCGTTCTCGCCGAGCTCCTGCCATGTGGGCGCGATGTCCAGGGGGATGAGGTTGGTCAGCAGTGCTAGGGGGTGGTTGTCCGCGTAGCGGAGCCGGCGTACCGCCAGTAGGCCTTCGCCTTGGGGGATGCCGAGCTGTTCTGCCTCGTCCTGGGTTGACTCGCGCATTTCGTAGGAGAGCACCTTCGTGGAGGGTGCGAAGCCGGCCTCCGCCAGGTCGTCGTTCAGTGACGACAGCTTCATGGGGCGGTGGACGTGCGGTGGGGTGACCCGTGTCCCGACGCCGCGGCGGCGCGTCAGCAGCCCCCGCGACGCCAGCTCCTGCAGTGCCCGGC
>ERZ773067.1177-NODE-1177-length-14348-cov-2.876583_pt1 | contig 14348 bp, 13 predicted proteins | sample MGYA00580622_ERZ773067 | MGnify/ENA primary metagenome ERZ773067 (study PRJEB29015, sample SAMEA2737998) | human oral metagenome | biome: human oral; feature: human-associated habitat; material: dental | place: China | collected 2113 ...
TAGCCAAGCCTTGACATTCCTGTATCTACTTTTATATGTATTTTAAGCTTTCCTTTGCATTTTACTGCCTCTGCGCTGTATTCAAGAGCCTTCGCCTCACAGGTCACAGCCTGAGTTATATTAAAACAGATAAGCCTGTCAACCTGCTCCCTCGGAGTATGTCCTAAGATGAGTATTGGCATGGTTATTCCGTTAAACCTAAGCTCCATTGCCTCATCTATACTACTGACCGCAAGATAATCAGCTCCTAATTCCTGCAACTTTGCCCCCACCTTCACCGAGCCATGCCCATAAGCATCTGCCTTTACTATACCTGCAAACTTAACATTTTCTCCGATATGCTCTTTTATTTTTTTATAATTATATTCTATCGCATCCAGGTTAATTTCTGCCCAGGTTCTTTTAAGTGTTGATTTCATCTCTATCCTCTTTTCGTAAGCTTTACATCCAAATATTAGTCAACAATTATAGTCCAAAGTCTTTAAAATGCAAGTACTTATCCCAAATTATTCACGAAACATCTTGCTAAATATCGTAATCAATCCACATCCCCCCAATTACTATGTTTTGCAATATCACATCAACTGCCGACACCTACAAACTGGCTGTTGTAAAGCTCTGAATAAAATCCCTTCTTTTCAAGAAGCTCTTCATGATTTCCCTGTTCTATTATCTTTCCTGCCTTCATTACAAGGATGATATCAGCTTCTTTTATGGTCGAAAGCCTGTGTGCAACTATAAAGCTTGTTCTGCCTTCCATCAAGCGGTTAAATGCTTTCTGGATTTTGATTTCGGTTCGGGTATCAATGGATGAAGTCGCCTCATCAAGTATAAGCATAGGAGGTAAAAGAAGCATAACTCTGGTTATACATAAAAGCTGCATCTGCCCTTTGGAAAGTCCGCTTCCATCCTCGTCTATTACAGTATTGTAGCCATCTTTCAGCTTGCTTATAAAACTATGTGAATGAGCCGCCTTTGCTGCTGTTATTACTTCCTCGTCTGTAGCATCAGGCTTTCCCATAACTATATTTTCCCTGATAGTACCATTTCTGAGCCAGGTCTCCTGAAGCACCATTCCGTATGATTTTCTAAGACTATGTCTGGTAAGCTCTCTTATGTCAGTATTTTCTACCTTTATACTTCCGCTGTCAACATCATAAAATCTCATAAGCAGATTGATAATAGTTGTCTTGCCACAGCCCGTAGGCCCTACTATAGCTATTCGTTGGCCTTTTTTCACACTTAGGCTAAGCCCTTCTATCAGTTTTTTATCTTTTACATAAGAAAATTCCACATTTTCTAATTCTATATTGCCTATATCCTTTGTTATTTTTTTATCAACCTCATTTGCCTTATCTGCTCCTAGAACAGTTTTCCCGTCTTCTGTCTCAACATCCTCATTTATAAGTTCAAGAAGGCGTCCTGCACAGGCTATAGCATTTTGAAGCTCGGTAATTATTCCTGAAATTTCATTAAAAGGCTTGGTATACTGGTTTGCATAAGCTAAAAATGCAGAAAGTCCTCCTACGCTTATGCCTCCGTTTACTACCTGAAATGCTCCCACAAGCCCAACCAGAGCATAGACAATATTGTTGACAAATCTTGTGGCAGGATTGGTGATTGAGGAGAAAAATATAGCTTTAAGAGAAGCCTTTTCTATTTTTTCATTTATTTCATCAAAGACCTCAACTACCTTTTCTTCCCTGCCATAAGCCTTGACAACCTCCATACCGCCTATCATTTCGTTTATTAAAGAGGTCTGCTCCGCCCTGGTTTCTGACTGGAGCTTAAAGAAAGAATAGGTATGCTTTGAAATGAAACGCGCTACCAGCAATGACAATGGAGTCAGTACCATTACTATAAGTGCCGTAAATATATCAATTCTAAGCATAAATACAAGCGTGCCCAGTATGGTTGCAATTCCTGTAAAGCTCTGTGTAAAGCCAAGCAAAAGTCCGTCCGAAAACTGGTCTGCATCTGCAATTACCCTGCTTACAATATCACCTGTAGAATGTGAATCCAGATAACTTAAAGGAAGCTTTTCAATCCTTTTAAAAGCGTCATTTCTGATATCCCTTACTACATTATAAGCTATTTTATTGTTTATGGTAGTCATTATCCACTGAAACAGTGAGGTAGTGCCTGCCACTATGGCTGCTGTTATAATTATTTCAAATATTTTGTCAAACTTTGTCTGCCCTCTTCCCACTATAAGATCAATGGCATCACCAAATAATATAGGCAGATACAGCGTCAAAACCACTGTAATCATCGCCATTACAAGTGATACAAAAAGCAGTATTTTATAATGTCCTATATAAGCAAGAACTGCTTTAATTATCTTTTTGTTATCTTTCATGTTTACTCCCATTATCTATACTGCGAATTATAAATCTCTTTATATACCTCACAAGTTGCAAGCAGTTCTTCGTGCTTCCCAAGTCCTACCATATCACCGTCATCCAGCACTACTATCTTATCTGCCTGCATAATAGAAGAAGTACGCTGAGATACTATAAATACTGTCGGCTTATAATCCAGTGCATTAATAGCTTTTCTAAGAGCCAAATCTGTTGCATAGTCAAGGGCGGATGAACTGTCATCAAGAATTAGAATTTCAGGCTTGCCTACAAGTGCTCTTGCTATGGAAAGTCTCTGTTTCTGTCCTCCTGAAAGATTCCTGCCCTCCTGCTCTATTATAAAATCAAGTTTGCCCTCTTTAGAATTCACCACATCTTCCGCCTGAGCTATATGCACTGCTTCCATTATCTCATCATCAGTCGCGGTTTCATTTCCCCATTTTATATTATCTCTTATACTTCCCTTAAAAAGTGAAGCTTTCTGTAAAACAACAGCTACTGTTTTCCTAAGTTCTTTAAAGCCATAATCAGCTACAGCCTTCCCTTTAACCCTTATTTCATCTTCACTTGCATCATAAAATCTCGGAATGAGGCTGACCAGAGAGGTCTTTCCCGAACCTGTACCTCCGATTATACCTACAGTTTCACCTTTTTTTACAGTAAAACTTATATTATTCAAAGCATTTTCTTCTTTATCCGGAGATGCCTTACCATTATAATTTAGAGTTACATTTTCAAATTCAACCATACTGTCTGCATTTTCATCTTCATCTTTAACAAAAACATCTGTGCCCTCTTCCATTCCCGGCTCTATCTCAAGTATACTCTGTACCCTGTTGCCACAGGCTATGGAGCGGGTAATATTAAGGAACATGTTTGCAAATTTTACCAGTTCTATAAGAATCTGTGACATATAGTTATAAAGTGCCACAATCTGTCCCTGAGTGAGAGCACCGTCTTCAACACGAATAGCCCCCTTATATATAAGTGCCGCTATACCTATATTTATAATTACATAAGTTAAGGGATTCATAAGAGAAGATACCATTCCAACCTTTTTACTTATACCGGTTAAAAATGTATTGGAAGCTTCGAAGTTCCTTATTTCCTCATCTTCCTTGCAAAATGCTCTAATAACTCTTACCCCGGTAAGATTTTCCCTTGTCTTTTCAAGCACCTTGTCAAGGGCTGATTGTACTTCCTTATACCTTGGAATACACCAATGCATTACACCAAATACAACAGCGGACAGCACAATTATGGTAATTACGAAGATAACCGCAATATGAGTATCTATGGTAAATGCCATAACTACCGCACCAAGCACTATAAACGGTGAACGAAGGAACAGCCTGAGTGTAAGGTTGACACCGGTCTGAATCTGGTTCATATCGCTTGTAAGCCTTGTTATAAGCGTATTGGTACCCAATCTGTCTATATCTGAAAATGAAAGTTTCTGAATATGTGAAAATACTGCATGCTTCACCTGTTTAATAAAACCTACACTGGCTTTAGCCGCAAAAAACTGGGCTGTAATTGAAAATGTAAGCCCCACAAAACCCAGTCCTACAAGCACAAGGCAGAGCCTTATTATGAGTCCCTTATCATTGCCGCCTATTCCTTTATCTATTATATATGCCATCACAAGCGGTACTATGAGGTCAAGGCAGGCTTCAAAGAGCTTGAAAAGAGGGCCAAGTATGCTTTCGAATTTATAATCACGGATGTATATTAATAGTTTTCTCAATGTTTATCTCCCGGCTTTTAGTTTAATTTAACTAGTATAGTATAGCACAACTATAAAGGCAAAAAAATCCCCCTTTCAACTTCTTATCGAAATTGCAAGGGGAAAATCTTTTTAAAATCATTTAAGAATTACATCATTGCTTAATATAATGCTGCAAATCCTTCTTCAAGATCCGCTATAATATCATCCACATGTTCAGTTCCTATCGAAAGCCTTATTGTATTAGGTTTAATATTCTGTTCTGCAAGCTCCTCTTTTGAAAGCTGAGAATGAGTTGTAGATGCAGGATGAATTACAAGTGACTTTACATCAGCAACATTTGCAAGGAGAGAGAAAATCTTCAGATTGTCTATAAACTTCCAGGCTTCTTCCTGACCTCCTTTAATTTCAAAGGTAAATATGGATGCCCCTCCATTAGGAAAATACTTTTTATAAAGATTGTGGTCGGGATGTCCTTCAATCGAAGGATGATTTACCTTATCTACCTTAGGATGATTGTTCAGATATTCAACAACCTTCTTTGTATTTTCACTATGTCTGTCCAGTCTTAAAGACAATGTCTCAACTCCCTGTAAAAGAAGGAAGGCATTAAACGGCGATATAGTTGCACCTGTGTCCCTTAGAAGAATAGCACGAATATAGGTTACAAAAGCTGCCTGTCCGACTGCATCATAAAACGATATTCCATGATAGCTTGGATTAGGAGCTGTGATATTTGTAAACTTACCACTTTCCTTCCAGTTAAACTTTCCCGACTCAACTATGACTCCGCCCAGGGTGGTTCCATGACCGCCTATGAACTTTGTCGCAGAATGAACTACAATATCTGCCCCATGCTCTATCGGTCTGATGAGATATGGGGTTCCGAAAGTGTTATCCACCACAACAGGGAGTCCGTATTTATGAGCAAGCTGTGAAACAGCATCAATATCAGGAATATCGCTGTTAGGATTTCCAAGAGTTTCTATAAAAACAGCTCTTGTATTCTCTTTTATAGCTGCTTCAACTTCAGAGAGATTATGTATATCCACAAAGCTGGTTTCAATACCGTATTGAGGAAGTGTATGTGCCAGGAGATTATAGCTTCCGCCATAAATTGTTTTTTGTGCTACTATATGTCCTCCGTTTGCAGCTAAAGCTTCAATGGTATAAGTTATTGCCGCCGAACCTGAAGCAAGGGCAAGGGCTGCACTTCCACCTTCTAAAGCAGCTATTCTTTTTTCCAAAACTTCCTGAGTTGAATTGGTAAGTCTGCCATATATATTACCAATATCCGCTAAGCCAAATCTGTCTGCTGCATGTTCGCTATTATGAAATACATAAGATGTTGTCTGGTAAATAGGTACGGCTCTGGCATCTGTTACGGGATCCGCCTGCTCCTGTCCGACATGTAACTGTAAAGTCTCAAATTTATATTTGCTCATAGTATCAATCTCCTTTTCTAATGACATTGTGTTTACACTTAACATAACCGGTTGTTTTTTGATGGGATTATATTACCACCTTTTTTATCATTTGAAAAATCGATTGATTTTATACTTTGATATAAATTTAGCTTATATCAATGATGTAAAACCCAAGCATTTTTATAAGTACCGGGCAAACATCCTAAAAGATATTTATTTTATAGATTATAAGGCTTTTTTAAATACTGCTAAAAGAAGGATATAATATAATATAATATACCGTAAATACAAGAAAAAATCCCCTTGCAATTTCTTAATTGAAAATGCAAGGGGAAATGCAAAGGGAAAATATACAGTAACAGCCATAGAATTTCTTCTTTATCAGAACTTGGTTTACTTAATATCTGCCCACTTTATATAATGCACCATATTTTAAAGGTATTACCACCTTTCCTTTTTTATTAATAAAACCAAATTTCAATTCCTTGTCTATCTCTTTACCGACAAGAGCTAATCCTTCATTAAAATACCAAGTAACATCATACTTTAGAGGAATTATCATTTTACCTTTTCTATTTATGAAACCCGATTTGCCATTCCAACGCACCAACATTAAACCTTCTATAAATTTAGTAGAGTCCTCAGTAACATCATATTTTATCGGTATTACTTTCTTACCTTGTTTATTTATAAAACCAAATTTATATCCTTTTGACACATAAAGCAAGCCATTTTGATATCCGACCCCTATACTGTCATAATTTAATTTAAGTACTGTTTTACCTTTCTTGTCTATACATACATTCTTGCCATTTTTAATTACAATAGCTAATCCCTCACTAAAAGAACATACATTGTCATACTTTAATGCTATTACTTCTTTACCTAGTTTATTTACAAACCCCCATTTACCGGCCTTCTCTACAGCTGCTAAACCCTCACTAAAAAATCTTACGTTATCATAATTTAACGGCACTACTTCCTGACCTTGGTTATTTACAAAACCATATTTATCGTCCTTATATACACCAATTAAACCCTCAATAGAAATTCCGACTCCATCATATTTTACTTCTACTACTTCCTTTCCTTGGTTATTAACAAGCCCCCATTTACCATCCAGCTGTACAGCAGCTAAACCCTCTTTAAAATTTCCCACACTATCATACTTTAATGGCACTACTTCCTTCCCTTGTTTATCAACAAAACCATATTTACCATTCTTACTCACACTTGCTAAACCCTCGCTAAAACAATCAGCCACATCGTCATATTTTAGAGGAACTACTATTTCATCTTTTTTGTTGATAAAACCATATCTTCCATTTTTCCCTACTTTACTTACTCCTTCTACAAAGCCATACGCATAATCATACTTTAGCGGTATGACTATTTTACCTTTTTTATCCATGAAACCATAATTACCTTTACCACCAAGCTCGCTTTGGTCTGAAATTAAAATCAATCCCCCCATAACCGAGCTGTCACAATAATGTTTTTTTGTATCAGCAGCCTTTACTTCTGTAGATGTTATCAATCCACACAACAGTGTTATTATTATAATAATACTTATTTTTCTTATATGTCCTTTAATCTTATTCATATCTTCCCACCCTCTTATTTTGATAATTTCCCAAAATATCCCATCTAATTCCAAGTATTGGCTTTAGATATTCCACAAGACGTTTCGTAAATAATTTGGGGTTAAACTATTTAACATACTTTTTTATATTATCCAAGGTTACTATATTCCATCCACCATTTATTTTTTTGAATTTAGAAGCAAACTTATCATATTCTTCCACAGATATTTCTTTTGGCTTACCATCTGCCAATTTAGTGCAAGTATTCTCTATTGTTTCATCAGTAAGCATCGAAGTTTGCTCTATACGATGATAGATTTGAGTAAAAATACCTTTTTTATCAAGTTTATATATAACTTCGTGGTTGCTTACAGTGTCATTTCTCATACTATAAAATGGTATCATAAGATAGTTCTTATACGATAGATAATCATTCTGCCACATCGCATCATCAATCAATGCTTTCTCACCAATTTCTGATACATAATAAAACTTAGTCTTTATAGCTTTATTATTCTTATTAATATAGACAGCACCATCTCCAGCTGATCTTCCATCAGCATAGCTGCCAAAGTATCCTACAAGCAGGTCTTTTTTCCCATCAGCATTGATATCAGCAATTATAAAATACGGTTTATCTCCCACATCTTCCGTTTCAGCTTCTTTATCCAGGATGTCCTTTAATATCTTTACATATTCTTTTTTCACAGCCTTGCTAAGCCCTTTTGCATATGCAGATACAGTGTAATTACCTGTTGCAAACAAAACTAAGACTAAAATTATAATAAAATTTCTTATTCTTTTACTCACTCTATTACCCTCCTGATAGATTTTATAATATTCTAACCAAGCTTTTATAATAAAAAGCTAATTGGGACTATTTAAATACATCCTTATACAAAATCTGAACTTCCTTAGGATTATTTACCGGGATTCTGACATAATATCTCTCTACAATATCATATTCATATATCTCCCCAACGCTTCCCTCATTATATCTATTTCTGTCTATCATCATAAATAGGTTCCCATCTATGTATGCTTCAGCTGAAACAGTATATTCATCAGGCATAGTTGGCTTAATGTTGAGTAGTTTAAGTAAATCATTTGTAATTATTTTTTTCTTTCCCTTTGAATCATAATAATATAGTACTTTACCATAAAGATGTGTCGAATTCCTCAGGCTAAATGTTTTCACCTTACCTTTATTATCCACATTAAAATCTTTTATATAATAAGTTTCTCCACCGTCATACTTCATTTTCCCTATTAAATTCTTTGTCATCAGTTTTAAACTGTTTTTCTTATTAGGCTGAGCCTTATATACACAGCCACCCATTAAATGTCCCGCCTTACCTGAATGTAATGACATTGAAAAATAAATATCTGATTTTTTTCTTTTCATTTGAATCAGTTTGCAGGAATCTGTGCCGGAAAGTAATTTTTCAAAATCTATTTTTCCTAATAAAACAGGGGCTTTATTTGATTTTAAATCCTTACACCATATTTTTGTAAAATTTCCGGAATAATTGAGTTCCTGATAGATTGCGTAACGGCCATCAGTCTTCATTGAAAACTCAAACCGCTCTCCCGTATTCAGTTCGGAATCTTTTTCACCATTCTTAAATATAATGCTTTTAATAATCTTATTTACGCCCTGATTGTTTTCTTCATATTGGTTAACAACAAGATATTCTTTATTAAAACGTCCCAGTATATTTCCTTTATCAGTTAATTCCTTATATTCATTTCCATTTTTATCAACTGAATATACTGTATCCTTATGCTGCATATAGAATCTGTTGTTCATATAATAGAACTCACCTCCGGCATCATCAAACGCCTTGGATACCTCTTTGGTTGTATTATCATAAACAGCTATAAAAGAGCCTTTTTCCCCTGTAGGATAAGCTAAATATTCAGCCCAAGCCGCAGTTTTAGGCAAAGCATTTTTCCCGAATTTCCTAAAATACACCTTATCTCCTATTTTCCTGAAATATTCAGCCTTTGCCGGAATAGTTTGAAGCATAAGACTTATCATAAATACTGGAATAAAAAGTAATACACTTAAAATTCTGTTTATAATCCCTTTTTTCTTTAATTTGATACACATAGCAAACCCTCCTCATATAAATTATCCACAAAATACACTTTCCCCTACAATGCTATAACACAATTTTTATCTTGATAATCCCTCCTTCCGTAACTTCGGCACCTATCTTACCTCCATGCCCTTCCACAATAGCCTTTGCCATAGAAAGTCCTATTCCATGCCCGCCTGTTTCAGAGTTTCTGGATGCATCTGCCCTGTAAAATCTGTCAAAAAGATGTTCTGCATTTTCTTTGGTCAAATTCTCTGCCAGATTAGAAGTTTTTATTATTATGTGTCCGTTTTTCTTTTTAAGTTCAAAGTTTATATTACCCTCGCCTGCGGAATATTTAATCGCATTATCAAATATTATATTCAAAAGTTCCCTTATACCTTCAATATCACCATTAAGAGTGAGTTTAGGTTCTACTTTGGCTGTAAGCTTCTTGCCGTTTACTTTGGCGAGTCCTGAGAAAGAATTAGCAGTCTCTGCGGCAAGCTCTGATATTGAAAAATCCGTAAACTTAAGGCTGTCCTTTCCTTCATCAAGCTTTGAGAGATGAATAAGAGCATTAGTCAGCCTTGTAAGTCTTCTGACCTGTGTCTTAATATCGCTTAGCCACTCATTTTCATCCCCGTTTATTTCCATCACACCTATATCAGCCTCTATAATTGCAAGCGGAGTTTTTATTTCATGTCCTGCATCTGTTATAAATCGTTTCTGCTTCTCATAGCTTTTTGACACAGGAGCTATTATTTTCCCGGAAAATGCTAAAACTACTGCAAATACTGTAATCCATCCCACAAATGAAGCTGCAAGGCTTACTAATAAGAAATATCTTGTATTGGAAAGACTGTTAAAACAGTCCAAACACAATACAGAATTATATCCGTTTAAGGTGAGCTTCATATATCTGAAATCTTTATAAAAACCTTTATCTGAGTTTCCCTTATAAATTATCTTTGCATATCTTTCACTGTCTTCCTCTGATACAGAAAAGATATTTCCTGTATCATTCATCACAATATTTCCTTCGCAGTCAAAGCTTACCACAAAATATCTGCTTTCAAATTTTACTTCAGGAGAAATGCCCTCATCAAAGGGATCAAAATGGCCTTCTCTGTCTCTGTCCGGAGGTCCATGTTTAGCTTCTTCCCTGTTGTAATGCTCTGCCAGATAATCTATGGTTCTGTCGGCATTATCTATTATTTTCTTATAATTAATAAAATTAATTCCACCAACTATAAGACCCAGTATGACAAGGGTTACAGCCATCGACACAGCAATCAGCTTGAAACGAAGCCTTGAAATTATATTATTTTTCTTCATTAATACGGATAATCCTTTCTACTTTGCCATATTAAGCGAGTATCCCAAATTTCTGGTCACCTTTATCTCTATATCTGCCTTAAGAGAAGTAAGTTTCTTTCTTAAATAAGAAATATAAACCCAGACTACGCTTATATCAGCTTCTGTATCAAAACCCCAGATTTTTTCCATAAATTTTTCAGCAGAAATGAGATTCTTCGGATAGCTCATAAGCAATTCCATCATCTGAAATTCCTTATTGGAAAGCTTAAATTCTCCTGTTTTGGTAGAAAGGACAAAACTTGCCCTGTTTAAGGAAACATTGCCAAATTCAAGTACCGAATCACCCTCTGCCATCTTGCTTCTGGTCATAGCCCTTATTCTTGCAAGCAATTCCTTAGGCTCAAAAGGTTTGGTAAGATAATCATTTGCCCCAAGGTCAAGACCTTCTACCTTATCGTCCACCTCTGATTTTGCGGTAAGCAGTAAAACCGGTATTAGGTTTCCTTTATTTCTAAGCTCCTTAAGCACAGTCAATCCGTCTTTCTTAGGCATCATTATATCCAAAATCACACCGTCATATGTATCCGTTTCAAGATAATCCAGTGCTTCTTCTCCGTCAAATACCGCATCTACACTATATTTACCGGCTTCAAGTATGGCTTTTACAGCTTTTGAAAGCGATTTTTCATCTTCTGCAAGCAATAATCTCATATACTCTCCTTTTGAGTTCCTTTTTACCTATTTTATCATAAGTACTAAGTTCAGTCTTCGCCTTACGGCTTGATTTGCACTGCACTAGCACCTGCGGTGCGTCGTCGTTAAGTGTTCACATTATATCATAAGTACTAAGTTCAGTCTTCGCCAAAATAGGCTCGACTTCACTAAGTACTTAGATACCGCTCTCACTAAACTCAATCTTCGCCTTACGGCTTGATTTCGTTAAGTGTTCACATTATATCATACTTATATTAAAAAAGCCCTTCCGACTGTAAATTATTATAAGTCAGAAGGGGGTTCTCTACATATCTATCCCTGCATATCCATACGAATAGAGAGAGTTATTATCAACCTATGATTTGGAGAATGCTCTACAAAAGAGAAGCCTATCCGGTTTACTTTTCTCATCACATAATATATAATACTATATAAAGAAAACTTCAAATCTCAAGAATAGAAAGGCGGTAAATATGAACTTAGCTAAAATATCAGCAAACGGTCAAATCACCATACCTATTGAAATAAGAAAACACCTTGGTTTAAAATCAGGTGATAAAATTCTATTTTTACAAAAATATAATGGTGAAATTACTATCAGTAATGCCTCAGCCATTGCAATTCAAAAAGCTCAGAAGGCATTTTCCGGAGTAGCTGAAATGATGGATATTACAAACGAAGATGATGTTCAAGCACTTGTAGATGAAGTACGCTATGGGGAGAACTAAAAATGCAAATACTTATAGACACAAATATCCTTTTTTCTGCACTAATTCTCCCTAATTCTAAACCGGCCAAAGCCTTATTGCATACTGCCAATAATCATGAAATAGTTTTGTGTAAGCAAAATATAACAGAACTTTTTGATATTCTTAATCGAAAAGCACCTAATTCTGTAACAGCCGCTGAAACCCTATTTAAAGAAATGTCATATACTCTAATTCCTACAGTTAAAAAAACTAAGCAAAAAATTCGTGATGTAAAAGATCAACCTATTCTAAATGCTGCTATTGCATCAAACGTGGATATAATTATTACCGGAGATAAAGATTTTTTAAGTCTGGATATTAAACATCCAAAATGCATGACTGCTACAGAATTTCTTGAATTTGAAAATATCGAATAACCCCTTCTGATTGGAGCTTAATCTGAAGAGATTACTTAGTTAATTTCTCTCCATTGCAGAAATCAAATATTATGTATACACACAGGTCTGTTATGCTACCTATTTTCAGGCTTGATAAGGCAATCAGCTACCGCAACCATAAATCCTATAACTGCAATCAACTTATTAAGATATATATTACGCTCTTTTAACCTTTTATTATTTTTCATAGTACTCTCACCCCACCCTATGATAGAAGTATACCTTAAACTTTTATTATTTCTAAGTTTAGGGTGTTAATTACTTTTTTACAGGCATCAAGACACTGTGAAACAAAATTAGCACAATCTGAAATCCAATCAGGATAATTTTTATTATTTAACTTTGATTCCATATCTATGGACTCTGTCATTGTATTACCCGATCCCATATCTTCAATATATAAAGCAGCTACTATTTTCATCTCTTCTGATAACTCATTCCAACTCTTCTTTAAGATTTCTATATTCTTTTCAGTTGTATTTACCGTTGCGACATAGTCCGGATTAAGGTGTTCATTTATATAAACAGCAATACTCTCGTACCCATCCGGTTCATTATTATTACACTTTCTTTCTAATTCTGCTTCTTCCTCTTCTGTATAATAAACCATCATTTCCATTTTACATAATACATTGTCTGTAGCTCTTTCTATAAGTTCTTCTTCAGGCATATCTACATACATCTCTTTGTAAAGCTTATATGCATCTAAAAAATCAGATGAAAATTCACTTACTTTCTCCTTATCCGGGCTTGGATCGGAAGCCAGAGCTGTCTCCATAAATTTATCAACCTTATTTTGCAGTTCTAATCGCCCATCTTCTAATTGATTATCCGCATTCTTGTCTACAGTAATATTACCGGGTTTTGCAAATACATCTGTGGGGAACATTATTATAGTTGCCGATACTATAATCCCTAAGCATACACCGAACATTTTATTTTTTAACATTCATTTTCCTCACTTTCTGTCATAATTTTGCACTACAATTTCTCTTAAGAAATATAACACTCCTCACTAACTATTGTATATTAAGTTATCTCTGTTATGTACCTTTAAATTGTAATGCGTGTAAAATGCAGCTCCTGTTTAACTTCTTAAAATCACGATATGTCAGCGAACATAATCCGTAACAACAGTATCAAAATCATATGATAAATCTTTTTTCTTAAACCATAAATCAGGCACACCGCCTACCATCGACACTCTGACCCAAGTATCTTTTCGCTCTTCAATATCACAAGAAGCACTTACCGCTCCCTGTTCTTTCCCATTAACAGCATCATATCCTATTGCCTCATGAACTACCGCCTGATTAGCATTGTCCGCAAAAGAAGATGGTTCAAAATTGAGCTTACTTTTTTCAACACTTCCCCGAGTACGCGGAATATCACCGGATACTTTAGTAACTCTGCAAATCTCATCTTTCTCATCTATCACTACAACTATATCATTTTTCTTAAGAGAACAATCAACATCTTCATCCATATCCAGACGAACTGAATCTCCATCTGCATTTGTCGTTATCACATAAGGCTGTTTTAAGTTAACATCCTCTGTTAACATAGCGATCTTGCCGTTAAACTCTTTGAATTCCGGCTTCTCTTGATTTGCCTGTGAACTCTCATGTGAGCTTTGATGTGAACTCTGATTAATTATGTCCTTCGAGGAAGTCTGTTCAGTATTCTCAGTTTTTGCACAAGCAGTCAAGATAACTAATGCTAATATGATTAGACTTAAAATTTTTTTCATACTTAATCACTCCTTTCACATTTTAACTTAAGCAAGGAATCCCCTTGCTTGTCTATAAATGATTCCCCCTGTCTCATATAGCTTCACTCACTTAATATATAGAATATTTTTAATTTATATTATAATATTTGTAAAAATAGTCATATATATGGTAAAATTCTTACAAAATGCTAATGGCTGATATATTTATGGATTATATACACTTTACTATTATTATATCTTAGTATATAATAATTAAGA
>ERZ773067.1179-NODE-1179-length-14313-cov-4.086548_pt1 | contig 14313 bp, 13 predicted proteins | sample MGYA00580622_ERZ773067 | MGnify/ENA primary metagenome ERZ773067 (study PRJEB29015, sample SAMEA2737998) | human oral metagenome | biome: human oral; feature: human-associated habitat; material: dental | place: China | collected 2113 ...
TGTAGGCGATTCCGATGTCTCCCTGTACAGTCTGTCCATCAGCCACGCCGTCCTTATAGATTCTCGCCAAGAGACCTTGCTCACTCTCCGCTGTTCGAAAGGGCGTAGCGGTAAGACCGAGCATTTTAACATAAGGCACGCGCGCAGCCACATGGTCAATGATGCGTCGATACGTTTTTGCTGTGGAATGGTGTGCTTCGTCGATAATCAGATACAGCTCTTCCTCGGACTCCAACCAATCGTTTAAACGCTCAAGATTCCTGCTCAGACTATCTTTGCTGATGATCAAAAGATCGTCAAACGGTTGGATGTCGGATGTCCTGTCATGTGAAGGTGCACCCGAGATAATTCGGTAGTGAAAGCTGCTGATATGCGGCAATTCCGATGCATAGGCGTATCTCTGAAAGGAATCGGCAGCCTGCTCAAGCAACGTCTGTCGATGGGCAAGCCACAACACCTTGCGTTCGCGATCAATGGCGTTTCGCAGCAGCCATGTAGAAGCCGTATATGTCTTGCCTCCGCCGGTAGGCAAAACGACAAGCGTGCTGTAGCTTGCATGCGTCTCATCCAGACGATCCAAGGCCGACATCGCATCGCGCTGATGCTCAAACGGGCTTCGCGGATTCATACCTGCCTGCGGATACACTTCACCGGCCGCCGTATTTTTAATATAGTTCTTCGCCACACGATTTCCCCCTTCGCGAAAGTTCGACTTTGATTAAATATATTCGTCAAAAGATGGCTGGAAACCTCCCCCTCCATCTAAGCCTCGCAGCCACCTCTCAAACAGTTGGAACAGCAAACGTGAAACCGCATAAAAATGTGTATCTCTAGGAGATTGCTTCACTTTATTCTCCATTTAACGCGAGCAAGTTATTAGTAGATAGAGATTTTAACTTTATGATATACTAAATATAGAGGCTTTATAAAAACCTAAAGGATAGGGAGCGATTTATAGTGGCAAAACTAAAAAATGTAGAAAAGAAAATATGGGAAACAGAAGGCTTCGATGTAAGATTCATGTATAAAGGCAAAGATGTGCGTGGTGATAAGCAGGGAATTCCTCAATGGACGGGAAAAAATCATTCTCGCAATGATATGACAGTGGCGAAATGGAAAGAGAAATTCAAACAACAGTATCCAGGATATGATGTCGAGGTGTTGGACGGGAATGGTGACGTGGTTCAAGGCAGGACGCAATTATCCACATTACGTGATACGTATTCTGAAGATGAATGAAACTGAGGCCGGGGCACTCCTCAACAGATCTGTCTTAGCATAAATTTTCAGGACATATGTTCATCTGCCACACGAAGCGATATTAAGTTGCTTTTACACCCGTTTACTGCGACAACTTTATCAAGAAGGCACGCTGTACATATATCCTCACGTCTTATAGCATATCCCGCCAACGAAGTGTTATGAACCATTTACTTAAAAATTTCTACAAGAAAAACAAACCGTAAATTCGCAAAGTAACTTCCGCTGATGTAAGTCTATGGGATTTAGTCTAAGAAAGCCGATAGGAGTAAGTGCGAGAAGCATCAGAATTTGTATGCAATGGATGACTTGAACACAATATCGTCTTAAAAGCGACCGAACCATAAGGGATAATCTAGAAAGAAGGACATGCTTCGCACTCCGAAAAGCGAGGCTTTTCAGAGTAAGTTCCACCCTGGCGGGATTTACTATGAGAAAGACGTGCAGCGCAAGATCAGCCCTTTAGAAACCTAGGAGACTGCACGACATCTTCCGGCGCAACATACGAGATGCCCAAAAGAGCGGCCAGTTCCTCGGAAAAAACGAACGTAAACATCTCATAGGGAGACTTGCCGCTGTAAATGTTGCGACGGACGCCATTGATGTGCGAAAAAATTAAATTGACGGTATTCTGTGTGAAATGGTCGAAAGAAGACCCCTTCGGCACAATATCGCGAAAAAGCGTGTGATTCTTCTCAATTTGCGCCTTCTGGCAAAACTGCATGGGATCGCAGAAAAAAAGGCAGGCCTCCTTTTCCCCATCAAGATTGTTCTCAAAGGCGAAAACATCGGAGAACTCTCCACCGTTGTCCGTAAGCATCACGGGCAATGAAATTGAACGCAGTGAAGTGGACGGTGAGGATGACTTTGCCGCCCGAAACTCCGATAACGGTATCAAGCTGCGTATGTGCGCTAAGCCCTTCCCGTTCCATATGAGCGAGGAAATCCGCATAGGTGCGTTCCTTCTTTATGGCAGAAGGAACGACATCCGCCCGCTTCTTTTTGCGAGGCTTGAACTTTACGGCGCGTGAAAGGTGAATCTTGGAAGCCGAATAATATCCCTTGGAAAAATGCCGATAAACCGTGCTGAGAGACACATTGAGCTCCGGGTGAGAAGCGACGATATGATAAATGTGCTGCCCCTTCTCAATGCAAGAGGAAATGATGCGATCCTGCTCGTAAAAAGACGCACGGTTCAACGGAATGCCTTCGCGTGCATCGTGCAGGAGCGCTTCGTATTCGGCATGTGCCTGCGGAGCGACATAGAGAAGGCGGAGGAAGCGGCAGTTAGCAGAACGGCGCTTGGGGCAGGCGTTGCAGACGAAGGGTGCCTTGTCGAGCAAGGGGCAGAGTTCGTCTGTTCGCACGAACGCATTGCGGTGCTCTTTGCGATGTCGCTTCACTTCGTAAGATATGGTAGTAGGATCTTTCTGAACGAGCAGGGCGATCGCCTTGAAGGACAGTCCCTTGTCGAGCCCGTTCATGATTTCCTGGCGGTCTTGTGCAGTAAGGTGCTTGTTCTTCTTGTTGTTGTCTGGTTGCTTCATGATGACAGCCTCCTTTGTGTAGAGAGATTTCTCACACTAAATTCAGCCATAAATTCTTCTCAGAGTAAATCCCGTCAGCGACCTATTATGTGGGATTTACTTTGGAAATTTACCAAGAAAAACAAACGCCCATTCCTCACGAATCAATTCTTGACTAACTCTGTAACATCGCATATAATAGGGAAAGTTATCGTGCTACGCACGTTCTCTAAGAATTTTGGAGGGGATTTTCATGATTTTCAGCAAGAAGAGCCTGCGGCTCGCCTGCGCCGTTCTCGGAGCGACGCTCTTGAGCAGCGTCTTTGCAGGCTGCGGCTCGAAGGAGTCGGGCGATACGATCAAGGTCGGCGCGAACTTCGAGCTTACGGGCAACGTCGCGAACTACGGCAACGCCACGATCGAGGGGCTTCAGCTCGCGATCGACGAGGCGAACGAGGCCGGCGGCATCAATGGCAAGAAGATCGAGCTTGTTTCCGTCGACGACAAGTCGGAAGCGGCGGAGTCGATCAATGCGGCGACGAAGCTCATCTCTGACGACGACGTCAAGGTCATCGTCGGCCCTGCGACGACGGGTCTCGTGCTCGCCGAGACGCAGACGGCGACGGACGCGAAGGTGCCGATCATCGCACCGTGCGCGACGAGTCCCGAGGCGACGGTGGAGAACGGCAAGGTCAAGCCCTACGTCTTCCGAAGCTGCTTCATCGACCCGCAGCAGGGCGAAGTGATGGCAACCTTCGCCGCGAAAGATCTCAAGGCGAAGACGGCAGTCATCTACGTCGACAACAGCTCGGACTACTCGAAGAACCTCGGCAAGGTGTTCAAGGAGAAGTTCGAAGCGGCGGGCGGCAAGGTCGTCATGGAAGAAGCCTTCCTGCAGAAGGATCAGGACTTCAAGGCGACGCTCACGAAGCTCAAGACGGCGAACGCCGACGTCATGTTCGTGCCCGCTTACTACGAGGAAGTCGGCAAGATCGTCAAGCAGGCGCGTGAGATGGGCATCAATTCTGCGATCCTCGGCACGGACGGCTGGGACGACACGAAGGTCGTCGACATCGCCGGCGCGGACGCGCTGAACAACACCTTCTTCAGCACGCATTACTCGGAGAAGGACGCCGAGGTGCAGGGCTTCATCGAAGCGTACAAGAAGAAGTACAACCGTGCACCGAACGTCTTCGCGGCTCTCGGCTACGATGCGGGCAAGATGCTCGTCGATGCTCTGAAGCGTGCAGGCAGCGGCGATACGGAAAAGATTCGTGAGGCGCTTGAGGCGACGAAGGATCTCAAGGTCGGTACGGGAACCATCTCTATGGATAAGAACCACAACCCGATCAAGACGGCGGTCATCCTTGAGATGAAGAACGGCGAAAAGGAACTCAAGGCGAAGATTGCGCCGGAGGGGAACTGATTCCGCTTCCAGGCAAGGGAAAAGGCCGCAGAAATGCGGTCTTTTCTATACTTGGAGAAAACTTCGTTTCACAAAAGAAAGGAGAACTCATGGAGCTTTCGGAGCAAATCGCCCAGCAGCTCATCAACGGCGTGTCGCTCGGCAGCATCTACGCCTTGATCGCGCTCGGCTATACCATGGTCTATGGTATCATCAAGCTCATCAACTTCGCGCACGGCGACATCTACATGGTCGGCGCATATCTCGGCTTCTTCGCCGTGACAAACCTCGGACTTCCCATCGTGCCCGCACTCATCCTCGCGATGATCATCACGGGACTCTTGGGCATCGTCATCGAGAAGCTCGCGTACAAGCCTCTGCGCCATGCGCCGCGCATCTCAGCGCTGATCTCGGCGATCGGCGTCTCGCTCTTCTTGGAGTACGCGATGATGTACTTCGTCTCGCCGACGCCGCGCACCTTCCCGCCGCTCTTTCAGGACGTGGCCTTCAGCGTCGGCTCTCTCGTCATCAACGGACAGCAGATGCTGATCTTGGGCATCACATGCTTCCTCATGGTCGTCCTGACCTACATCGTGCAGTACACGAAGATCGGCAAGGCGATGCGCGCCGCGTCCTATGATACTGAAACGGCGCAGCTCATGGGCATCAACGCCGACCGCGTGATCTCCTTCACGTTCTGGATCGGCTCGTCGCTTGCGGCGGTCGCGGGCGTGCTCGTCGGCGTCTACTACAACTCGATCGACCCCTTGATGGGCATCATGCCCGGCATCAAGGCGTTCGTCGCCGCCGTGCTCGGCGGCATCGGCATCCTGCCGGGCGCCGTCGCAGGCGGGCTCATCCTCGGCATCGTCGAGGCGTTCGTCTCGGGCTTCGTTTCCTCGACGTTCCGCGATGCGGCAGCCTTCGCCATCCTGATCCTCGTCCTCCTCTTCAAGCCTGCGGGGCTTTTCGGCAAGAACACCCGCGAGAAAGTGTAGGTGCGGCATGAATTTACGCAAGCAGGATCTCATCTTCTTCCTCTTCGGGCTCATCCTCTTTGCCGTTCTTCAGGGACTGATCACGGGGCGCGTCATCGGCTCTTTCTGGCAGCTGAACCTCCTGTTCCTCGGCATCAACATCATCTTGACGGCGAGCCTCAACCTCATCAACGGCTATACGGGACAGTTCTCGCTCGGCCATGCAGGATTCATGGCGGTCGGCGCCTATGCCGCCGCCATCCTGACGACGAACTTTCATGTGCCGTTTCCCCTCGCGCTCCTCGCAGGCGCAATCGCTGCGGCGTTGCTCGGCGTGCTCATCGGCCTGCCGACGCTGCGCCTTCGCGGCGACTACCTCGCCATTGCCACCTTGGGCCTCGGTGAAATCATCCGCGTCGTGCTCATCAACATCGACTACGTCGGCGGTGCGGCGGGCTTCAAGGGCATCGCGCGCGACACGAACTTCGCCTGGGTCTTCTTCGCCGTGTTCCTGACACTGTTCTTCATCAAGAACTTCGTGAACTCCACGCACGGCCGCGCCTGCATCGCGATCCGCGAGGACGAGATCGCCGCCGAGGCCATGGGCATTCCGACGACGCGCTACAAGGTCATGGCGTTCGCCATCGGTGCAGGATTCGCAGGACTCGGCGGCGGGCTCTTCGCGCACACGCTGACGTATCTGAATCCGACGTCATTCACGTTCATGCAGTCCTTTTTCTTCCTCATCATGGTCGTCCTCGGCGGCATGGGCTCTCTGACCGGCTCTGTCGTCGGCGCGTTCTTCGTCACGATCCTGCAGGCGGCGCTCGCAAGCTGGCCCGAATTTCGCATGATCATCTTCGCCGTCGCCCTGATCCTCTTCATGCTCTACCGCCCCAAGGGAATCTTCGGCTATGTGGAACTCACGGCATTCGGCCCGTTGAAGCGCATCTTCGGCAAAGGAGGTCAGGCGAATGGCTGAATTACTGAAAGCGGACGGCCTCGCGCAAGTCTTCGGCGGCCTGCGCGCCGTGTCAAACTTCAACATGGTCATCGAAAAGGGCGAACTCATCGGTCTCATCGGGCCGAACGGCGCGGGCAAGACGACAGCGTTCAACATGATCACGGGCGTCTACCGTCCGACCGAGGGCGAGCTTACCTTCAACGGCAAGAGCATCGTCGGCAAGAAGCCCAGCGAGATCACGGCACGCGGCATCGCACGCACCTTCCAGAACATCCGCCTTTTCTCCGAGCTAAGCGTCCTCGAAAACGTCAAGATCGCCTACCACACGCGCACGAAGTACACGGTCGCCGAAGCCGTGCTGCGCCTTGGCAGGTATTTCAAGGAAGAGCGCGAAATAGAAGAGAAGGCGAAGAAGCTTCTCGCCATCTTCCACCTCGAAAAGCAGGCGCATGAACTCGCGAAGAATCTGCCCTACGGCGCACAGCGGCGCCTTGAGATCGCACGGGCTCTCGCCGCGAAGCCCAAGCTCCTCCTCTTGGACGAGCCGGCGGCCGGCATGAATCCGCAGGAGACGCAGGAGCTCATGGAAATGATCCGCTGGATCAAGAAAGAATTCGGCTTGACGATCCTCCTCATCGAGCACGACATGAGCCTCGTCATGGGAATCTGCGAGCGCATCTATGTCCTCGAATACGGCGAAATCATCGCCGAGGGCACACCGAAAGAAATCAAGGAAAATCCCGAAGTCATTCGGGCCTATCTCGGCGGGGAGGCGTAAAGATGGCAGAAATCATGCTGAAAATCGACAACATCCACGTCTACTACGGCGCGATCCACGCGCTGAAGGGCGTGAGCCTCGAAGTCCATAAGGGTGAGATCGTCACGCTCATCGGCGCGAACGGCGCGGGAAAGTCCACGACGCTGCGCACGGTGTCGGGACTGCTCGCGCCCAAGAGCGGCAGCATCTCCTTCCTCGGGGAAAACATCGCGGGCATGCCCGCGCACGAGATCGTCAAGCACGGCATCTCACAGGTGCCTGAAGGGCGGCGCATCTTCGCTGAAATGAGCGTGCAGGAAAACTTGGAGATGGGCGCTTTCACGCGCAAGGACAAGGCGGGGGTGGAAAAAGACTTCGAGATCGTCTACAACCGCTTCCCGCGCCTCAAGGAGCGCCGCAAGCAGCAGGCGGGCACGCTCTCGGGCGGCGAGCAGCAAATGCTCGCGATGGGACGCGCCCTCATGAGCCGCCCAAAGCTCCTCCTCTTGGACGAGCCGTCAATGGGCCTTGCGCCGCTCCTCATCAAGGAGATCTTCTCCATCATCGAGGACATCAACCGCGAGGGCACGACCGTCCTCCTCGTCGAGCAGAACGCCAACATGGCTCTTTCCATCGCACACCGCGCCTACGTCATGGAAACGGGCAGGATCACGCTCCAAGGCGCGGCAAAGGAACTCGCAGCGAGCGAAGATGTGCGAAAAGCCTATTTGGGCGGCTGAAATAGAGGAAAATCCGTTATCCGCGCTTCCTAAAGAAAGGATGCTGACAATGTTTGTAGCAAACCGCATGGCAAAAAATCCCTTCACCGTCACGCCGGACACGAAGGTCTCGGCCGCGAAGGATTTGATGAAGAAGCACCGCTTCCGCCGCCTGCCCGTCGTCGATGAAGACGGCAAGCTCGTCGGCTTCTTGAGCGACCGCGACATCATGCGCGTCTCGCCGTCGCCCGCGACGACGCTCTCGCGCTACGAGATCACCTCGCTCTTGGCGAAAATGTGCATCGGCGAAATCATGCAGAAGGAGGTCGTCTCCGTCAAGGATGACGCGACCATCGAGGAAGCCGCGCTCATCATGTACAACCACAAGATCGGCGGCCTGCCCGTCGTGTCGAGCGTCGGCGCCGTCGTCGGCGTCATCACGGAGACCGACATCTTCAAGACCTTCGTCGACGTCATGGGACTGACGCACGGCAAGACGCGCTTCACCATCGACGACGTCGGCGACAAGGTCGGCGTCGTGCGCGACCTCGGCGGCATCATCGCCGACTGCGGCTGCAACATCGACAGCCTCGTCACCTGCCAGCAGGCGGACGGCAGCTACGAAATCGTCGTGCGCTTCGACACGACGGACAGCGAAGCCGTGAAAAAGAAGCTCGAAGAAAACGGCTTCCACGTATCGCACGTCGTGAAGATCGGCTGATGTTTAGGAACTGCCGGTAAACGGTCATCTCCTGAACTCTAAAAAAACGAACGACAAAAAGCCGCCCGCTGCAGACGCAAAAACTTCTGCGGCGGGCGGCTTCCCCTTCTTTTCCTTGTGCCCTCGCATCAAGCAGCCACTGCCGCAGTACGAGGACGTGATTTTCCACGGCGTTCTTGTTGGCGTAGACAAGCGTCACAGGGGACTCCTGCAGCCAGTCCCGGCACTTCGCGGCGAAGGCGGCGGCTTCGGGGCTTTTTTTCAACTCTTCGAGGTATGCCTTTCCGAAGAGGTCGAAGTTCATCTCGCCGCTGTGGTAGAGCTTGCGCAATTCGGGTGACGGCGTGACTTCCTTCGCCCACTCGCTCAAGGCGGCACGCTCTTTCTTCATGCCGCGCGGCCACAGGCGATCGACAAGGATGCGTCTGCCATCCGTCGGCGCAGGCTCTTCGTATATGCGCTTCATCTGCAGTTCGTATGCCATCGTGAAGACTCCCTTCCTTTGTGAAACTTCAAGTTCACCCCTTATTCTAGCACGAACGCAGAATTTTTCCAGAGACAGATGCTAGGGAATCTGCCTCACTCACGAAGAAAGTCCCTGTGTTGCGCCTTGCTATCTCCTGCTGTTTCCGCTAGAATAAAAGTGTCATTCATCAAATCTTCCCAAGGAAAAGGAGACAATTCGATGGAAAAAATGCTGGAAAACGTGTTTCACTTGAAGGAAAACCGCACGACGGTGCAGACGGAGCTCTTAGCGGGGCTTACGACGTTCATGACGATGGCGTACATCCTCGCCGTGAACCCGCTGATCTTGAGCGCTGCAGGCATGGATGCGGGCGCGGTATTCACGGCGACGGCGCTCGCTTCGGGCATCTCGTGCGTCCTCATGGCGTCGTTCGCCAATCTGCCGTTCGCGCTGTCTTCCGCGATGGGACTCAACGCCTTCTTCGCCTACACGGTCGTCGGGCAGATGGGCTACTCGTGGCAGCTCGCATTGACGGCGGTTCTCGTCGAAGGTCTGATCTTCATCGCACTCTCCGTGACGAATGTGCGCGAAGCTCTCTTCAATGCGATTCCGCTGACCTTGAAGAGCGCCGTCACCGTCGGCATCGGCTTTTTCATCACATTCATCGGCCTGCAGAACGCACACGTCGTCGTCGCAGGGCCGAAGCTCGTCGCGCTCTTCTCGTTTCCCAAGGCGATGGCAGAAGGAACGTTCCATTCCGAGGGAATCACCGTCCTCCTCGCGCTCTTTGGCATCCTCCTGACCGCCGTACTCGTCATAAAAAACATCAAGGGGCACATCCTCATCGGCATCTTCGCCACCTGGGGGCTGGGCATCGTCCTGGAACTTCTCGGCGTCTACATCCCTGAGCCTGCACGCGGCTACTTCAGTCTCATGCCTTCAGGCATCATCGCGCCGCCCGTGTCACTCGCGCCAACTTTCCTGCAATTCGACTTCCATGCGATCCTCTCGCTTGATTTCATTGTCGTCATCTTCGCCTTCCTCTTCGTTGACCTCTTCGATACGCTCGGCACGCTGATCGGCTGCGCCTCGCGCGCCGACATGCTCGACGAGAAAGGGCGTCTGCCGCGCGTCAAGGGAGCGCTCCTCGCCGACGCCTGCGGCACGTCGCTCGGCGCATGTCTGGGCACATCGACGATCTCGACCTACGTCGAGTCCTCGGCGGGCATCGTCGAAGGCGGGCGCACGGGGCTGACGGCCGTGACGACGGCGATCTTCTTTCTCGTCGCGCTCTTCTTCTCGCCGCTCTTCCTCGCCGTGCCGGGCTTCGCGACGGCGCCGGCGCTCGTCATCGTCGGCTTCCTCATGATGCAGCAAGTCGCGAAGATTCCCTGGTCGGACATCACCGAGGCAATCCCCTCTTTCATCTGCATCGCCGTCATGCCGTTCGCCTATTCCATCGCCGAGGGCATTGCATTCGGCATCATTTCCTACACGCTGCTGCACGTCGCCTCAGGCAAGTTCCGCAACGTGACATGGCTCATGTATGTCCTGACCGTGCTCTTCATCTTGAAATACGCTTGGCTTTAAGGAAGCGGCGACTTCATTTTATCAGTGCTTCCATAAAGAAAGAGGCGGCACACCGTTCAAATCCGATCGGTGTGCCGCCTCTTTATGTAATCATTCATACCTTCCGGCAAAGACCTTCTCGGCAGGCCCCGTCATGTAGACATGATTGTTCGCCGCCCACTCGATCTGCAGCCTGCCGCCGTCGAGCTGCACCTCGGCTTCTCTCTTCGTGCGTCCCGTGAGCGCGGCGGCGACAAGCGTCGCGCATGAGCCTGTGCCGCACGCGAGCGTCACGGCAGCGCCGCGTTCCCAGACACGCATGCGGATGTGGGAAGAGTCCTTGATTTCCGCAAACTCCACGTTTGTCTTCTTGGGGAACTTCTCGTGCCGCTCAAGAAGAGGCCCGAACTTTTCCATCGGCACGTCTTGTGCATCCTCGACGAAAATCACGCAGTGCGGGTTGCCCATGGAAACGCAGGTCATGGAAAACGTCTCGCCCGCCGCCTCGATCGGCTGCTCAATGACGCGCGATGCGCCAAAGCCCAGGACAGGAATGCGCTCGCCTTCAAGGATCGGCTCGCCCATATCGACGCGCACGCCCGTGAGCCTGCTGCCCGCAAGCTGCAGGCGCGGCACGAGGACGCCCGCACCCGTCTCAACCGTGAATTCCGCCTCGCCGCTCAGCCCTTCCGCATGGACGACGCCCGCGAAGCAGCGGATGCCGTTGCCGCACATCTCCGCCTCCGTGCCGTCCGCATTGAAGATGCGCATGCGAAAGTCCGCCTGCTGCGACGGCAGCACGAGGATCAGCCCGTCCGCGCCGATGCCGTAGTGACGGTCACAGACCCTTCGCGAGAGCGCCGCAAGGTCATCCGGGAGCTGCTCCCGAAAGCCGTTCACAAGGACGAAATCGTTGCCGCAGCCCTGCCATTTCGTAAAGGAAAACGCCATATTCTTACCCCCAGGAATGTTTTGCGAGGAAAGACCAGAAGGACACGCCGAAAACCCGCTCCTTTTGGCGGCCTTCCTCCAGCACGCGCGCATCTGCCGCCATGCAGTTTCCCTTCATTGTAGCGAAGAACGAGCGCTTTGCCAAGCCTTTTTTGCCCGTCATGCCCTTGTGCAGCGACAACGGAGCGCCTTTTCCCAAAACATTCATAACGATCCCCCTTTGCAGATACCCCTATTGGCATTTTCATTATACATATAGGGGTATATGATGTCAAGGAAAAACCTCTTTGCGTCTTTATAGCGCCGACAAGCAGATGGAAGTCCTGTCACATATGAGAGCCATTCCTCGTCTGTAACTATGTATACATAATACCTTAGCAAAACAGTATACTTTTTCTGCCATTTGCGTTATTATATATGAGTGCTTAGTCGCACGATAGTTTTTTCTTATGAAGTTTCAAAGCAAAGGGGTAATCACGCATGACGGAAATGCAGCAGTATGTAGAGGACATCCTCGCCTCTATCGAAAAGAAGGATCCGCAGGAGAAGGAATATCACAACGTGGTCAAAGAAGTCCTGACCTCGATCGTGCCTGTCTTGGAGCAGCATCCCGAGTATAAGAAGCACAAGATCCTTGAGCGCATGGTCGAGCCGGAGCGCGTCGTCATGTTCCGCGTGCCTTGGGAGAACGACAAGGGCGAGGTTCAGGTCAACCGCGGCTACCGCGTGCAGGCGAACAGCGCCGTCGGCACCTACAAGGGCGGCCTGCGTTTCCATCCGAGCGTGACGCTCTCCATTTTGAAGTTCCTCGCTTTCGAGCAGACGTTCAAGAACTCTTTGACGGGGCTTCCCATCGGCGGCGCCAAGGGCGGCTCGGACTTCGACCCGAAAGGCAAGAGCGACAACGAGGTCATGCGCTTCTGCCAGAGTTTCATGACGGAGCTCTATCGCCACATCGGCTCGATGGTCGATACACCGGCAGGCGACATCGGCGTCGGCGGCCGTGAGATCGGCTACCTCTACGGTCAGTACAAGCGCATCGTCAACTCCTTTGATTCCGCTGTCCTCACGGGCAAGGGACTCGGCTACGGCGGCAGCCTCGCACGCACGGAAGCCACGGGCTACGGACTCCTCTACTTCATGAAGGAGATGCTCGAAGACAACGGCAAGAGCCTTGAGGGCAAGACCGTCGTCGTCTCCGGCTCGGGCAACGTCGCGACGTATGCGATTGAAAAGGCCATTGAATTCGGCGCAAAGCCCGTGACCTGCTCCGACTCGAACGGCTACGTCTATGACCCCGAGGGCATCGACCTTGCGCTCGTCAAGGAGATCAAGGAAGTGCGCCGCGGCCGCATCAAGGAGTACGTCGAAAAGCGTCCGAACGCCGAGTACCACGAGGGATGCCGTGGCGTCTGGACGGTCAAGTGCGACATCGCCTTGCCGTGCGCGACGCAGAGCGAGCTTGACATCGAGGGCGTCAAGGCTCTCGTGGCGAACGGCGTCATGGCCGTCGGCGAAGGCGCGAACATGCCGACGACGCTCGATGCGACGGAATACCTCTTGGAAAAGGGCGTCCTCTTCGGACCCGCGAAAGCTGCAAACGCCGGCGGCGTCGCTGTCTCTGCGCTTGAGATGAGCCAGAACTCCGAGCGCCTGCACTGGACGTTCGAGGAAGTCGACAATCGCCTCAAGGGCATCATGAAGAACATCTATCAGAACTCCAAGAAGAACGCGGAGAAGTACTGCATGAAGGGCAACCTCATCGCCGGCGCCAACATCACAGCATTTCTCCACGTCGCAGACACGATGGTCGCACAGGGGATTGTCTAATACTGACCTATCCAAGAAGCAAGCCCGATGGGCGCAGCTGATTGGCCAATAGGCCGTATGCGAAAACGTCCCGCAGGTCAAGCCCAAAGGGCGCAGATGTGCAGCTGACGTTGACCGACACTGAGGCTTCTATAAAATAACAACGAGCCCGATGGGAATCTTTCCGTCGGGCTGTTGTTTGCTCCGTTGCCTTATCCTTTGAACTTGCCATGGCAATATCCTGCCTTTCCAATCGTACACCTGGGAAACACTTTCCCTTCCGTGTCGAGCACAGCAAAGCCATGAATCACGCAATGCTATAGCTGTGCAAGTCTTGTATCGTCCCAAGCTTTCACGGCAGCATGAAAATGAAATTCCATAAAGACGATTCTTCAAAAATCTCAGAAATCTTATTCAGTTTTTATATAATTACAAACATTTTGTGTGCATAGCGTAGACAATAAATTCTTATAATAAATAATAGTTGATTGAAGTTTCTCCGTAGGACTTTTTCTCTCGTTTCCGCGATGAACAAGCAAGACACATACAAACTTTCCTGCAGGGCTTTTTTTTTTCATGCCTTTACGATATAATAAAGAAGAAAACAAAAAGTGAACCACATTCGTAATTTGGAAGGACTCTCAAGATTTGGACATGTATCCGATTGACCTGCGCCTTGAAGGGCGCGCCGCGCTTGTCGCCGGCGGCGGGGCGGTGGCGCATCGCAAGGTCGCAGGGCTGCTCGCAGCAGGAGCGGCTGTGACCGTCGTCGCGCCCAAGCTTTCGCCGCCCTTGGCAGCGCTTGCGGCAGACGGAAGCATCACTTGGCTGGCGCAGCTTGCGACGGCGGAGGTTTTCGCATCGCTGCCGCGTGCGCTCCTCGTCTTCTGCGCGACCGACGACCGTGCGGCGAACGCCGCCTTCGGCAAGGCGGCAAAAGAGGCCGGCGCTCTCGTCAACGATGCGACGGCACCCGAGCTTTGCGACTTCTTCCTGCCGGCGGCTTTGCGAGACGGCGATCTCCTCGTCACGGTATCGACGGGCGGCGCATCGCCCGCACTCGCCCGCACGCTGAAGAAGCGGCTCGCCGCCCAGGCGAGAGAGAACAACCGCTCCATGGAGGCGGAGGCCCGGGCCATTCTCACAGGTGCCGTGCGCAAGCCCCATATCGGGCTGGCGCTCATGCGCG
>ERZ773067.1182-NODE-1182-length-14305-cov-3.832842_pt1 | contig 14305 bp, 8 predicted proteins | sample MGYA00580622_ERZ773067 | MGnify/ENA primary metagenome ERZ773067 (study PRJEB29015, sample SAMEA2737998) | human oral metagenome | biome: human oral; feature: human-associated habitat; material: dental | place: China | collected 2113 ...
TACATGTGAGCTCATGCCTGAGGATACTCACTAGGATCGCTCAAAAATACACGAACGATGACGTTGCTACACTATGATCTAAATTGACAATCTCGACAAGACTCCGTAGCTAAAATATATTTCTATATCTTGGGTCAGATTTAAGCCAAGAAAATTTATCATCCTCCCTAAAGGCCTTATTTTTTACAGCTCGCCTCAGTACAAATTCCTGCCAATAGAGACCTTCAACCCCTTCAATATTAAAGAACTTATTCAAGGAATCAAAATTAGAATTGGATATACTCTTCGTCAGCATATTAGCAATAAATTTACGCTCCGCATCAAACTCACGGTTTCTAAAATTACGCAGAGCAGAAAATCTATCAACTAGCGGGGATATATCCAAGTCTCTAAAACCCATTGAGGTTAAAACAGAAAATATCAATTGCGCTTTATATTTTCCATCCCACTCACCTCGTATTTCAGGGTAGAGAATTTCAAAAATCTCACGCTTTTCTTTTGCAGTCAGCTTCCTATGGGTCTTTACCCAATATTGATAACCATCGCTAATATCAAAATCTGGCACCACCTTTCGGACCTGCGAATTGAAGAAGTTATGCACTTCTTCGTAGTTATCTTCATCATCAATTTGATAAGTCATAGCGCACCGTATCCATATCGATTCACGGAAAACCCAAAGCAGTCATCATACTATCGACTTTACTATCAGATATCCGGACTAGATTCACTGATCCTGCATCAATTTCCGCCTGAAGATTAGGCTTAATTACAGTCCCTTCTCCTACTACCAAATTCAGCGGATTTCCTGAAGTCGTACGCGATTCATAGATAGCATCACTTAACTGGCGGGTCATCCCCTGCTGCTTAACAAACTTGGCCTCAACAATCGACCCATCTCTTAGGGACCCATCTCTTAGGGTGATATCAGATATTCGCCCCTGAGGCCTTGTTATGGTCTTACCAAATTGGTCCTTCATAATATTTCCAGCTCCATCTTTGGCGGGGACGCTATACCAAACACTATCATATGCGCTCCTATGCGCGGCAGCGTTAAATTGCCCCTGGAAATGTTCTCGGGCCAATGCCTCACCAACGATTCCCTTTTCGGCTGAAGTTAAATTATCAACTCTATCCTTAAGGATTTTATCTTTGACCTGATGTGCTTTCAGTCCTAGTGCATCTACCCAAGTGACTGGATTATGCACATAGCCCTGTGGGGTACCCACATTCGGTCCCACACCCAACGGATCCTGCGAACCATACACACCACCAGCAGGATCATAAAACCTAAACCGGTTATACACCCACCCAGACTCAGCATCCTCATACTGCCCAGCAAACAACACCGGAGAGGCCACACCAGACCATTGACGCCTACCAAACAACGACTGGGTCACGTGCCCCACGACACTCCCCTGCTCAGTGTCGACGAGTTCTTGTGGGGCACCAGCAAGATCAGCCACCAGAGCATAGAACACCGCATCCACCTGCGCCTGCGACCACCCCGATACACCACCAGAAGCAGCGTCATTATTGTTGGCGGTGAGGTTAATCTGCCCCACCAACTCACCCGTACCAGGATCCTGCACCCACACACGACCCACAACACCAGACGCATCACCTACGGTAGTGTGCTCAGCCACCAGGTCATTGCCCACATACGCAAACACCTGACGCGACACTATCTCACCCGTGTCAGTGTTTAGGCAGGTTTTCGCTACCCTACGACCCAGACCATCATAGGAATACACCCACCGCACACCCGGAGCATCCGACGACGAAAAACCAGTCACCTGACCCGACGACCCTGCATAATCAAACCGCTTGACCAACGGCTTCAACGACGACCGCCTCGTCACAGTCTCGGTCACCCGACCCAACTTGTCATAAGTATAGGAAGTCTTGCCCACACGAGTCACCAACGTGCCCCTAGTCTCCACACCAGCAGGCTGCGCAGACTGCGAAGCCTGGGTGCTGCGGGCGGACCGGGCTAGCGCCACCCCACCCACAGTATCCTGCGCACCCAACTCTGGCGCAGCAATACTAGTCAACATCCCCGCAGCAGAATACCCATACGACTCCGAAGCATCAGAAGTAGTGGCACCAGCTTGTGCCGCAATGCTGCTTTTATCCCGAGACACACCCGTGACCCGACCCAACACATCCACATCAAACCGGGCCACACCAGCCAACACATCATTGACCACCGACACGGTGCTGTCTTCGCGCCACGCCCACGCACGACCCGCCACCATCGCAGAGGAAGCACCATCATGACTGTGAGCATCCGGGCCTGACAGGGACGAGACCACATCATTGACCACACGACCACACTCATCAAACCCGAACTGGCGGACCACAGACCCCACAACCAGCTGATCCCTCCGGCCAGTAGCATCGGTACCCAACGCAAGATGCGCAAGCTCCAGGCCGCCATGAGTGACATCCACATGGGAGACCTCACCCGCATCATCAAACGTGAATTCCTGCTGCGTTTGTGCCCCTGCGGTAGTCACACCCAGACTGTTGGTGCGCCCATACCCATCCCGGCCGACATTGATCGTCGTAGTCTCCCCCGAGACCAACGTCGTCGACTCCGACACCAAACGCCCATACTCATCCCAGGCATACGTAATGGCAGCATCATTATTAGCCACCTCATCCAGGAAACCACGGCTGTTGTAGGAGAAAATCGTATCCACACCAGCACTATCCGTCTGCTGGATCACCCGACCAATACTGTCCTGCCACGTGGTGGTCACCCCACCAGCAGCATCCACCACTCGTGACCAGCCTTCTGTGAGATCCTGCTCAAACCTGGTGACCAGGCCATTGTAATCCCGCTGCTGGATCACAGTCCCATCCAGATCAAAATCAAACTCCCACCGACGCCCATCAGCATTCACAAGACCACAGACTTCCATTTGGGTGTTATACACCAACCGGGTCACACCACCCGCAGCATCCGTAACCACCAGAGGTTTATCAAACACCGTGTACTCGGTAGCTGTGACCGCACCAATCTCGTTGACGGTTTGGATGACATTGCCTTCCCCATCAAACGTCGCCCGTTTTTGACTACCATCGGGGTTGGTGACCTGCCACGCCCACCCTTCTGGGGAATAGTCAATCCGGGTGGTGTTGCCGACCGGGTCCATCGACTCAACAACCCGGCCCGCAGCATCACGAGTTACGGACCACCGGCGGCCAGACGCATCCGTCGAAGCCAGCACACGACCCGCTGCATCGCAGTCCACCTGGGTTGCAACCCCAGCAGGATCCACACTGCCCGCAGCCACCAGGCCACTAACCAACCACTCATAGTCATAGCGGGTGGTTAGCCCCGCAGGATCCGTAATCGCAGTGACACTACCTGCGGCATCCACTTCAAACTCCGTGGTCAACCCATCACGGCCCGTGACCCTAGCCGGGGTTCCCCACGCCGCAGGCTCCGCCACCATCTGCGACCCATCAGGATAGACCACAGACGTAACAAACCCATCGGCATCAAAACCGGTTTCGGTCACCCCACCATCAGCAGCAACCCGCATGGTGACCTTATGGAACTCGTTATAGGCATAATCCACACACGCCCCAGAAGGGGTAATAATCCGCCACACATCCCCAGCCACCGTTGAGCGGTACACCGTGGGACGCACATCCCCCAACACCTCATCGCGCAGCCACTCTTCTGGGACCTGCCACGGCTCCTCCGACCGGGCACCATCACGTCCACGGCCAGTCAACCCAGCGGCCGCCAAGCCACCCTCACGCAGGGCTTTGACCAACGGCAACGCCTCCAAACGCTGTAGCCGGTCCGGAATCACCGCATCCCCCAACGCAATTGGGTCACCAGCAAACTCCCCGGCGGTTTCCACCAGAACACACACCCGGCCACCCACCGGCGCATCCGGGGCGGTATCCTCCAACCACACAAGCGCGTTGGCAAACATCCCACCCGTACCAACCTGGGTGACCACCCGGCCTTCATCATCAAACACATAGGTGTAGGACACCCCATTGCGGTCGGTCCAGCCGCACACACGGCCCGCATCGTCATAATGGTAGGATAACGCACCTGCCGCGGAGTTAATCACCCTGCGCAAACGACCATGGGCATCGTATTCGTAGGAGATCAACCGGACTGGTTCCTCATCCGGCCGGTCCTGATGTTTCAGCCACACACTCGCCATACGACTGGTACGCCGATCCCACACCAACTCCAACACCGTGCCGTCACTGCGCCGCATACTGGTCATCAACCCCGATGATTGATCCCACCCATACTCAATCATATGACCGGTCCGGTGAATCACCGCTGACAAGCCAACCTCAAAGCCTATACCCGCATAATCCGCAATAGAAGCAGAACGATAGCCATAACCACCAACCGTGACACCTACCATCTCCGGGTCAGGCTCACTGTCAGGGTCATGCAGATTCTGCACGTCCTCGACCGGGCCTACCGGTCGCACCATGGACATCTCAGTGGCAGTGGCAAACACATACACCAACCCACTAGCCACATCCCGCACCCTATACGCACCATCAACAAACGACAGCAACCACGGCCTGCCATCAGCACGGACCTCAGACCCATCCAACGGGGCAGCAGGGAAGGTCACCAACGCCCCATCCGGGGCCAACATAAGTACTTCATCCGCACAGATTTCAATACGGCAATCCATCCGCGAGACCCACTGCGGCCCCAACGCACGCCCCAACTCATGCCCGGAGTTACTATTCCGGTCAACCACCAACGGCAAAATACCATCAATGGACACATCGGTTTTGTAGTCAATGACCACGCCGGTAGCCATATCTACAGGATCCCCGCCGCGGGTGCGATTGGCACCTTTAGCTAAATCATCTGCTTTCCCAGCTGTCCCTTTTGCAGCATTCTTCGCTGCTGATAACGACTTACCTCCTTTGGCTAATGATTTTGCCCCCTTAGCCAATGCCTTCGCCCCCTTAGCTACTGCTTTCGCCCCTTTAAGTAATGCCCCACCCGGTAATGATGTCACAAGCTCAAAGGCAAAGTCGGCCCATGAACCATTACCCGTTGCTGCGAGCAATGCTTTCAAACCGAGCCCCACGCCAATAAGCACCGCACCGACAATGTTCAACCCCGGGATCAGTAGCAGAATACCGCCAATGATTGACAGTGCATCAGCAATGAAGGATAAGATATCCGCGTTCTTCGACACAAAGTTCTTAATCTCCGCCCACACTGCGGCCAACCCAGTGGGGTTCTCCTGGAAGCGTTTCCGCGCCTGGGTATCAATCACCCCAACCTGCGTAGTCACATCCGTACCCAACTGATTCTTCAGCACCCCCGCCTGTGAGACATCACCATCCCAGGTAGCCTTCACCGCCTCATAATGAGACCACGCAGCCAACCGCTCTGCTTCTGCGGTAGCTGCCGCTGTCTCAGCTGTCGCAGCCGTCGCCGCCAACGCGGGCCCCGCAGGGGTCACCGATCCCAACAATGCCGCCCCCTTGGCCACCCCAGCCTTGGTCTTCGCCGCAGCCGCCGCCAACTCCGCTGTGTTATAGCGGGTCACCGCGGCCTGCACCATCCCATGATCACCCCGAGACTTAGTGACCAACAGCCCCATCTTGGACAAACAATCCGTCAACGCATGAAAATACTTGTTAATCGCATTACCCACCGCCTCATGGGCTTTACCAGTAACATCCAAATGCCCCGGCAACTGGGAATTGACCAGTTCTTTGTATTTCTCGCCTTCGGTGCCGATATAACCACCGTCGTTAATCGCCCGCAATGCGGCCGCTGCGGCGGTGGCTTGTTGTCCGAAGTTCACCCATTTCGTTCCGATCGCTGCGACCGTTTCCGGGGAACCACCCACATGGAACGTGGTCTGTTCAAACGACGAAAACGGTGCAAGATACGGAACCGGCATGACAAACTCCCTGACGCAAAAACTACAGTGAACAAAATTAAATTATTGAGTACAAAACTAAATCAGAACGTAGCTATCCCATAAAGAACAGCAAGACATCTACCCCACGTGGGGTTTACAAGACACCTCAAAACCTCAGGTGCCCACACAACACACGCATGTCAGCGGACACCAGCACCACACACCTTTACACATTCAATAAAGAGGTCAGTGCCAGCATCCAGCTCAACATCTACGTAACCAGACAAAAACCGGCGACCATTCGCCAGTCAGCGTCTGGGTTACGCTTCGCCAGACAGAGTCTGAGTCACACGCTGGCGGGTCTCACCCACAGACTGCGTATTCTCATCCAGTGCGGCGCGAACCTGCCCCAGAACTTCGCGTGCCTGCTGAGCATTACCGGACCACTTGCGGTGGATGCCAGCGTATTGTTCCTGCTCGCCACCTTCCCAGCTACCGCCGCTGAGTTTGCCTAGCTCGCCGTCCATATCGTTCAGGGTTCCCTCAATGGACATCATCACCTGGTTTATATCCCCCGATGCGGTTTCAGCCGTGGAATTGTCGTATGCATATACGCCGTCAGACATAACTACACCCTTTCGGTAAAAAATTTATTTGTTGAACAGTTGGTATGAAGCTTCTAGATGATGTTGCCCTGCGGCATATCCATGCCCGCAAACCGATTTTGCAGAGTCTGGTGCTGCTCATCGTCACCGGATGAGTAGGCATGACCTGCACCTTCCACACGACCGGTCAGATCGGTCAGAGCGGAATTGATTCCTTCCATGCACTCACTCCATGCTTGAGTCATTTGCTGCCAGGACCCCACGGCCATGCCTTTCCATACTGACTCCAGAGGCGCGATAGCTTCCATGAACTTAGAGGAATCCTGCTGCAGGCTCTGGTTGTGCTGCTGTAGGGACTGCACGTGCGAGGTAATCGCAGCGTGCTCAACTGACATCTTGGACGCATCAGCCATGACAAATACTCCTTTGTATTACAAAACAACTGTTGATTGATCGGACATTTTTACACTGCATTACCAACTAGGCTGCATAGCCAGCTTGGGAATGCTAGGCGCTACAACTCTTACTCTGATTTAGAGAGCACTTCCCAGTGTGAATTTCGCAACTCATCGGTACCTTCTCGGACAGCCTTGAGCGAATCTTCGACCGAGTCCAAGATATCGACGATACCTTTCGCGTTTTCGTTCATTTTCCGGGCAGCTTGGTAGTAGCCATCGGCCTCTGCGGCAATCCAACGCGGCTCCAGTTTCGCCACGCTTGACAGCATCAGATTCAATGTTGAGCGCATTCTGGTCATTGTTGAGATAATGTCTTTTTCCGAGGTCTGCGATGTGGAACGCTTGAATGCGTAATAATCACCACTGCTATCAACCGCACCTCCACCAGTGGCCGCACCGGCGCGAGCGCCAGCGCCTCCACCAGAACCACCTCCGCCTTGAAGCTTTGACGCGAATTCATTGAGCGAAGATGACAGCTTGCCATCAAACTCGGAGGTGGAACTCGCAATCTGGCTGGACACATCGCCTAGGCCATCGACGTTATCCAACAAGGTTCTCCTGGAGGTTTTCCATTCAGAGAAGAATGACTCCACGGCACTGCTCATGCGAGCACCATGAACATCATCGACACCCGAGAGGCTTGTCATGCCGTTTTCCACAGCCTCAAGCTCTGCTTTCACATTTTTAAGGTTGCGGCCAACGGTAGTCAGGTGCGCTACCGGGATTTGGACCTTATCACTCTGAGCCATCACACACTCCCTTCACATCACATCTATTCGGCCGCCACAGTGAGGACAATGTCATCGTCTGCGGCACGGAGGTCACCCAACTGCTCGGGCTCGAGTGCCAGTTCTGGATCCAGCACCCGCCCCGTGAGCTCAGGGAACGTATTGATACTGTTGGTCAGCCGAATAACCATGTCCCGGATTGTGGGTGCGAGACCTTCTTCCGGGGCAACCCCAGAGACCATTGCTACCCAGGAGGTAGAGGGCACGGGTAGTGCCGCCTGGTAGTTCCAGATTGTCCTACGATCCGTTAAAGGTCCGATCTGGCTACGTCCGCCGAACAGCGCGTAGGCCGCGTCATTGTCGGTGGTGCGATGCTCAAAGCCTTCGCGCCCACTGAAGGCGGTGTCAACAATGGTCATGCTTGCGGATTGGGGCGAGAAACTTTGCCACCGCACAAGAAGAGTACAGGCGGACATTTCGCCATCGTCCAGCGTTCCGGGTAGCACAAATGACAATAGAACTTTATTGTCTTGTGCAGCTTTAACAGCCTCTTCAAGTCGCGCATATATCGCTTTTCGTTGTGCTGATTTTAGTCGCTGCCCAGAATAGAACTGGTCGATGATGCGCTCGGCTTGGCGCTGCCATGATGCTGGGTGTGTATCTAGAAAAGCCCAGCTGGTTGGCAATTGTGCTGTCCACAAAAAGTTGGGCCTAAATGCCTGAGGGTGTAGTGATAACTGCTGCTGCCGAACATCCGCATTATCCTCGCCAGTTACCAAATCGGTCATCACCACATCCTTACGCGTCACTCATGTATCAACTCTGCATATTATGTACAGCAAAAGCTAGTCTACACAAACTTTTAGTTTTTGTGGAGTGATACCCGCACTTTATCCATTAATTTTTGATGAAAATACTCTTATTCTGGATAAAAAGCCAGTTGTACCAGGTGTTTTTTGCCGGATTTGTCCACCCAATTCGCGCGACCCGCTGGGAGTCGCTGGAGGTAGACTCCTGGCCATACCTGTCCTTCTTGACGGTCGCCGGACAGCAAAATTCCGTTGGCACCAGCGTCCTTAAGCCCTTGCAGTACGGGCTCGTAGCTGGACCGACCGATTCCAGCTGCGCGGCGAGCAATGATCACATGCAGCCCAATATCTGCTGCTTGGGCCAGGAATGGAACGAGGGGCTTGAGGGGGTTGTTATTACCTTCGATCATGTCAAAGTCGTCCACCACAATGTAGATTTCGGGCCCTGACCACCATGAACGGTTGCGGAGCTGCTCCACAGTCACGTCGGAGGGCGGCAGGCGTCGCTCCAGCTCAAGCCGGATGCCTTCAACGAGTGTTTTGGCCGCGCTGGCGGTACCCGCGTAGTCGCCCAGGAAGTCTGGGGGCACAAATCCCAGGAGGTTGCGGCGCATATCGAACATGCCGAACATCACTTCGTTGGCTTTCTTACCAATCAAGGCTTCGGAGATCAACGTCCGCAGTGTGGATGTCTTGCCGGTTTGGGAATCTCCCACCACGATGATGTGGCGTTGCCCACCATCCAGGTCGAATTGCACAGGTCCCAGGTCCGCCTCGGCAATGCCAACAATTGCTGCAGGGGCGCTGTCGTAGTCGGTGCGCATTTGTTCGTAGGTGACCAGTTCCGGCAGCATTCGCACTGCTGGCGCACCGCCACCTTGCCAGGCGTCGGCAATGGCTGCGACGACCCCTTCAATCGTGTTGTCGCGGATAACGTCGGGTTGGTCGAACGTCGGTAAGCATATTTGTGAATAGAGTTCGTCCATGCTGAGTGCCCGGCCAACCGGAGCGCCCTTCATCCCGATCATGGCGCGGCGGCCGATGATCGAGTCGATGGGGTCGTTCAAGTGCATCTCTACCTTGGTGCCGATCACGGCCTGTAGCTGCAGGCGGAAGTCAGCCCACCGCCCGGACACGAAGATCACATGGATGCCAAAACCCAGGCCACGTTGTGCGATGGTCTGCACAATCTCGGCGAGCATATCGAAGTCTTGCCGGAAGCTTGACCAGCCATCAACGACCAGGAAGATATCGGACGCCACCAATTCAGGGATGCGGCCGTTGCGGTGCATTTCCCGCATCTGTTCGGCACCATCAATTTTGTATTGGCTGAACAGTTCCTCGCGCTGGTGCAGCCAGTTCTTCATTTCAGCGATGAGTCGGCTCAGTTTTTCTTCTTCAAGCCGGGATGCCACACCACCAACGTGCGGCAGTTTTTCCAGGTAGCTGAGCCCGGAGCCGGACATGTCCACAATGAAGAAGTTGACCTCTTCCGGGGTGTGCGTCAGCGCCGCAGAGGTGATCAGGGTGCGCAGCACGGTGGACTTGCCGGACTGCGGCGAGCCGAGGATGGCCATGTTGCCGCCGGATCCGGCGAGGTTGATGGTCATGGGGCCCTGCCACTGTTCCATGGGCTTGTCTTTTATGCCCAGGGGGAATTCCAGGTAGGCTTCGCGCTCTACTTGGAGTCCCTTGTCGGAGGTGAGGTGCGCCCTCCCCAACACTTGCTCTAGGCCCAAGCGCTCTGGGAGCGGCGGCAACCAGATTTGGCGGGTTTTTTCAGCGGCTGTGCGCAGGCGATCCACCACCACTTCCAGGGTGATGCGCTCGTCGTTGTTGCGGCCCGCCATGGCGGCCTGCATTTCCCGTTCCAGGCGGTATTCCTCTTCCCGCTGTTGCAACCAGTGCTCGGTGGTGTTGAGTAGTTCCAGTGGCATGGCCACAGGCGGGAGTGAGCGGTCTGCTTCGCGGGCCGTGGCCACATACGGGCCGGACACGTAGGCGGCTTTGAAGCGTTCGAAAATGTCCGGGTCCACTTTCAGCAGACCAGAGCCGGGAATGGGCGGCAGCTCGTGGGCATCGGGTGATCCGATGGCGGCGCGGGATTCCTGCGCGGAGAAGGTGCGCAGGCCCAGGCGGTAAGACAGGTAGGATTCCAGACCACGTAGGCGGCCTTCTTCGAGGCGCTGCGAGGCCAGCATCAGGTGCACACCAATGGAACGGCCGATGCGCCCGATCTGCACAAAAAGGTCAATGAATTCAGGCTTGGCCGCCAGGAGTTCGCCGAACTCGTCGATCACCACAAAGAGGTGCGGCAGCGGGTCTGTGACTTCGCCTTTGTTGCGGAGTTTGTTGTATTCGCCCACGTTGGGCAGGTTTCCTGCTGCCTGGAGGACGCGCTGTCTGCGCTGGATTTCGCCGAGGATGGAGTCGTGCAGGCGGTCCACCAGCCCAGCGCCGTCTTCCAGGTTGTCCACGATGGCGGCGGTGTGCGGCAGGGCTTCCAAGCCCGCGAAAGTCGCGCCACCCTTGTAGTCCACCAACACGAGGGACAGCATGTCAGGGTGGTGGCAGATGGCCTGGCCCAACACGATGGTGCGCAGCACTTCGGATTTACCGGAACCGGTCGCGCCAACACACAGGCCGTGCGGTCCCATGCCGTTGAGTGCGGATTCTTTGATGTCCAGGCTCACGGGCCCACCCGTGGAGTCCACACCGTAGGGCACGTTGAGGAAGTCCTCGACGGAACGCGGTGCCCACAGGGCGTCAATGTCGTAGGTGTTAAAGTCCGCAATGCCCAGCAGACGGTCCAGGGTGATGGTTTTCTCCAGGGGCGCGTCGGGAATGGCGTCTTCCACTAGGCGCAACGGCGACAGTTCACGGGCGGTCGCCTCCGCCAACCTCGGGTTCACCACATCGGCGGTGCCTTTGTAGCCGCCGTACAGCAAGCGCTGCGGGAAACCCTTGGCACCTTCCTCCGGCTCCCCCACCACACCGCGGTCGAGGAGTTGAACGCTGAAGGCGAGCGCGGCGTCGTCAAGCGTGCGCTTATCATCTGTGCTTTTCGACGCCGCCTTGCGCCGCTGCTTTTTCCCCTGGCCAAAGCTCACGCGCACATCAACGTGGGAGGGTTCCATGCGCTGCATCGTGGCGGTGGAGATGATGGTGATGCGGGCTTTTTCCAAGTCCTCAACCTCGGCGAGTTTGCTCATCACAAAACGCCCGTGGTCGGATTCCATGTCCACCACCACAATCAGGTGCGGTCGCTCCACCTGGATCATGCGGGTTTTGCCTTTGGCGGTCATTTCTTCGCGGCGCTCATCCAGCTCGGAGATCAGCGCCGCGGCGGAGTCCTCGTCGGTGGAAGCACCGCGCAGGCCAATCGGACCGTCGAAACGGTGGTCATCCAGAATGTGCGGGAGCCACAGCGCCCAGCGTCCGGTGTCCTCGCCGCCGGACAGCGGCAGCGCCAGGTGCAGGCGCAGGTCATCAGGGGCGTGCAGCACCGCCACCTGCAGCAACAGGGCGCGGATGGCGTTGGCGGTGACATCGTGCGGGCCGATCAACGACACGGTGCCGTGAAGGGGAACGGCGATGGGCAGGTCGTCGATAGTGCTGCAGCGTTTCAGCATGCGGTCAAGATGTGCTTGGGAGATCGGTTCGGGTACCAACATCGGGTCGCCAGCCGGGCGAACCGTCACCCCGCACGCCAAATCACCCGTGCCAACCCCCAAACGCACCACCAGGAAATCCTCGTCAGACGGGCGGCGCTCCCACAGGCGGTGCGGCTGGCGAATCACATCCGACAACGCGCCCGGCGCGGGGTTACGCAACGCCGATTGTTCGCGCTGCTCTTCGGCAAGGTCGCGGATGGTGTCTTCCTGTTCCTCCAGGTGTTCCAGGAAACGTTCGCGGGAGTCTTCCGCTTGTTTGCGGGGACCAGTCTTGGCTCGCAGCAATGCACCGCCCGCCGTGATGAGCACCACCACTAGCATGGCCACTCCGACCGCCATGCGGATGGGATTTCCTGAGGAAAACATCATGAGAACCATGCCCATGCCCGCCACCACGGGGAGCACTGCCTTCAACGCGCCACCCCCGCCGCCCCCGCCCGCGCGGATGGTGGGTACCGATGCCAGTTCAACAGGCTTTTCGGGCGTAATTTGCCGATGCAAACGAGCCGGACGGTGAATTAAACGAGTACTCATCAGTCCCCTTCAAACTGCCTACGCAACGCCTCTTATCGTGTGTAAAACTTAATATCACTATTATGGCAGGAGTGTTTATTCGTCTCAGCGTATTCTGGCAAGACCGCCAATTGGACGTGAGCCTACCAGCACAGCGCCCTATTGTGGACATCATCGACGACGTCACTGGCTTACTCACAGCCACCGATGCCCACGATGCCAACCCCCAGGACAACGTTGTGGACGCTCGCACGTGGGTACTGTCCTCCCCCACCACCGGAATACTCAGTTCTGAGGCCACGCTGGAAAGCTACGACATTGTCGATGGTCACCGGCTGTTTCTGACCCAGCGTGCCGATGCCGCGCACTCCCCCTTCGTCGACGATGTCATGTCCGAAGTGCGCCGCACCATTTCCGACAATCAATGGCGCTGGTCTGACAGCGTACGCAGTGGCGGCCTGCTCATTACAGCTGGTGTGCTCGCACTAGTGCTGTTTATCCCAGCGGTATTGAAAATCTTCAGCGCCCCCGAACACATTGACGCCTGGACTAACGACCATTGGCTTATGGCGGCATTCGCTGTTGTACTGACAATCGCTGCGGTGGGCGTTGCACTATGGCAACCAAAATCCCCTACACGATGGTTATCTATTTCCCTACCGCTGGTTTCTTTTGTTTGTGCAAGCCCGTTTCTCCGACACTTTCCCGCAGGGATCGAACTTAGCGCCCTTATAGCGATCATCTGCCTCACCAGCATCCCCGTCGCCATCATCGCCGGGAAAAGTAGGGAACGCAACGGTCTCGCAGGCTCCCTCGCCCTCGGCGGAATTGCGCTTGTTGGAGGCATCGTCTGCACCTGCGACTACTTCGGGGTTAGTACCCTAGCGCTCGCCGCCTGGTCCTCCTGGGCACCCATCGCCTTACTGCTGATCACCCCCATCATTGCCGTCAGCTCCTCCGGGCTTGCCACCCTGCTCCGGCAAAGCGATTCCGGGGACGCCATTGACCGCGAACAAATCCGCACCCGCACCCTCCGCTCCGCCGCGCTTTGCGACGCCCTGGTGTGGTTCAGCACTGCACTTGGGTTACTGATCATTCTCACCCTGGCGAGCAGCCCATACTGGCAGCAAGGGATCTGCGCCTTCGTGCTCTCCCTCATTCTCATGCTCCGAAGCAACGGATTCAGCGATGCCCGACTCATCGCGCCACTCATCCTCAGCGGCAGCCTTGGCGTCGCCGTGTGCGCTGGTGCACTCCCCGGCTGGATAGCCCACCGCAACGACATCTCAGTCCCCCACATCCCATGGTGGACCCAGCTCGGAGCGGACGCCTGGCAGCCCTGGCTCTACTTCGGCGTTACGCTGCTGCTGATCGGGTTGATCCTGCTTTCACTGATCGGCTACAAGCCCCACGACGTGCAAGAAGCGCGATCCGCCAAAATCATCTCCGGTATTGACACTTTTGTGAGTATCTTCGCCATCCCGTCCATCCTGGTCGCCCAGGGGGTGCTCACCTACTATTGGGCGACGATCTAGTTTTTAGGAGGTTGTGCTGGGTTCATACAAGATAGGTCCATTGCTGGGTCTTGAACGCTGTTAGTGCAAACGTTTGCATAGAAGTTTGCTTATCTTCA
>ERZ773067.1184-NODE-1184-length-14303-cov-4.284952_pt1 | contig 14303 bp, 18 predicted proteins | sample MGYA00580622_ERZ773067 | MGnify/ENA primary metagenome ERZ773067 (study PRJEB29015, sample SAMEA2737998) | human oral metagenome | biome: human oral; feature: human-associated habitat; material: dental | place: China | collected 2113 ...
CCATCAACAGTCGCTCTCAAACAACTAGAGGAACTCAGCTTACAAGTAGAAGAAGGGTAACAGCTATGAAATTAAATGACTTTTTAAATTTGATTAATGAAAGTAAATGTAATGTTGGCATTATGATTCTTGACACAGATGGCACTTATTATACTATTAGGAAATATGATCATGATTGGTTATCTCGTGATTGTCGATTATCTAATCTTTCTGAAATGTCTATCACAGATCAACTAAATTATTTGAGATCGAAAAATTATGATATTACAGAAATAACATCCTATTTCTGGGAATATGACTTTTTGCTATTACATGTCACAAAGACTGAACGCACAGAAACATGTACAAGATCATATGATAATGGCGCACCACTTACAGATGAATACTGGTACTATGGGACATCCTTTGGTTGTGGAAAGAAATTAACAGAAGTCAAATTGTATTCTCATCATGATAATCCACGAAGTACAGTACATTTCACATATTGCCCTTATTGTGGCAAGAAACTAACTGACAAATAACTCAAATAGAAAAGGGGAATATTATGAATCATATTTTAGAAAACGAAAAGAACGATATTTTAGCATACCATATTAAAGATGGGTTCAAAGTCATCTACCCAGTCAAAAACGTAAAAATCCAGTTAATTAGACACTATAGATTGTCTAGTTTACACAATTATACAATTTATAGTACTATCAAATCAGGTCTGAATTGTTGGAACTTAAATTTATGGGATAGATTAATTAATTGCCGAAATGATTTATTTTTGACACCTTGTATGTTTAATAATGGGGGTCATAGTGAATTAATAATCAGTAAAGGTGATGCTAAAGCTTCCTTGAATCTAGGGGATAACGTTGATATTTATTCAGGTGTGAATTATTTAGGCTCCGAATCAAAGTTTTATGAAAAGATTAAATATATATTATTCAATCAAGACCATAATACATTACGAATTGTAATAGATGATAACTTTAAAACAAAAGCAGCCCAAAAGTACGAGTTAACCAAAAATGAAAATAAAAAACTTGGAGAAGAATTAGACTTAGACCTAAGTTAAAATAAGCGATTTTGAACTCTTTGCTGTTAAAGCTGCTAAAGAAAATCAAATCAATGCTGATGATTTTGCGGATCTTCTTACTGAAGCTCCTCAAATATAATAGAAGTGGTGTCTTAGACACCCTTCTTTTTTTCGGAAAAGTCTCAACGACTTTTCCTTTTCTTAGGGAGAAGAACAAGCTCTTCTCCCCATACCCCTCTTCACCTTCGAATTTTTTTAAAAAACTAACTATGGATTTAATATAATTATTAAATTATGTAAGTTAATTATTTTTTATAATATATAAAAGGAGAATAGCATGGTTAAAACATTTAAATTAGGTCTATGTGAAAATAGACACGAAATCAAAGATATAAACACATATATTTTTAAAGAGGGAGACATTCAATTTCCTATCAATCCATCTGATATTAAACGAAAAGTTGTTGATAGATTTAACGAACTTGGCGTCAAAGATGAAGACGACTTAATTATTTATGTGACAGGTTTAACACCAGCTTTAACAGCTGTCATTAGAATTGCATTTAAACATTCAATGACACTGACTTTGATGCACTACGATAAAGATACCAAGTCTTACATCAAAGAGGTACTCTTTTCACCAAACGATGTGGGTTATGACCTGGATTACCCAACTTGGGTTGCATGTCCATAACAAATCACATAAAAAGGAGCTTGTTATGCCAAGATACTATCCTGATTTTATAGAAAATGCTAAAAACAGTATTTACACTAATTTTTATCATGTTGGTAGAGATAGGTGGGACTATTTCGAGAGAGATGGGTACAGAAAACTATCAACAGTGTTGCAAAAATCTCAATATATTGATTGGAAACGCTTGTACGTTTACTATAACGATATGTACATTCTAATGCAATATATCTCAAATTATAATGAAAAATATAATGACTATGATATGGTTACAGAAGAAGAATTCGAAAAGGTCATTCAAGAAAACATGAATAACTCATCCATAAATTGGACCGCAATTTATGAACTTATTCAAGAAAATTACAAATGGAGACAGGAGTACTTAGACCGTTTCGAAAGAATTGTTTTGCGTATTTTGTTTAGATATCATACACAACTAAAACAAGATGATTTTTGGTCATAGAAAGGTGATAATCCATGAGAACCCTCAGAGAAGATATTATCCATCGTGGCAATTTACGAAAACGTTATTTTGAAGACCCTAAATACCGCACATGGTCAAGTGTTTCAAATGACTCCCGTCGGTTCGACCACTGTCGTGACGATATATTATTTTCCTATTATCTACGTGGGTCAACTAACGGAATTTTGACAGGATGGGAAATCAAAAAGTTACTTGATAAGGGTCATGAGTTACCTATTAACTGGTACAATTTCTATGCCTATTTCGACAAGCGTGCCAATGATGAAGAATGCGCATATAGAAACTCTATTCTCAACCCTGACTATACGAGTCTAGATGAAGATGGATGGAAGCACCTATCCATTATGGATCTCCTCAATCGTTACAGAAATAGCTTATTGAATTTCAATTACAATGTAGAGTAATGTCATTATAATTCGTTTGAAGAGGTGTCTTAGACACCCTTCTTTTTTTTCGGAAAAGTCTCAACGACTTTTCCTCTCCTTCTTGGGGAAAAGGACAAGCCCTTCTCCCCACTCCCCTCTTCATTCCTGAATTTCTTTAAAAAATACACCTAAATCAAGAAAGGAATAGTTATGAAAGTAAAAGAATTGTTGCCTGTAATCGAACATGATGATAATATTGTTGTGTTTTTTTATCCAAATAAGAGCAATTTAACATCTTCAGATAGTGATCTTCATAGTCATTATCGTGCAGTTTACCATGAAAAACTATTCCCCAATCGTAAAGAAGTAGATGTTAGTGAATTTGAAATTGATTTTATCGAACCAGATATTTATCGATATGATATTCCCTTTATTGCAGTCTATCTCAAATAATGCAGAAGTAAACATTTCTGCATTTTTTCGGAAAAGTCTCAACGACTTTTCCTCTCTTTCTTGGGGAAAAGGACAAGCCCTTCTCCCCACTCCCCTCTTCATTCCTGAATTTCTTTAAAAAATTATAAAGGTGGGTTGATTATGAATCAAACAAGTAAAAAAATTCTAAAAATTTTTACAATTAGTATCTTTTGTTTTATGGCCATTGCAGCTATTATAAAGAATAAAGAAATCAGTCAACGCACAATTGAACATGAAAATACAGTTCAACAAGAACAATTGAAGAACATTTCATCTAGTAATGAAGAAACAACCATTACAACAGAAGATCAAGATTTTGCAAATCAAGTTATTGATGAAATCCAAAAACAGGGTAAAACAATTACTCACATTGAAGCATCAAAAAAGTACGCATATCAAAAAATAACACCAATTGTTATCAAAATAACATATAAATAAATGATAGGTCTGCATGACTCTCAAAATGAGATTAGGGTTGGATTCCCTTTCTATCTTTAGCCGACACACCACCGTCGGTGAAACAAATGATACATTAGAACTCTTCGAAACATTCCAAAAACGTATCATTTTCACTTGAACGTCATAACAGTCCTCCCAGTAACTGTTATAGCGGTCAAATGGTAGGTCTGATGACTCTCAAACTGAGATTAGGGTTGGATTCCCTTTCTACCTTTAGCCGACACCCCACCGTCGGTGAAGCGCGTTCCACTTGCGTGACCACATTTCTCCTAAATTTGGTAGGTCTGCCAGACTCTTAAACTGAGATTAGGGTTGGATTCCCTTTCTACCTTTAGCCGACTAAGCCACGGTCGGTGAAACACGTACTGCCTACGTGATTGAACTCCTCCTAAATTTGCCCCGACGTAACCAACATATATCTAAGCGTTCAGCATCGAACTGTTCAACTTAGAAAAGGAAAGGTTGTAGTTTACGTCAATAGTGATACCGCACGTACCTCGTTTTTCGTTCATCTAATTACTGCGTTCAGCTTCGAGCATCACGTGTCATTGTAATCACTATCCTGTTAGGGCCAGGAACAGATAATTGTTTACTAGCACCTCCATAATCAATTATCTGGTAAAAAGGGGTATGCCAATTGCTCCCTTAAAAATGTGATTGTTTATACAATCAAAACAGGATTACCCTGCGGTCAGCAACTAGACCTGTATGGAAACATACATGAAAAAAAGCCGTAAAGATGCGCGTGCAAGCGTGACTTGCATAAACGTCAATGTTGAGGAACAAGGTGAGGACCAACATTGATAGGTTATAGTAGGGCGGGCTATAACCTTTTTTTTCGGAAAAGTCTCAACGACTTTTCCTTCCCTCTTGGGGATCGAACTTCGTTCACCCCATACCCCTTCCATCCTCGAATTTTTAACTAAATAATGAAAAGAATTCCATGACTTACATAAGTCGTGGATGAATTTTCAAAAATCACTTTACAACCATTTCATTTTATGATATAATCAGTGTATAGTTAAATAAAGTACGAGGAATTAGTAATGTATCGTAAAACACAACACTCAGTATATAGTATTACATTGCATTTGGTTTTAGTAGTAAAATATAGACGAAATGTAATAGACGACACTATATCTAATCGAATTAAAGAGATTTTTGAATTAATTGGGGACTCACATGAGGTTGAAATACTTGAATGGAATCATGACATTGATCACATTCATACTATTTTATCCATTAGTCCATCAACTAATTTAAATAAGTATATCAATGCAGCTAAAGCTGCAAGTTCTCGATTAATTAAAAAAGAATTCTCTTCCATTAAATTAAAATTATGGAAAGACGCATTTTGGACACGTGGATTTTATGTCAGTTCCACAGGTTCTACTCAAATAGATGTTATTAAAAATTACATTTTGAATCAAGGTGAAAAAGAATGTTAACGGCTGTTAAATATAGAATTTATCCTAATAAACAACAAACTATTTTAATTCATAAAACTGTTGGTTGTTCTCGTCTCATTTATAATCTGATGTTACATGATTTTTATAAGAATGATTTGATTAAAACTCCTGCTAAATATAAAAATGAGTATCCTTTTCTGAAAGAAGTAGATTCATTAGCATTAGCAAATAGTCAAATGGATTTGAAACAAGCCTTTCGTAATTATAAAAACAATAAAGAACATTTTGGAAAACCTACATTCAAAAAGAAATCTCACTCTAAACTGACCTATACAACCAATAATCAAAAAGGTACCATCCGAATTGAAAACAATAAGTTAATTTTACCTAAATTCAAATCAGGCATTAAAATTGTTTTACATCGATTGATTGAAGGGATTATTAAATCGGTAACAATTGAACAAGTACCTGGTGGTTATTATACTGCTTCTATTTTGTATGATGTTCCTGAATGTCAAGAAAAACCAACCTTATCAAAAGAAAATAGTGTTGGAATTGATTTGGGACTGACTCATTTAGCAATTACTTCTGATCATAAAAAATATACGAATCCAAAACATTTTCATAAATTACAAGCTAAACTACAAAAAGAACAACGAACTCTCAGTAGACGACGCGAACAAAATATTGAAAAACGAATTTATGATGAACAGGGAAAAGTTGTTAAAACAATCTATAAAAAACCATTAAAAGATTGTCGTAATTATCAGAAGCAAAAACAGAAAGTAGCTAAAATTCATCAAAAAATCAAACATCAACGTTTGGATAATTTACATAAAGTTTCTTATGAAATTGTCAAAAACCACGACTATATTGTAATGGAAACTTTAAAAATTCAAAACTTAATGAAAAATAAGAAATTATCTAAATCAATAGCAAATGTAGGATGGTCTATGTTTATGAATATGATACGGTATAAAACAGAACGATATGGTAAAGAACTGATTCAAATTGATCAATGGTTCCCATCCAGTCAAATCTGTTCACACTGTCAACAGAATGATGGTAAAAAGGCTTTATCTATTAGAGAATGGACCTGTAGTCATTGTCATACAAAACATGACCGTGATATTAATGCTGCCATTAATATTAGAAATAAGGGATTAGAACTCATTTCTTAAATCCTATAAAAACAACCGTGGGGACCACGGGGCTAGCTTGGTCAATAAGTGAAGCTCTGCCTATAAGAAAAACTTATAAAAACTTATAAGGCAACTATACACTCTTCCCAAGAAGCCATGACCTCTACGCCTAGCGAAGGTCGTGGTAGTTCACAATAGAAACGAAAGAAGGTAATTTTATGAAAATTGTTATTCAACCTAAACAGCATCATGAGTTGCCTATGACAAAAGAGGAACTACAAGAACACTTAAAAATGAAACGTCGTGGAGCATCACAAACAAAAAATGGAAAAGCATACACGCGCAAAAACAAACATAAAAATAAAGGAGTCGAACTATGAACGTTTATGAAGTAATCACATCACAAAATGGAAACCCAACTGTATACGCTGACAATAAATTCGCAGCATGGGAACAAGCTACATCTCTATTTGTAGATGTACTGAATGTCGTATTTGTTCGAAAAATAGTTTGATTTGCAAATTAAATTATTTTATCATTAAAATAAAAACCCCTCACACAAATGAGGAGCACGACATAGCACATGAATTTATTGGCAAATATACTTTTATATGATGAACTATATACATAGATATGAGAAAGGAGGTTTTATTTCATGAAGTTCAATCGACAAGTGAGACTTTATCCTAACAAAACAATGAAACATGTTTTGGACTCCTTGTGTGATTACCGCCGTTATTGCTGGAATGAGGCTCTTGCATGTTGGAACAACCAGTATGAAGCTCGTTTAATCGGATTATCAGAATCAGTTCTTGATAAACTCAGAAGTGATACTGAGTCACTAACGAATGAAGAAAGAAAGTTGGTGACTCAATATCCAAGACCTTCTTATTATAATGTACGAGATGAACTAGTCTCGCAGAAAGAAGATTGGCAGTACACATTTTCTTCTCGAGTGTTACAACAAGCTGTTAAGGATGTCGCAATGGCATGGGAGTTATTCTTTAAGAATCAAGACACGGCAGGTCGACCAACCTTCAAAACACGTAAATCAACTAAACAAGGGTTTAAAACGGATAGAGCTCGGATTCATAATGGTCAGTTACTACTCGATAAACCTCATGGGTACCATGGACAATGGAAAACCATTCAATTTAAAGGGTTATCCATTCCAGATGGAAAACTCACCCTTTGTTCGGTGACGCGTGTAAACGGTCGCTATACTGCTACCTTTACCATCGAAGTTGAACAAACACACTTAACTTATACAGGTCAAAAGACAGCAGTTGATGCAAATGTCGACCATTTCGACACAACTGAAGGACGAACAAGTTTGAAACCAGAGGTCTTAAACCCTCTTTATGCGCGTGTTCGTCATTATCAACGAGTTCTAGCGCGTAAACGATGTAGAAATCCAAGAGCTATTCATTCAAAAGAATATCAAACAACGAGAACCAAGTTGCAAAGAACCTACGAGAGAATCGCTCATATTCAAAAGGATTTGTTGCATAAATTCACAACTGATTTATATCAACGATTCGACACGATTGTCATTGAAGATTTGGATGTGAAGAAAATGCAAATGTCAAAACGCGCTAAGAATCTTCATCGTTCCCTTTTTGGTCAATTCCGTCAGATGATGGAATATAAATCTCAAAAATTTGGAAAAACGTTAATCATTGCAGATAGATTCTATCCATCTACTCAACGTTGTTCTTCTTGTGGATTTATCAAAACAGGAGACGATAAGATTACCCTTAGTGGAAATATCAAGCATGGCACTCGTCACAATGAATACATCTGTTATCATTGTGGATACGAAGACGACCGTGACCATAATGCCGTGTTGAATTTATTAGTACTGGCAAAATAAAATGAAAGGATTGAGGTTGGCTCAACCTCTGAGGGCAGAAACCCTCTTGATGCGTTCAGAGATTGCCTCTGTCGTTACCTACATCAGTAGATACGGGAATGCAATTGTTAACGGACGTGAGAAAAACCAATGGTCAAAATCTATTATTGACTATTATTGTCAAGGTTTTTCAGAGCAGGTACGTACAATGCGTATGTTATTGTATATTTTTAGCTTCATCTTTGGATGGCAGTTGGCTAAAAGAAATCGCCGAGATGGGGATTAGTCTTTACAGTCTTACCAACGTTGCTACCCTCAGTTAATGACTTGGCTTTGTTCAATAAGGCGGTTGCTCGGTCCAATTGAGGATCTCTAACCACTTCAGGTTCAACTACCGATTGTTCAACTACTGGTGGTTCAGATACCTCAACTTGTACAGATGGTTCAACTACTGTTGCTTCAGGTACCTCAACTACTGTTGGCTCAGGTACTTCAACCACAGAAGGTTCTTCTGACAAACGAGGTTTACGTAATACAGGTCGGGTAGGTTTTACAACATCTTTAACAGTTTCAACTTCTTTTGTACTCTTACGTTTCGTTTTAACTTTTTTTGGGGAGGACTTACGAGGTTTCATACTCAAGTCACCTTCATTTAAACTTCTCACCAAATAAGAGAGTTGCACCATTGAAGTACCATAAATACGAGCCATTGAAATCAACGTACGGAACAACAATGACATACTCGTTTTATGATTATAGGGTGAATTCTCATAGAGGTTCGTCAAGTAATCACTTTTTACACTAATACGAGCTTGAAAACTTTCTTTACTACGAGTACTGCCAAAAGTAGGTTCCATATTGTAACAGGTCGAGCGTTCAATATATCCCAAGGTCGTAGGTAGGTCATATCCTAAGTGATCAGCTAATAAAGCTACCTGGTCAATAAAGTGACCAAATAACTGATTAAAAGGATAATTCTCTTGTTGTAATCGTTTGGCAAGACCGTACGTGGTCGATACCGTAATATAAATCTCATGCTTTGTTGCCATAATAACTAATACGTCCTTTACGCTTTCTTTTACTAACTTAATTGTAACACATTGTGTCACAGGTGTCAATAGTTCACATGGTATTTAGGGCGGGTATGGATACAAGGTATTGGTACAGGATATTATATCACGGTATAGTATCTATACATTTTGTCACAGTATTAGATACAGACATTTAACCATTACATTTACCCATGATATTTACACATACATTTACCCATACCATTTACCCATTACATATAACCATATCATTTACCCGTTAGATTCTTCCATTACATGTTGCCCTGATATAAAGGTGTCATATTTAGTCATGATATTGAGTGGATATATGATGGTGATATATTAGGGGGTGATATATAACCCTGGTATTATACATATGTATGTATACAAGGTATTGGTACGAGGTATTGGTACAAAGTATTAGTACATGATAAGTATACGATGTATTCATACAAGGTATTTTATCCTAATATGTCAACGGAATATGTAGACGTGATATGTGCACATGGTATGCCTTCATGACATATAAACATGATATGTATACAAGGTATAGTGTTGTGACATATTGACGGTACATGTTGGTGGGGTAACTATCCAGTATATATTAGATGGGTATATTCACTGTACATGTTAACTGTACATGATAGTGTGACATAATAACAGGGGATACAATACTATATTTATAGAAATGTTGGTAGATAACATAGGGAGGTAACCTGTAAATACTACCAATAAAAGAGGGTAGGAGTTATCATCTAAATCGTCGAGTAATAAGTGATATAAAGTGTGGAAAACCTTGTAATGACAAGGATTATGGACTCGTTTTTTTAATCGTAGTTTTAGTCTTAATACGCAAATCAGGTAAAAATATAATATTTGTAATCGTTAAAACTTATGGAATCATGGTGATATACAAGGTAGTATTATGATGACATACTATGCGGAATTATAGTTATGTAACATGTAGTACTATATTGAATTATGATGACGTAATATGCTGAAATATGGGTATGTACAGTATAGCGTTATGGGTATGATATAGTGTTGTATTAGGGTTAGATACGGTGTGGTCTTAGGGGTATGATACAGTGTAATGTTAGGGGTATGATACCGTGTAGTGTTAGTGTAGCTTTGGGGTGTGGTAAGAGCATAAGGAAAATTTAACGTCAAAGTAGTCGTAAATCTTTAAAATTAAAGGCGTTAGGATGTGTGCAAAAATACGTTATTTTTTTAATATTTACGTTTAAAAATTATAATTTTTCTACACAAAAAAACACCCAAAAGAGTGTTTTGACTTCATACCATTTCTGATTTAATACCTGAAATAATCAATCGCATACCTATAAAAAATAACAACACACATAAACTAATCATCGCAACAAGTGATGACACTTGAAAGATTTTATATTGAAAAAATAAATTAATAATTCGTGTCAGCCCCTGTGATGAAGAATTAGATAACTTCAAATACATAACCGTTAAAAACGTAACACTTCCAATTAATAATAACCCATTTAAACAATACATTGTATTTACAAAATAACACCAAAGACGAAAGGTTAATGTATCCGTATTATCAATATCTTTATCTAATGGATGGCCTTTTTCTAGTGAAATTTTTTTTATTTTGATTGCCATATACTTTCTTTCTAACTCGTTTAACGGTAATAGGAATACAACTAATGTTTAAACTCAGTTTACGTGATAATCTTACCTTCTCATCACCTGATAGTTTATCAAAGTCATCCATCCAAATATCAAAGGATAATTGTTTAAACCATTTATCAACAAACCACCATATCCTAATATTTGTATATACAAAACTAATTTGAAATAGAATTGTGATTGTTGCACCATGATCAATACCTAGAATAAATCCCAACATAAATCCAAAAAGAACTACTGTAATAAATCCTAAAGCTGATAAGAAACAATCACGAAAATAATTATCTGTAATATACCCATAGTGCCTAATTATTTTACGTTTCAAACTTGAATCCGTTACAAGAAATAATTCAGAAGAATAAGTTCGTTTCATAAATTTCATATACGATACACCCCCTTATTCGTTATCTGAATCATCAAGTAAATATCGATGTAATAATTGATTTAAAAATGCACTGGGAGATAAATGTTTTTCTTCTGCTTTCTTTTGTACAGCATCTTTTAACTCACTGGTAGTACGAAAATGAATTGTGGTATCCATCCTTTTAGGTAATACTGTCATAATAATATCATCCTTTCTTATATACTATTATTGTAGCACATTGTGTCACACATTGTCAAGACACTAAAAAAGTGACCAATCATGGTCACTTATAAATTATCCCCATTTATTGATAGCATCACTAAATAGTCGTTTAAATTTCACATATTCCCTGCCATTTGTTCCCATTTCCGATTCAAGACAACCTGAAATAGTTTTGGTAACACCATCTGAAGACATACCTGTGAACATTATCGTTTCGCCATTTAATAATCTACGATTCTCATCGTCACTAAAGGTATGTCCCATATAAGAGTCTTTATATGAAATCATCCATCCTTTAAATCGACCAATAACATAACCTTCTCTTTTATCAGGAATAAAGTTAGCTTTAAATCCAACATACTTAATTGTTTTCGTTTGTCCATCTTCTTGTTTAGTAAAGGATTGATTCATCAATTTCCCTTCGACATTATACGTTTGTAGACCTTTATCCGTATCTTTATGTGTTTCAAACTGAATCATTTCGCCTGCTTGTAATCGTCGATTTTCATCATCAGTGAAAACATGGTCCATAAAACTATTACGATAAGAAACCATCTTACCTTTCCATTCACCAACTACATGACCTTCACGTTCTTGTGGTAAAAATTCAGGTTTAAATCCAACGAATTTAATCGTTTTTTTACTTCCGTCCGGTTGTGGGGCATCAAAAGTTTGTACTTCTAATTTTCCACGAATATTCGATACACCGTTTTCATTTGTAATGGTAAATTGAATTCTTTCATCAGCAAGTAATCTATCAATTTCATCTTGTGTGAAATCTCTACCCCAAAACGAACTTTTAAATTTAATAGGAGTATTCTTCCATACACCAAAAGCATATCCTACTTGTCCAGTAACCCTAAATCCTACATAGGGTCTATCTTCAAATACATTTTCACGTAACAATCCTGTCACCGTTTGGGGTGATTGTCCATTGACGCCAGGAATAGTAATGGTGATACTTTCACCCGATAACAGTTTATCGTTTTCTTCATCCGAAAACTCATAACCTCTAAAAATACCATTATATCGAATGAAGTTACCATTCCACATACCTTCAACTATTTTTTTATCCATTTTTTTCTCCAATCCAATATGTCCAAGACTAATATCTGCAGATCTCATAATTTCAACATCACGTTTAATAATATCAACAAATGAAAGCATAACATTAGCGGGTTGCTCATCTCCATTAGCAACATCTTTCATTTTTTGTTGAATATAACGTGTTGATTCTGAGTCACCCAAAAATACTAATTTAGCAAACTCATATCCAACAAGACCTAAAGGTGATAGTGTAAGTGATTTACTATTTTTAGATTTCACAATAGGATAATCAGGCGTATCACCAATCATACGTGCTACTGTTTGTGGACGAGTAGCTTCAGTACCAACACCTTCTTTATCCAATACATCAAGTAACCATGGAATAGTAGGTTCATTTGGTTTACGTGATTTAATTTCATATGGAATAAGTTCTGCATCTTTTGATAAATTTGGTAATCGAGAAATAATATCTGATTTATCCTCTTCTGGATTTGTCACACCTTGTTTGGTGATAATACGAACTGACCCTCTAAATGGAACAGGAGTACCAACTGTTTCATAGGTATGGCGAATCCATTCAGTATCTTCAAGAAACATCATAATTGCTCGATTTGCAATCACTTTATAAATTAGACTAGCACCTTTACCATAGGTCTGATCTAGCCATTCAAGTGATTCTGGAATTTCAGCACCAGGGTGAACGGCCCCATGTGACCCAACAGGAGATACATGAGACGATCGAGGGGCTAAATGAGTAAACGCAGCAGATGGTAACGACAATAAATCTAATATGGTAAGCAAATTAGTCAATAATCGAGAAAACTGTTTAGGTTTGATTGTTGATTCTGGTGAACGTGGATACGAAATAATATGTGCACGATAAAGTGTATCTGCTAATTTTAAAGTATAATCCAAAGAATACCCATTAGACGCCATTATTTTAGTAAGTTCAGTAAGTGTTAATGGTTTTGGTGGTTTAGTAGTGCCAGGTGTTTGCTTAACCTCTTTTACTTTTACAGTTTGGGGTAATCCTTTAGGGTCCCAATCATCCATTGATTGAAATGATTCAATATCAGTATTTGATAATAGTAATTCATCAAGTTGATAACGTGGTTCAAACCTTGAAGATGGAACATAGGCGTTAATGGCATCAATTTGTGAACCAACTTTATTTAATACAACTGATTGTAAACGACCAGCAGGAACATGAGTACCAGGATCATAACCTTCATCACGCACGTATTTAGATGCAACACGAGTCTCTTGCATAGTCATATAATCAAGTGATGAACGTAAACGTGACAGAATATAACCTACATCTGTACGATCAACCACTTTCATGTTCATAATAGCATCTCTGATTGCATCAGGAACTTCATCTTCATGATATTCCCGATAGACCTTACCCTTATAGTTCAAATAATCAAGAATTTCCCATACAATACCATCACCTTCATAGGAATCATCTTGGTCAGTTGCAATAACAGGAATATAGCCATTGTTCAAGTAGTTCTGAATGTTTTTAACCCTGCGTTCATTAAGATGAGTATCCCCATTTCGATTGGGACTAATCACACGTTTAGAAAAGTCAAAATACATTGGTGACCATGGTATACCATCAGTATCAGCAAACTTACCTACAATTTGTTTGTACTCAGGGTGTGCTAATTCGTCAGGATAAGGCATTTTCAAAATATGACCCGATAAGGAAATAATTGAATAGGAATATCCATTAAACGTACCGTTAGTACCACCAAGTGCAATAGCAAAGTTATTTGCAGCATCAGGTTTTTCCGTTATAAGGAGTATTTTCTCCATGAAATTTATCCTTTCTTTTAAAGATATTATTATTATACCATAAATTGTGTCACAACAAAAGAGCTAATAATTTCCATTCACTAAACGTGAAAATTTATATGGTTACATTTTTTAACCAAAAATCAATAGCAATAGGATTTACGAACAAGCACATAATCTCTCACGGTTACAAAAATCGCACCAAAATCGCATTTGTAACCAAAAAAGTAACTTTTTTAAAATACGTATAAAACCAATA
>ERZ773067.1185-NODE-1185-length-14301-cov-10.384389_pt1 | contig 14301 bp, 14 predicted proteins | sample MGYA00580622_ERZ773067 | MGnify/ENA primary metagenome ERZ773067 (study PRJEB29015, sample SAMEA2737998) | human oral metagenome | biome: human oral; feature: human-associated habitat; material: dental | place: China | collected 2113 ...
CTGGCATCTCAGAAAACTACACAGTTCGTAAAATCTCTAACGGTGTAGGTGTTGAGCGTATCTTCCCAATCCACACTCCACGTGTTGAAAAGATTGAAGTTGTTCGTTACGGTAAAGTACGTCGTGCGAAATTGTACTACTTGCGTGCTCTTCAAGGTAAAGCAGCTCGTATCAAAGAAATCCGTCGTTAATTCGACTAAAAAACTCTGCTCACCCAGCAGGGTTTTTCTCTAGCTCCCTTAGTTCAATGGATATAACAACTCCCTCCTAAGGAGTAGTTGCAGGTTCGATTCCTGCAGGGGGCATATAAACTATTGATTTTTATGTAGAAATCACTCAAGTTAAAATAGAACTTAAAAAGCGTGAGATCACGCTTTTTTGTTTTTTATAAATGATGAAAACGTGAGAATTTGCATATAATTATAAAAAGACAGGATATTTTAGTTAATTGCTTATAATTATTTGATTTTTTAGGAAGGAAAGAGTAAAATTTAATTAATATGATAATTGGTTAGGAGATTGACTATGAACGGTTTAGTTTTAGGATTGGATATCGGTATTGCCTCCGTAGGAGTGGGAATTCTAGAAAAAAATTCTGGAAAGATTGTTCATGCTAGTTCACGAATTTTTCCTGCTGCAACTGCTGACAATAATGTTGAAAGAAGAAAAAATAGACAGGCTCGACGATTACATCGTAGAAAAAAACACCGGGGTGTTCGGCTTAAGGATCTATTTGAATACTATGGTTTGTTAACTGATTTTTCTAAGGTATCCATTAATCTTAATCCATATCGACTTCGTGTAGATGGCTTGGATCAGCAACTTACGAATGAAGAGCTGTTTATAGCTTTAAAGAACATTGTTAAGAGACGTGGTATCAGCTATTTAGATGATGCTTCTGAGGATGGTGGTGCAGTATCTTCAGATTATGGCAAGGCTGTTGAGGAAAATAGAAAATTACTTGCTGAACAAACACCTGGTCAAATCCAACTAGAACGTTTCGAAAAATATGGTCAGGTAAGAGGAGATTTCACTGTTGTGGAAAATGGTGAGAAACGCCGATTGATCAATGTTTTTTCAACATCTGCTTATAGAAAAGAAGCTGAAAGAATTCTTAGAAAACAGCAGGAATTCAATAGTAAAATTACAGATGAATTTATAGAGGATTGTCTAAAAATCCTTACAGGGAAAAGAAAATATTATCATGGACCAGGTAATGAAAAATCTCGGACGGATTATGGACGTTTTAGAACAGACGGTACGACGTTAGATAATATTTTTGGTATTTTAATTGGAAAATGTACATTTTATCCGGATGAATACAGAGCTTCAAAAGCTTCCTATACTGCTCAAGAGTTTAATTTACTAAATGATTTAAATAATTTAACAGTTCCTACAGAGACCAAGAAACTGAGTGAGGAACAAAAGAAAACAATCGTTGAATATGCGAAGTCGGCGAAAACCTTAGGAGCCTCAACCTTATTGAAGTACATTGCTAAAATGATTGATGCTTCAGTAGATCAGATAAGTGGTTATCGAGTTGATGTAAACAATAAACCTGAAATGCATACTTTTGAAGTCTATCGAAAAATGCAATCGCTAGAAACAATTTCAGTTGGGGAATTGTCTAGAAATGTTTTAGATGAGCTTGCCCATATTTTAACTCTAAATACTGAACGAGAAGGTATAGAAGAAGCGATTAACACAAAGTTAAAGGATTCTTTTAGTCAAGACCAAGTACTTGAATTGGTTCAATTTAGAAAAAATAATAGCAGTCTATTTAGTAAGGGATGGCATAATTTTTCCCTTAAACTCATGATGGAATTGATACCAGAACTCTATGAAACTTCAGAAGAGCAAATGACAATTCTCACACGATTGGGGAAACAAAAATCTAAAGAAACATCAAAAAGAACCAAATATATTGATGAAAAAGAATTAACAGAAGAAATTTATAACCCTGTAGTAGCAAAATCTGTCAGACAAGCTATAAAAATAATCAACGAAGCAACTAAAAAATATGGTATCTTTGATAATATCGTTATCGAAATGGCGCGTGAAAATAACGAAGAAGACGCTAAGAAAGATTATATAAAACGTCAAAAGGCAAACCAAGATGAGAAAAATGCAGCTATGGAAAAAGCGGCGTTTCAATACAATGGGAAGAAAGAGCTGCCGGATAACATTTTTCATGGGCATAAGGAATTAGCTACTAAGATTCGTTTATGGCATCAACAGGGAGAAAAGTGTCTCTATACTGGGAAGAACATTCCAATTTCAGATTTAATTCACAATCAGTACAAGTACGAAATTGACCATATTTTACCTCTTTCTTTATCGTTTGATGATAGTCTATCTAATAAAGTATTGGTTCTAGCTACAGCAAACCAGGAGAAGGGACAGCGAACACCGTTTCAGGCTTTAGATAGTATGGATGATGGTTGGTCCTACCGTGAGTTTAAATCTTATGTAAAAGAGTCTAAATTATTAGGTAATAAAAAGAAAGAGTACCTTTTAACGGAAGAAGATATTAGTAAGATTGAAGTGAAGCAGAAATTCATCGAACGGAATTTAGTTGACACTCGATATTCTTCTCGAGTTGTTTTAAATGCTCTACAAGATTTTTATAAAGCGCATAAATTCGATACAACTATTTCGGTGGTACGTGGACAATTTACCTCTCAGCTAAGAAGAAAGTGGGGACTTGAAAAATCTCGTGAAACCTATCACCACCATGCTGTGGATGCCTTGATTATTGCCGCTTCTAGTCAATTAAGGTTATGGAAAAAACAGAATAATTCTCTGATTTCTTATAAAGAAGGACAATTCGTTGATTCAGAGACTGGAGAAATTATTTCATTAACTGATGATGAATACAAAGAGTTAGTGTTTAAAGCTCCTTATGACCATTTTGTTGATACATTGCGTAGCAAGAAGTTTGAGGATAGTATTCTATTTTCTTATCAAGTAGATTCAAAATTTAATCGAAAAATTTCAGATGCTACGATTTATGCAACAAGAAAAGCAAAATTAGATAAAGAGAAAAAAGAATACACTTATACTTTGGGAAAAATTAAAGATATCTGTTCTTTAGGGACTAAAACCCCTTCTAAAACTGGGTTCTATAAGTTTTTAGATTTATACAATAAGGATAAATCCCAATTTTTAATGTTTCAGAAAGATAGAAAAACTTGGGATGAAGTAATCGAGAAGATAATGGAACAATATCGACCATTTAAAGAATACGATAAAACTGGAAAATTAGTCGATTTTAATCCATTTGAGAAATATAGACAAGAAAATGGGCCTATTCGTAAGTACAGTAAAAAAGGCAATGGTCCAGAAATTAAAAGTCTGAAATATTACGATATTTTATTAGGTAAACACAAAAATATAACTCCTGAAGGGAGCCGAAATACTGTAGCTTTGTTATCTTTAAATCCTTGGAGAACAGATGTGTATTACAATATGGAAACTAAAAAATATGAATTTTTAGGATTAAAGTATGCAGATTTGCCTTTTGAAGAAGGTGGTGCTTATGGTATTTCTACAGAGACGTATAATGAATTAAGAGAGAAAGAGGGAATTGGTAAAAATTCTGAATTTAAGTTTACTCTATATAAAAATGATTTAATTTTAATCAAAGATACTGAAACGAATTGTCAACAAATTTTTAGGTTTTGGTCTCGTACTGGGAAAGATAATCCAAAAAGTTTTGAAAAACATAAAATAGAATTGAAACCTTATGAAAAAGCAAGATTTGAGAAAGGAGAAGAACTGAAGGTATTAGGAAAGGTGCCACCTTCCTCTAATCAATTACAAAAAAATATGCAGATAGAAAATCTTTCTATTTACAAAGTCAAAACAGATGTTTTGGGTAATAAACATTTCATCAAAAAAGAGGGTGACGAACCAAAACTCAAATTTTAAAAAATATTTAAAAAAGAGTTGCAAACGCTTGTACAATGTATTATAATAGTAAATGTAAGGGACGCCTTGCACAGTTACTTAAATCTTGCAGAAGCTACAAAGATAAGGCTTCATGCCGAATTCAACACCCTGTCATTTATGGCGGGGTGTTTTCGTTTTGTGAAAGAGGGAAATACGATGACTTGGAGAATTGTGCATGTCTGTCAGAGTGAAAAAATGCAATTGAAGTTGGATAACCTTTTAATTAAGAAAATGGGTCAAGACTATGTTATCCCACTGAGTGATATTTCAATAATTGTAGCAGAAGGAGGGGAGACTGTTGTAACTTTAAGGTTATTAAGTGCTTTAAGTAAGTACAATATTGCCTTGATTGTCTGTGATAATGAGCACTTGCCTACTGGAATTTATCATTCTCAAAATGGCCATTTTAGGGCCTATAAAAAATTACAGGAGCAATTATTGTGGACGCAGGAGCAAAAAGATAAATTATGGCAAATAGTAACCTATTTCAAAATAAACAATCAGCAAGATGTTCTTGCAATGTTTGAGAAAAATATTGATTGCATTCAATTATTAGCAGACTATAAAGATCATATTGAATATGGAGATAAAACCAATCGTGAAGGCCATGCTGCAAAAGTCTATTTTAACGAACTCTTTGGAAAAAAATTCTTACGTCTTACACAACAGGAAACGGATGTCATCAATGCTGGTCTAAATTATGGTTATGCGATTATGAGAGCTCAGATGGCACGTATTATTTCTGGGTATGGGTTAAATCCCTTAATAGGAATTTTTCATAAGAATGAATATAACCAATTTAACTTGGTTGATGACCTAATGGAACCTTTTCGGCAGATTATCGATGTCTGGGTCTATCAAAATTTACGAGATGAAGAGTATTTGAAATATGAATTTCGTCTAGCGTTGACAGATACACTGAACGCAAAGATACGTTATGGGAAAGAAACGTGTTCTGTAACGGTAGCAATGGATAAATATGTCAAAGGTTTTCTAAAATGTATCTCTGATAAGGATACTAGTAAATTTTACTGTCCAATGGTGTCGAGTGTAGAATGGAGCTAAAGAAATGAGGTATGAAGCATTGAGATTATTGTGTTTTTTTGATCTACCAATGGAAACAAATCAAGAAAAAAGAGTCTATCGTAATTTTCGGAAAGATTTAATTGCAAATGGTTTTGAAATGTTACAGTTTTCTGTTTATTATAGAACCTGTCCGAACCGAAGTTTTGCTAGTAAATTCTATAAAAAATTAAGTCAGAGTAATCTGCCAAGTGGGAATGTCCGTTTGCTAGCAGTGACTGAGAAACAATTTTCTGAAATGGTTTTAATCATTGGTGGAAAAACAAAGCAAGAAGAAGTAGTCAGTGATAATAAGTTGGTAGTTATATGAAAATGAACATTAGTCATCCATACAAGGATAAAATTTCATTAAGTTTTGGTCAATTTACTCAAATTGTAGGTCAAGATCAGCAATTAAAATACTATATTTGGCAGATACTATTATGGTATTTTGGAGGAAAAAAATATAGTGAGGAAGATTTAGTTCTATTTGAACAAAATGAGCCTAAAATACTAATAGACGATACAATGGTTTCCCGATCAGAATTCAGTGTTGTTCAAGTGTCCAATATCAATGATTTAATTGAACAAATGGAATATAAAAAAGGAACAGTAGCCTATGATTATATAAAGAAAAAGATTAATTCTATAGAGATAATGGAGCAAATTGAAAATATCAATGACAATCTAGATAGGATTTCACTTCTATTGAATCAGAAGTTGAATCTTCAATTAGATGACATTATCTATCATACCGAAGCAAAATATTTTAATACGGATCAATTGATTCAAAAGAATTTTTTACCATACTTTGGAACCAATGATAAAAATATATCCTTTGAGTTTGTAGATAATAAGATAAAGTTTTTATTATTTCTTTCCATGTTAGAAGTTATGGCGACAAACAGTTCTGAAAAGTTTTTGCTTGTCTTACGAAATTTGGACGATTTTCTATCCTATAATGATTTTGTTGAATGTTGCGAGAAAATGGAGTTTCTGACTAATCATAGCGATTCATTATATATTGTTTTATTTCCTTCCAATGAAGGTTATCTTCATGTCACGAAAGAAGTTTTAGAAGAAATCAATATTGTTTCCGATTATGTTGATCATTTTTATTCTCTAGAATTTATGTATGATCGCTTTATCAATCAGTATCCAATAAATCAAATACCTGATGAACAAGAATTTTTAACCTCTTTAAGAAAAATTGGATCCTATTTATTTAGCTCGGACATTCTCCACATGAGTTTATCTGTAGAAGATCAAGTAGCATTAAAAATTTTGAATAATTTGTATCAGTACAAAATGAAAACAAAATTCCGTATTGAATCAGTCAATCCAATGTTATTGAAATATTTGGAAGAATAGTATTGACGAGTGAGATTTAAGGCTTTATAATATTTTTGAGGGAACAAAAATCAAAATTGACGAATTTGAGGTTTTTGTACTCTCAAGATTTAAGTAACTGTACAACTTGATGATTACATAACTACTTATCGATATAGTTTTTGTACTCTCAAGATTTAAGTAACTGTACAACTGACCCGTCCTCTTGTATGAGTTCTTCTATGTTTTTGTACTCTCAAGATTTAAGTAACTGTACAACACGTTCGGACGTGATTCGTCCGAAAGAGCGGTTTTTGTACTCTCAAGATTTAAGTAACTGTACAACAACGCAAAGGATTAAGATTTCGTAAGCAAGGTTTTTGTACTCTCAAGATTTAAGTAACTGTACAACATAATGAACTGATACTCCGGTCCGTAGTCAGTTTTTGTACTCTCAAGATTTAAGTAACTGTACAACCGTTTCAGATAAAATGATATTTTCAGCCCTGTTTTTGTACTCTCAAGATTTAAGTAACTGTACAACAGCTGAAATGAAACAAGCGCAAGCTGAGGTGTTTTTGTACTCTCAAGATTTAAGTAACTGTACAACCTGAAGCGCCATTACTCCAGCCACAGATCCGTTTTTGTACTCTCAAGATTTAAGTAACTGTACAACTTTAGCCAATAAGGAACAAATCGAATCAGAGTTTTTGTACTCTCAAGATTTAAGTAACTGTACAACAAAATAAAAACGCTGATTTATCAACGTTTTGTTTTTGTACTCTCAAGATTTAAGTAACTGTACAACTACCAGACTTAAAGGGAGTTAATGCCATTGGTTTTTGTACTCTCAAGATTTAAGTAACTGTACAACTTTCATTCAGTGAAATATCGTACAAACTTGGTTTTTGTACTCTCAAGATTTAAGTAACTGTACAACCAGAACCTCAAAATTTGTAAAGACTTGTTTGTTTTTGTACTCTCAAGATTTAAGTAACTGTACAACGGCTTACTAATAAGAAATAGGAGGAATTTAGTTTTTGTACTCTCAAGATTTAAGTAACTGTACAACCCATCTCAGGCAATGCTTATCAATCGGCTTGTTTTTGTACTCTCAAGATTTAAGTAACTGTACAACTCTTCAATAGCTTTCTCGACAGAAGTGTCAGTTTTTGTACTCTCAAGATTTAAGTAACTGTACAACTTTTGTACCAACTCATATCAAACCCTTTTTGTTTTTGTACTCTCAAGATTTAAGTAACTGTACAACATGCGAATGAAACCGCAAGAGCACAAGCTGGTTTTTGTACTCTCAAGATTTAAGTAACTGTACAACAGTCGCACGGCAATCACTGATGAGACTATTGTTTTTGTACTCTCAAGATTTAAGTAACTGTACAACAGATGATGATGTCTTTAGAATATCTAACTGGTTTTTGTACTCTCAAGATTTAAGTAACTGTACAACGCAGAAGCTCGTGAGTTCTTCAATAACATTGTTTTTGTACTCTCAAGATTTAAGTAACTGTACAACTTAAGAAAGTCCATTGTGGTCTTAGCATTGGTTTTTGTACTCTCAAGATTTAAGTAACTGTACAACCAGACTTACAACCTTCATTTTATCTTCTTTGTTTTTGTACTCTCAAGATTTAAGTAACTGTACAACAAACAGGAGCAATGGCAGATAGGGCATTTGGTTTTTGTACTCTCAAGATTTAAGTAACTGTACAACAACAACAAAGAATATTGTGTTGCGGTATTTGTTTTTGTACTCTCAAGATTTAAGTAACTGTACAACGTAGGTTGATTTCACAAAAGACCACAGAGCGTTTTTGTACTCTCAAGATTTAAGTAACTGTACAACTCTTCGTCTAGGAAACAAAATCAGGAGGCTGTTTTTGTACTCTCAAGATTTAAGTAACTGTACAACGTAGGTTGATTTCACAAAAGACCACAGAGCGTTTTTGTACTCTCAAGATTTAAGTAACTGTACAACTCTTCGTCTAGGAAACAAAATCAGGAGGCTGTTTTTGTACTCTCAAGATTTAAGTAACTGTACAACTAATTGTCTATGACGAAAACAAAAAATATAGTTTTTGTACTCTCAAGATTTAAGTAACTGTACAACGAACAATCGAGAGTACGCTCTGTATGACGGGTTTTTGTACTCTCAAGATTTAAGTAACTGTACAACAGGCATGGGTTTCTCATTACGCAATTATCAGTTTTTGTACTCTCAAGATTTAAGTAACTGTACAACTTGCGCCATATTTCATCCTTTCTTGTAATTGTTTTTGTACTCTCAAGATTTAAGTAACTGTACAACAGATTTGAAAATAGCAAGAGGGTTTTCATAGTTTTTGTACTCTCAAGATTTAAGTAACTGTACAACAGGATAAGAAAAATGGGGTATTCTTCACCAGTTTTTGTACTCTCAAGATTTAAGTAACTGTACAACTTCTTAATCACTTCATCGGTTGTATAACCGGTTTTTGTACTCTCAAGATTTAAGTAACTGTACAACCGTAGATTTCTTGCAAGGTATCGCCAAACTGTTTTTGTACTCTCAAGATTTAAGTAACTGTACAACCTATACGCTCGTTCAAATGCTTCCAGCTCAGTTTTTGTACTCTCAAGATTTAAGTAACTGTACAACCCGTCCACTTCGATAAGCAGGGCTTCTACGGTTTTTGTACTCTCAAGATTTAAGTAACTGTACAACCCCAAGTAGATGCGGCTGGATTTGATGGCAGTTTTTGTACTCTCAAGATTTAAGTAACTGTACAACAGTCAAGCGATTTTCAACTTGTTCCTTATTTCTCTCTGTCTGCAGGGGGCAGTAATTCAATCAAAAAGCACTGAATGATCAGTGTTTTTTCTTGTCTTAAAATAGAAACCATTTCAGATGAAAATGGAGGTGTGGTATAATAGGAGAAAGTATAAGTGCTTATTTGAAGGGGAATTTCTCTCCTTATTATGAGTATTAGGATTTAGTTTTCTGAGAAAAATAATGATGTTTGAGTAAAGAAGGAAATGGAATGAAAATTTCTGGGACAAGTGGTAACATTACTTTTGACTATGAAAATGGCTATGTTCTAAAAGCAGAGGGAGAGTTGTTGACTGGTGGTAGCTTTATTGTATATAGGTCAAGCATACAGAATTGGGAGCCACCTTACAATCACATTCCTATCACGCAGAACGAGATAGATAAACTTGTCGAGGAAGTGAACTCCATGATGACGGAGCAATCAATTCAGATCGAATTTATCTGAGTTAGAGTAGGAGAAGGGTGATGAAAATTGATTACAGTGAACAGATGCTCACATGGGAGTGGGATAGCAATGAAATAAAGATAGAATTACCAGAAATCATTCATGCGGAATATCATAAAGATGAGAACATGGTGATGGTTTATAGTGGGGAAAATTTCATTAACAAAATCATTTTCTACTTTAGTTTGGAAGGAAAATTGTTAGGGCAACAAAATCTACTAGAAGGAACCCTAGATTGGAATCATAATGGGAAGCATCAGGTTATTTTTCAACATTTACATCATCTTCGCTTTAGCCCTAAATATCAGCGTATCTTCAGTATATTTCGCTCATCCAACGATTTTGACGTTCCATCAGAACTAGAGGTTTATAATTTAGAAGGTGATAAAATCGACCAAATTGAATCTCCTGCAGGGTTTACTATGCTATATATTTCTGAGATAAGTAAGAAGAAACTGAGAATTTTATGTGAAGCTCTTAATGAAGATTGTTTTGATAAATTTGGTCGAAGTGATTTCTATTTTAATTTAGATTTAGAAACTAGAAAATGGATAAAAGATGGCATCGCCTATTGAGGAAGAGGAATAGAAGACAGATTTTTATGATATTTTATGCTGAGAGATAATTGCACTAGGAGAATACAAATGAAACCAACAAAACTACAATGGGAAGATGTTATCCAGTTTGAAGAAGTAAAAGGTTACGGTCAGCATATCTGGAGAGATGGTAATCATCTTTATTACGTTACTGAGGAGGGAGGAATTGCCCCTCAGCGTGTAGTTTATGAATTACCAAATGAGTTATTTGCCTTATTAGAAAGTGGAGAGAGAACGCAGTTAGAAATATTAAGTAAACTTCAGACCGATCGTTGGCCACCGACGGAAGAAGAGAGAAAAGAGTCTAGAAGAAAATTTATAAGTAAATATCCAGCTTCTTTGATAGATGTCCCTAAATATAGGAAATTGTTTTCTAAGGAAGAACTTAAAGAATTGATTCCAATTGCTGAGAAACAGTGGATCGAATCTGAAGGCAGACTTCCAGATGATTATGTATCACCACTTAAGTAAAGAAAGTATAAAATGAAACTGAATTCCAGATATTAGAGAGCTCTAATCCAGTTCACTGAAGCTATGAAAAAGCTTGTATCATTTGATTATGGTTAGAAAGGGAGTGGAAATGATAGAAAAGAGAAAACATTACAAAGAACTAGTTCATCTCGGAGAATTTAAGAACAAATTGACCTATTATGACTTTAAGACAAAGAAATTGTATTTTTCAATTTCAGAAAGAATTTCTAAGAGTCAACAGTACGTTATACTTTCCCTGGTGTTGTTCGTTCTTCATTTTATCAGATTTCTGAATGTTTTGACAATCTTTAGTATACCTGCTCACAAGTACCTTTATTTGATTTTATTCTCTTGTATTTCCTTGCTTTTCGGGAAATTGCTGGATATCTATTTTAAGAAAGATTTGGATTTGTATCCTGCTCTATTTACAGATTTGGAGTACTTAGAATTCTTAGAGGTAGTAAAGAAAAGTGGAGCTGTTGTTTCTTCCGTAATTCGTGGTAGCGTTATTAGTTTGTTAGTATCTTTAGTCGTCTTCCTGTTATATCCTAGTTTTTTGCCATTATTTTTCCACTCGATACTTTTGTTTATTCTCTATTTGTGTATAGCAAATAATTTGCATAGGTGAAAGAGGGTAATGGGTAGCTTGATAAGAAATGTACGCACCAACTAGATTTTTTTGCCTATGATAAAGAAGAATAAAAAAAGTAAAGAAAGTTCATTTGTATGACAACAGAAATTCAACAATACAAAAATTGTACGGTATTAAAAAACAATAATGATTATCAGATTCTGTGGAGTAGAGGGAAAGAAGTGCTTAATTTTCCCATTAGCCAGGAATTAGCAGAACGTGTTTCAAAATCAGAAAAAGACTCTTTAGAGGCAATGTTTTATTGTGAACATCATCGTTGGCCAGAGAAAGAAGAGTTAGAGGATTATAATCAATCAGATACGATTGTACATAGAGGCGATGGATTTGTTGTATATGAGACAGACGGCTATTACGAAATTAGCTTTTTTAAAGAAATTGGAGGAACCATGGGGCCAGAGGTTTGCTATCCTATTACAAAAGCATTAATGGATAAGGCATTTGAATCTTCTAGGGGAGCTTATGAAGTCATGATTTATGCTGAAACAGGGCACTGGCCTACATAAAATAGTGATAAATAAAAAATTCAAAAACTTCATATAAAATTTCAAAAGTTGGCTTCTCTTTTTATCTAAGAGATAATTGTCAAATAGTAAAGGTGAAAAAATGGAATCAATTTATGTAAGTCAAAAAGATATGTTGGAAATTTGTCAAGATGGTGATAAGTATTTCTTGCGTTATCCAACTTTTAATATTACCTGCCCAGAAGTGGTTCAAGAAATCCCCAAAGAAGCTGCAGATAGTTACATGTCGGGAGAACATACTGGCAAAGAGTTGATGAATTATGCGCAGTATGGTTTTTGGAAATCTAAAAAGCAATATACACAAGATGAGTCTGGTAAGCTCTTCATCGAAAATCATCCTTCTTTTATTTTAAAAAACCCAGGAAATACTCGTCGTCTTTTCACAGCAGAGGAATTTAGACAAATTGTCACCAAAGCCATTGTTTCAGAACTGGAACCTAGCGAACTTGACGCTATTGGTATAGTTGATAATCATTTAGAGTTACTCCTTGTTGATCCAGTCGGCTGGCAGGAAGAGATAGAAGCAGTCCATCTTGAAATTCTGCAAGAAAAAATTAACAATTATATTCACTTCCTAGAAAGCAAGCAATATGTGGCACGATATGGCGATAATTTTGACAAAAAAGTCATTCATATCACCTTCCAGTATTCTCCATCTGATAATGGACTAGCCTTTCTCGCTGCTGTTCAGAAAGTGTTACAACCCACTGATATGTGCTTGAAGGTAGAATTACCGGAGTAATAAAGGGAGCGGAAACGCTCTCTTTTTGTGGTATAATGGGACTAGATTTTTAAAAATATTATTTAACGGTTTTAAACAGCGAACTACTTATGCCAACGATTGACACAACGGGGCATTCTTACGATGATTTTCTATCTGCGATTGAACGTCAAGGCTATTATGAAATCAAGAATCCACGTGTCTATAAGCCTGGCACTAATGAAATTGTTCAAGTTGAGGGGATTTTTAGAATAAATCAATGGAGTAAATAAATGCAGACATATAAATTGAAAAATAAAGAGAATTATAAATATTTTGTCAAACATTATCTAGAGGTGATGAAGGAAGGGAAAGAAGCAGAAGCATTTCTAGGAACAGAAGCTAAGTATCGTTTTCGGCAACGAGATTCTTATGAACTTGACAGCACAGACATTAGCGTATTGATGGAGTATTGTTTATATCCTCTGTATGTAGAAGGTGATAAGGATATAGTGAGAAGAACTTTTGAAATCTTGAAAGATTTCAGCTTATCGGTTGACCTAGTCAAATTAGATAAGGTGACTGATTATATTTTCATTCAAAATAGGCGTTTGAAAAGATATATTAGCCTTCCCTTTGTTATTAAGACTGATGAGTTAGTAAGAAATATTATAGAGAGTATTTCCAATCTATCAGATGAACAGAAGAAAGATTGGTTATATCAAGGGCTGTGTAATGCATTAGACCGTGATCCTTTATACAGACAGTGTGACGAAGAAAAGGTAGAGAAGATTCTTAAGGAATTCAAGGAAAAATACTACAATCCCCCTAAGGTAGTAGAAACCATTAAAACAGTTGAGGAAATTGTACTAGACGTTACGAGTATCGATGCGATGGGTGTTTCAGATGACCATCTAGAGTTGTTGTTGATTGATGAAAACAAATGGATAGAGTCATTAGAAGAGGAGCATCTCTTGAAACTTCAAGAAAAACTCAACAACTACATCTACTTCCTCGAAAGCAAGCAGTATGTGGCACGATATGGCGATAAGTTTGATAAAAAAATTATCCATATCACTTTCCAATATTCTCCATCGGATAATGGACTAGCCTTTCTCGCGACGGTTCAGAAAGTATTACAACCCACTGATATGAGCTTGAAGGTAGAATTGCCAGAGTAATAAAGGGAGCGGAAACGATGCTAGCTATTGTTATTGATTCTATAGGTGACAAATCAGGGACCTATAAATTGTTAAGAAACCATTCATCATTGCCTTTTTCTTTAATCCAATCTAGAATCAAAAAACATGACACGGTGATCGAAGTAGACATGTTAGATTTGGATGGATTGAGAAAGGTTCGAGAACTCATCCGTGAGTTGAGTGCTATTGGGACCAAGGTTACGATGAGGGATTCGACTGGTATTATCACCTTAGAAATAGTAAATAATCTTATTTCCACCTTTGAAGAGATTGCGGCAGAGAGAGAATAACTGGATGCCCTGATGTTTGAAGAGGAAGAGTGATTTGTTTTGCTAGTTTCTAAAGGTAACTCGTTTGTGACGAATTCAATATTCAAAAAGAACACCCCAGAAGTTAGAGTCTCATCTCTACTCTCGGGGTGTCGTTTATTTTCTATCCTTGAGCATTTTACAATACCCATGTACGGATGGCATGGGCGACACCGGATTCATCATTTGTTTTGGTGATGTATTTGGCGATTTTTTTGAGTTCAGGATTTCCATTTT
>ERZ773067.1188-NODE-1188-length-14276-cov-4.565431_pt1 | contig 14276 bp, 12 predicted proteins | sample MGYA00580622_ERZ773067 | MGnify/ENA primary metagenome ERZ773067 (study PRJEB29015, sample SAMEA2737998) | human oral metagenome | biome: human oral; feature: human-associated habitat; material: dental | place: China | collected 2113 ...
GATTGGGCAACGGCTCGTATGCGAAAACGTCCCAAGAATGCAAGCGCGAAGCGCGCAGCATGATTGGCTGACGTTGACCGCTACTGCAAAGAATGCGGAGGATTCCGCTCTTATATACTCCTTTGGCGAAGGCTCAGCTTTGTTTTTCTTGCGCTGTGATACATCGTCAACCACAATATATAGAGGAAGGGAAACTGCTAATGATCAAGAACATCCAGAAGCGCACGGGTCAGATCGTACCGTTTGACGCCGAGAAGATCACCGACGCCATCCGCAAGGCGAATCTTGAGTCCATCGACGAGACATTTTCGCAGCATCAGCTTGAAAAGCTCACGAAGAGCGTCATTCACCGCATCGAAGGGGAGGAGACGCCTGCCGTTGAGTTCATTCAGGACGCTGTGGAAAAAGCGCTCATCAAGAACAACTTCGCTTCGACGGCGAAAGCGTACATCCTCTATCGCGCGGAGCACGCAAAGATCCGTGACGCCGAGGGCGACCTCATGGATATCTACAATGAGCTGACCTTCAAGCGTGCCAAGGACGCCGACATCAAGCGCGAGAATGCGAACATCGACGCCGATACAGCGATGGGTACAATGCTCAAATATGGTTCGGAAGGTTCGAAGTACTTCATCGACCATCATATCCTGCCCAAGGACATCGCGGCGGCGCATATCGACGGCGACATCCACATCCATGACAAGGATTTCTACATGCTGACGGAAACGTGCTGCCAGATCGACCTCCTGAAGCTCTTCAAGGACGGGTTCTCGACGGGGCACGGCTACCTGCGCGAACCGAACGACATCCGCTCCTATGCCGCGCTCGGCTGCATCGCCATCCAGGCGAACCAAAACGAGATGCACGGCGGACAGGCGATCCCGAACTTCGACTATTCGATGGCGCCGGGCGTAAGGAAGACCTTCCGCAAGCTCTACTTCAAGGAGATTGCGAACTTCTTTGCCATCACGCTCGGCATGAAGCAGGACGACGCGAAGCTCCTGGCCAAGGAGATTCGCCGCTCGCTCTTGCCCTTGGGCATCACGATCGGCGGCGCGGACGTCTACAAGGCGGCGCTCGTCGACTTTTTGCCCGCGCATCAGAGGGCGTGCGGCTACGAGGAAATCTCCGAAAAGCTCGCGGCGCGCGCGCATGACTACGCCTACGGGGCGGCGCTCGACGCGACGGACAACGCGACCTTCCAGGCGATGGAGGCTCTCATACACAACCTCAACACGATGAACTCGCGCGCGGGCGCACAGGTGCCGTTCAGCTCGATCAACTACGGCACGGACACGTCGCCCGAAGGCCGCATGGTCATGAAGAACCTCCTGCTCGCGACGCAGGAAGGACTCGGCAACGGCGAGACGCCGATCTTCCCCGTGCAGATCTTCAAGGTCAAGGAGGGCGTGAACTATAACGAGGGCGAGCCGAACTACGATCTCTTCCGCCTCGCGATGGAGACGTCGGCGAAGCGCCTGTTTCCGAATTTCAGCTTCCTCGACGCGCCGTTCAACCTCCAGTATTACAAGCCCGGCGACTACAACACGGAGGTCGCCTACATGGGCTGCCGTACGCGCGTCATGGGCAACGTGCACGATCCCGAGCGCGAGGTCACATGCGGCCGCGGCAACCTCTCATTCACGAGCATCAACCTGCCGCGCCTCGCGCTGCTCGCCAAGGGCGACTTGGATGTCTTCTACAGCGAGCTGGACAGCCTCACGGAGCTTGTCATCCGTCAGCTTCTGCATCGCTTCAAGATCCAGTGCGCGAAAAAGGGCAGGAATTATCCGTTCCTCATGGGACAGCGCGTGTGGATCGACTCGGAGAAGATCGGTCCCGACGATGAGATCGCCGAAGTCTTGAAGCACGGCACGCTCTCGATGGGCTTCATCGGTCTCGCCGAGTGCCTGAAAGCGCTCATCGGCAAGCATCAGGGCGAGTCGGAGGAAGCGCAGGCTCTGGGTCTTGCCATCGTCGGGCACATGCGCCGCCGCATGGACGAGGAGGCGAAGCGCACGGGTCTGAACTTCACGCTGCTTGCAACGCCTGCCGAAGGATTATCGGGCCGCTTCGTGCGCCTCGACCGCAAGAAGTTTGGTGAAATCGAGGGCGTCACGGATCGCGACTACTATACGAACAGCTTCCACGTGCCCGTCTACTGCCCGATCGAGGCTGCGAAGAAAATCCGCCTTGAAGCGCCGTACCATGCGCTGACGAATGCCGGACACATCAGCTACATCGAGATGGACGGCGATCCGTCGAAGAACCTCCAGGCCTTCGAGGCGATCGTGCGCTACATGCACGATGCGGGCATCGGCTACGGCTCGGTCAACCATCCCGTCGACCGCGACCCCGTCTGCGGCTACAATGGTATCATCGACAACATCTGCCCGCGCTGCGGCAGAAAGGAGAACGGCCGCCCCTTCGAGCGCATCCGGCGCATCACGGGGTATCTCGTCGGCACGATCGACCGTTGGAACAACGCGAAGCGTGCCGAAGAGCATGACCGAGTCAAGCATGGCATCGGTTAAGCTCGCAGGAACGGTATCGGATTCCATCGTCGACGGGGCGGGAATCCGCTATACGATCTTCACACAGGGCTGCCCGCACCATTGCCCGGGCTGCCAGAATCCCAAGACGCACGATTTCGCGGGCGGCTTGGAGATGGATACGAAGACGATCCTCAAGGACGTGCTCGGCAATCCTCTGCTGACGGGCGTGACGCTCTCGGGCGGCGAACCGTTCTGCCAGGCCGCGCCGCTCGCTTCCCTCGCACATGAGGTGCACGCGCACGGCATGGACGTCTGGGCGTATACGGGCTATACGCTCGAAGACCTGCAGCAGAAGAAGGCGTGCGCGGTGAACGCACTGCTTGATGAGGTCGACGTCCTCGTGGACGGCGCATACGAAGAGTCGGAGCGCGATCTCACGCTCGCCTTTCGCGGCAGCCGCAATCAGCGCGTGATCGACATGAAGAAGACGCGCGAAACAGGGGAAATTATCCTCTGGCAGGACGTATAAATGGTATCAGGGAATAAAAAAGAGAGCCTTGCGGCTCTCTTTTTTATTCCCTGATACCAAATGGCTTTCCTTTATTTCCGCTCGACCATATAGAGGACGCCATCGGGCTGCTCCCAGGTACCGAATGGTTCGCCCGGCCGAAGGGGCAGCGCCTTTCCCTTGGGCAGAAGCTCTCCTTCGGGCGTGCGCAGGGAGGAGAGGCCGCTGTTCACGAGATGCCATGCGCCGTTTTGGCGCGTGATGTAGGCTTTGACCTCGCGATCATGCGCCTTCTCGTCGGGGAAGACGTTTTCCGTGAAGTGCCAAGAGAAGAGCGGCAGGCCGTCGTAGACATTGACAAGTCCCGCTTGCAGCCATTGGCCAGCCTTGCCGCGCACGCGCCGCAGACGCTTGAGGTGCAGCACGCGGCGCTCGGGCACGGCGGTGCCGCAGAAGGGGCAGCGCGGTGCAGCGGTGTCGTGCAGGATGAAGAACTTCTCGGGGCAGTGCGGATTTGCGCACGGCTGCAGAAGATCCCACGTCTTGACGAGCGCCTTTTCCCACTCGAACGCCGTGGGACGCGCCTCCGGCTCGTGCAGGCCGTCGACGAAGGCGCGCAGGAAGAGCTTTTCGAGGTATGGCCCGAGATCATGAATCGTGACCTTGAGATCATCCGGGCGGTTGGAATGATCAGTCGGATGCTCGGCGAAGAGCGCCTTTTCTCCGTAGATCAGGAAGTCGGCTTCCTCGGCGGGCAAGTTGTAGTTCTTCGGCCCTTCGAGCGGATGACGCTTGAGCAGGTATTGATAGAGAAGCACGGGCAGTGCGAAGAGGTCGGTCAGAAGGCTTGGAATGACGCGGCGCGCATCGCCCGGCGGAAGATCCATCGAGGCGAGCACCTCGGGCGCGATGTAGCCCTTCGTGCCCGCAACCTCGGGCGGGTACAGACCGGGCACGACGAGCGAGTCGATGTCGATCACGACGCAGCTGCCGCTCTTGGGATCGACGAGGACGTTGTTGCACGATAGGTCGGAATGTGCGAGTCCCGCCTGGTGCATGCGGCGCACGGCGCGTGCGAGCGCGATGGAGAGGCGCAGCATCATCTGGAAGTTGCCAAGCTCCGCCTTTTCGAGATACTTGCGCACGCGGTTCGTGAACCAGCTGCCCTTTTTGTCCTTGCCCGCGAGGTCGAGCTGGCGCGAGGCGTCGTGTCCGAAGAAGAAGTTCTTCGGATAGGCGGGGCAGACGATGCCGAACTCAGGCTTCGTGACGATCGCCGTCGGCCAGCAGAAGAGATCGGCGAAGTACGTCGCCGCCTCCACCGTATTGCCGCGTGCGCCGCCCTTCGTCTCGGCAAGCGTCGGGTTGTAGCGTCCGATGATCGCCGTCAGCCGATCGACGAGCGCTTCGTCGACTGCATCCGGATCGAGGAAGAACTGCACGACGTAGGATTTGTCGGGCGCGAAGTAGGTGTATTTCATGCCGCCCTGCGGCGGGTTTTCCGTGATGAAGTAGGGAATCTTCCTGCCGTCCGCGAGGACGGCTTCTGCGAGCCTCGGCCTAGACATGCGGAGGCTCCTTCCAGGCGAGCAGCGCGAGCGTGCGATCGTCGAAGGAGGCGCGCGTCACATAGTTGTCGAGCCAGATCTTCAGCCGTTCAGCGTGCGAGGCGACACCCTTGAGGCTCGTATCCTCGGCGGCGAGCGCGAGCACATGCGCGTTCTGCCACAAGCATTCTTCCGTCGTGGGGATTTTGCGGCACATACGGCTCGCGTACTGCAGCGCGATGTGCTGCTCCTTGTCGTTGACCCATGGGAAGGCGGCGGGCTGCGGCAGGCTGCGCAGAAGCTCAACCTCGGTGCGCGTGAACGTGGCCGCTCCCTGTGTGCCAGGCACGATGCCGTTCGCTACGAGATCGAGATAGAGGCGGTGCATCTCCTGCTCGTTGAAGTAATCGTCCGCCACGCCGTCCGTCATCGTGAGGATGAGATCGCAGGCGCCGCGCGTGACGAGCGTGCGCCTCTGCAGGCTGGCGATGTCCGCCATGGCCTCGCTCGTCAGAAAGTCCGTCTCGCCCGAGAAGTCGCCGCTGTCGGGCTTGCCGAGGAGCTTGACGGCGTTTCCGTAGGGCGCATGCGTGTCGATGGCGCAGGTCATGCCGTCGCCGACTTGGCACGAGAGCACGAGGACTTCTCCTAGCTCGGGGACGGGCACGGCGACGGTCACGAGGAGCGTCGCCGCGAAGTCGGAGAGGGCGAGGTCGCGCCCGAGAAGCTTCGTGTACGCCTCTTGGCCGCATCGCTCATGGAAAGCCGCGAGGACGGCGCGTCGAGCATCGAGCACGCCCGTGTGAAGCGCCGCGCCAAGCCTGGCGCATGCTTCGCCGAATGCCGCATCGCTCATGGGAAGCGCGAAGGCAGCGCGATTTTTGGCGCTCGCCGCATCGAGGGTGCGAAGCTGCTCGTAGATCGAGCCGACGGCGGCCTCGCTCGCCGCACGCGCACCGACGCGCGAGAAGCGCTTCGATCCTGCGCCGTCGGAAACGGCAAGGACGGCGATGTCGCCGACGGCAGCTACAGCGAACCAATCGTCGCAGTTCGTCGCCTCGTGCTTGTGCTTCTTGCCGCGCACACGCGCCGCGACGAAGTCTGCCGTGCCGATTCGCTTCTCCTCGGTCTTGTACTCGGGCGCGGCGTCCGGCTCATCCTGCGGCACAGGATGATACTGCCAGAGCGATGCCGTATGTGCGAGAACCGCCTCATCGCTCAGGGCGAGAGAAGCATCGTCCGCGGCTGCATCTGCATCGACTTCTGCATCCGCAGGGGCGGCTGCAGCGCTCAATGCGGGCGGCTCGCTCGTTGGTTTGGACGGCGCAGCGCCCGATGCAGGCGGCTTGCTGTCCGGCGCGAATGGTATGGCAATCCGTTCGGACGGCTGCTTCGGCAATTCTGCCTGTGCGGCGATTGGTTCGAGCGTCGTGCCTATTGGTTCGGGCGGCACATCGCTCAATGCGGGCGGCTCGCCCATTGGTTCGGGAAGAACGTCGTCCAATGCAGACGGCTCGCCCGTTGCCTTAGGTGTAGTCAGCTTCTCCATCGGTTCGGGCGTAGTCGGCTTGTCCACTGTTTCGGGCGGAGCTGCGCTCGAAACAGGCAGTTCCTCCCTTAGCTCGGGCGGCGCGGCAGCCGCATGTTTTTCGAGACGAACCTTGCTCGGTTCCACTTCAGCCGATGCTTCGTTTTCCGTCAAGACACATCACCCCGTTTCTCCTCATGACCTCTCTTCTCTGCTCGTCAGGGGACGACCGTGAAGCCCTTCGGGGGCGGCGGCAGCTCGATGGCCGCGCCAGGCTTCGCGTCGAGGCTCTTCGACGACATCTTGATCGAGCCGGAAACCCACGCAAAGAACTTCGCCATATCGCCAGCCGACAGGCTGTTCATCATCAGCACGTTGTCCGTCAGCTGCTTCAGGTAGCTTGTATCGGCATCGGCGCCCGCCGCGCACGCGATGATATTGCCGAGCTTCAAGGACTTGATTTCAGCCGCCGCCTGCCTAAAGTCTTCCAGGTCGGTCGGACTGCCGTCCGTCAGCAGGAAGACGAGCGGCCGCCAGTCGCCCTTCTGCGTCTCGGTGTTCTTGCGCACCTCCGTGCGCACGCACTCAGCGAGGAGCTTCAGAGCGCCGCCCATGAGCGTGCAGCCCTCGGCCTCAAGGCGCGGCTCCTTGAAGAGCATGAGCTCCGTGAGCTTCGTCGTCTGCCGCACCTGGCTCGCGAACGTGATGACCGAAAGATACGCCGTCTCAAGCGCCTGCGGGTCGCCGCGAAGCTCCGACAAGAGCGCCTTGATCCCCTGGCGCACGGCCTCGATCGGCTCGCCCATCATCGATCCCGAGCAATCCAAAAGCAAATACACCGGCAGTCTGCGTCCAACATCCGCCATGAAAAGCACCTCCCAGAATCCTTCCGCACGCAAAAAGCGGCGGAAACCATAGTCCGAGGCAGTACGCCTCGAAGCCTGCTGTCATACACCTTTAGGAAACGCTGATAAAATGAAGTTGCCCAGATTTGCACAGATACGCTGTTCCTATCTAGGAGACAAACCGCAGGCGTAGCAGTGGCTACGTCGAGGATTTGTCGACGACGAGAGGACAGTGTAGATGTGTGAAGATGGGTAGCTGAATTTATCAGTGCTTCCTCTATTCTAACCACGAAAGCGCAGGAGGTCAAGCGGACGGCGTAGAACGATTTGTAAGGACGGCGCATCAAACAAAAAGGAGAAAAGTCTCGTGAAAAACTTTATGAAATTACGGAGCGGTTGTCGAGGGCATTTTTTGAGCAAACTACACGCACAAACGTCCACTTCGTGGACATTGTGCGCCGCCCTTACAGAAGCCTAGCCGATCGGTCTGCGCCTTCGGCTTGACTTCTCGGGGCTTCATGGTAAAGAGATTGTTTCTCACGGTCGACTTTGCTATAATGTTCGTAAATAAAAAGCACCGATCAGATGAAGTCCGTCAGAGCGGTTTCGACTTTATCCGTGCTTCTTGAAATGTGCGGATGAATGCCGCACTGCCGATGAAGATTCGCAAAGAGAGGAGTCGGATAATCCGTATGACAGCAGAGGAAAAGCGCAAGGCGGAAATGGCGACGGTCAAGAAAATGCTCGAAATCTACTGCCGCGCGCATCATGGCAACAATTTGAGCCTTTGCGAAGAATGTGAAGCGCTGCTCGATTATGCCCGTGCGCGTGTCGAGCGCTGCCCGCACATGGAGACAAAGACGTTTTGCAGTGCGTGCCGGACGCACTGCTACGCGCCCAAGATGCGCGAAAAAATCCGCGAAGCCATGCGCTACAGCGGCCCGCGCATGCTGCTCCACGCGCCCGTCATGGCGCTTCGGCACATGTTCATCGAGTGGTGCGAGAAGCGGCGCTGAAGGCAGGCTTGCTCTCCGGCAGATCGGCATAATAAAAAAGGAACGAACCCCGTGATGATTTGTCACGGGGTTCGTTGTCGTTAGCAGGGCGCATATTCTCGCACGAAACGCAGCTCCTCTGCTTGCCGCATCAAGGCGTCTGTCCATGCAGATTGTCGGGATACTCGACGCCGCGCGTCTGTTTGTAAACGATCTTGAACATGTAGTAGGGATAGGCATGATAGTCGTCGATGTATCCCGTATAGCCGTGACTCTTTATGTAGCGAGAGATCTCGTCGTAATCGAACACGGGCATGGAAAGCCAGCGCCCTTGAGCGGAGTAAAACTGAGGATTTGAGCCGCCGTCTTTCGATTGGCGGTATTGCCGAATCCTGTACTCGCGGAAAGAGCCGTCGGCATCGCGATAATAAGCGACGTATCCCGTTGCATACGTGTAGTAATCCGGATCTTCGTCGCTGAAGGTGCATGAGCTGAGATCTACATATTCACGGTAGTTGGCGTGATAATACGAGACAGGATAGTTGGGATCGTCGTCAAGATACTGCAGGGAAGCAGACGCTGTGTGCGGCTGGACGAGAAAGAACAGCGCGAAAGCCGCTGCAGTGAGGAATGTGTGGAAAAATCGTTTCATGATGGATGCCTCCTTGGTATATGGTTGCCGTCTACTGTGTGATTATTATTTCGCGTTCGATATTTGATTTCCTGCCAGTTTGGCAGGGAAGTATAGTAAGAGTGTGAAGAACTGAACGGATGGTCGATTTCCGCGAGGAGATTTCGCCCTGTGGACGGCCGAGCATTGCCAGCTCGCGAATCGGCTGACCTTCCTCTACGAGATGCGGTCGTGCTGCGTGCCGTCCTACTTTGATGAAACTGTTGCGGGAAACGGGCGAAAAAGCAACTCATGCCGTCTCGCGTGACGGCTGAATATCTGTCCTGAACGTTCGCTGGAAAAGTTTACAAGTTAACACATTACAAGTTGACACATGAGGCAAAGCGTGCTATATTATCCTTCATACCTATTCATTCATTTTTAAGGAAAGAAGGATTCATCATGAATGCACTGATGCTTGTCGGGTGCGCCATCGTTGTCTTTCTCGCCGCCTACACTCTCTACGGACGGTGGCTCGTGAAAACGTGGGGCATCGACGAAACCGCCGCGACGCCGGCGCAGAGATTCGAGGATGGGCAGGACTACGCGCCTGCCTCGCGCTTCACCGTCTTTGCGCATCAATTTTCCTCCATCACGGGCGCAGGCCCTGTCACGGGCCCCATCATCGCCGCCATGTTCGGTTGGCTTCCGGCGTTCCTCTGGCTGCTCGTCGGCGGCGTCTTCTTTGGCGCGGTGCAGGATTTCAGTGCGCTCTACGCGTCGGTGCGCAACGAAGGGCGCTCGATGGGCATGCTCATTGAGCAGTACATCGGCAAGACGGGGCGTCGCCTCTTCCTGCTGTTTTGCTGGCTCTTCACGCTGCTCGTCATCGCCGCCTTTGCCGACATCGTCGCGAACACGTTCAACGGCTTCGCCAAGGACGGCAGCCTCGCCGTACCGAATGCGGCGGCGGCTTCGATCTCGATGCTCTACATCTTCGTGGCGATGGGCTTCGGACTCTTCATCCGCCGCATGAATCCCTCGGGCGCGGTGAAGTTTTTCGTCGCCATCGCGCTCATCGTCGCCATGCTCGCCGTCGGCATTTCTTATCCGCTCTATTTCGATGCGACGGTTTGGCGCTACGTCGTCTTTGCCTACTGCTTCATCGCCGCCGTCCTGCCCATGTGGTTCTTGATGCAGCCGCGTGACTACTTGAGCGTTTTCCTGCTCCTCGGCATGGTCGCGGGCGCCGTCCTCGGCGTGCTCATCGCCAATCCCGTCATTGAGATGCCCGCCTTCGTCGCCTTCGAGGTCAAGGGGCAGTCGCTCTTCCCGATCCTCTTCATCACGATCGCCTGTGGCGCTGTCTCAGGCTTCCACAGCCTCGTTTCTTCGGGCACAAGCTCGAAATCCATCGAGAACGAGCGCGACATGCTGCCCGTCGGCTACGGCGCCATGCTCGTCGAATCGCTGCTCGGCGTCGTCGCCCTCGTCATCGTTTGCTCGGCAGCGACGGGCGGGCATCTGCCGGACGGCACGCCGTTCCAGATTTTCGCGGGCGCAGTCTCGGGATTTTTCGTGGAGTTCGGCCTGCCGAAGCATGTCGCCGCCTGCATCATGACGATGTGCGTCTCGGCGCTCGCCATGACGACGATCGATTCCGTTGCACGCATCGGACGCATGTCCTTCCAGGAGCTTCTTGCACCGTCGGAAGGCGAGACGGAAGGTGCCGCCGCGAAGATCCTGCGCAACAAGTACGTCGCGACGGCGATCACGCTCGCGCTCGGCTATCTGCTGTGCCTCGCGGGCTACATGAGCATCTGGCCGCTCTTCGGCGCGGCGAATCAGCTGCTCGCGTCCCTCGTCCTCATCTCGATCGCCGTCTTTCTGCGCACGACGGAGCGCAAGGGCTGGATGCTCTACGTCCCCATGACGTTCATGTTCCTCGTCACGATGTCGGCACTTGTCATGAGCGTCTATGGCATCATCGGCAAACTTATGAACGGCGGTTTCGTATTCCTGGTCGACGGGCTGCAGCTCCTCCTCGCGCTCGCACTCATGACGCTCGCGCTCCTCGTCGTCAAGCACTGCGCCGCCGAACTCGTCACGGGCAAAGCCGAGCATGAGGCGCGTACCGATATGTGACGGATTGAGGAAAATAGCTTGTCAGAATCCTGCTCCTCTGCTATAATAGTCCTATATCTTCCAGAGGAGCAGCCGCGATTCTGCGGCGTCCGCCGGACGCACGGTGCGCGGCATATATGCAAGCGAGACCTTGTCCCGTAGCCGGGGTGGGGTCTTTTTCGTATAGGGAAAGGAGAGTCTTCTCTATGAATACGATAAAAACAACGATCTTGATGGCGCTCATGATGATCCTTCTCGTCGTCTTGGGCGGTGCGATCGGCGGCAAGGGCGGTGCGATGATGATGTTCGTCGTCTCTTTGGCGATGAATTTCTTCTCCTATTGGTTCAGCGACAGCATTGTGCTCCGAATGTACGGCGCGCGTCCGCTGACGGAGAGGGAAGCGCCCGAACTTTACCATCTTGTGGCAGATCTTGCGGCGCGCGCGGGGCTGCCCATGCCGAAGGTCTGTCTGGTCGAATCTATGACGCCGAATGCCTTTGCGACGGGGCGCAGTCCCTCGCACGCCGCCGTCGCCGTCACGCGCGGCATCGTCGGCATGTTGAGCCGCGAGGAGCTTTCGGGCGTGCTCGCGCATGAGCTTTCGCATATCAAGCACCGCGACACCCTGATCTCGACGATTGCCGCCGCCATGGGCAGCGCGATTTCCATGCTCGCCTACATGGCGCAGTGGAGCGCGATCTTCGGCCGCTCGGACGATGACGAGGGGGCGGGCGGCATCGTCGGCACGCTTCTCGCCGTCCTCGTAGCGCCGCTCGCGGCGACGCTCATCCAGCTCGCGATCTCGCGCTCCCGCGAGTACGATGCCGACAAGGCGGGCGGCGAGATCTGCGGCAATCCGCGCTATCTCGCGCGGGCGCTCGAAAAGATCTCCGGCACGGTACAGTCCATGCCGCCGATGCGCGAGGCCGAGACGCAGCCTGCGACGAGCAATCTCTTCATCGTCAACCCTCTCGCCGGCTCGCGCCAGGCCTTCGTGAACCTCTTCTCCACGCACCCCGCGACCGCCGAGCGCGTCGCCCGACTCGAAGAGCAGGCGCGGCTTCTGGACAGGTGAGGTGTCCTTTGTAGGAGGCACGAGGCTGATCTTCGTAGGAAAATGGACAAACAACACGGAAGGAGCTTTTCGTATGGATCGTGAGAATCGCATCAGCACGAAGCCGGCCGATCGCGGCATGCTCAAGGAGCTGTGCCGCTATCTTGATCGCTTCTGGCGTCCCGAAGGCGAGGCGCCGGATGAAGCGCCGCATATTCCAGACATGTTGTATGACGTGGAGCCGTACGAAGAGGAGCGCAGACGGCACGCGCTCTACGGCAAGCCGCCGAAAAAGGATCGTCTGATTCCCGCCGTCGGGGCGGGGCTCGGCTTGTTCCTGTCGAGTCTGAAAAGCCGGCTGAACAAGGCGGAAGAAACGTGCTCCGAGCGGCTTCTGCGCCTGATACGCGAGCGTGGGCGGGACGAAGTCGAAGTCTATCAGAAGGCGGGCGTCGACCGCAAGCTCTTTTCCAAGATGCGCCGCAAGGACTACCGACCGAAGGCGAAGACGCTCTACGCCTTCATCATCGTGCTGCAGCTCACCCTTGACGATGCCGTGGATCTCTTGGCGAGCGCAGGCTACGCATTCTCCTCGGCGAGCCGGCTCGATCTTGCCGTGAAGTTCTGTGTCGAGAAGGGCATCGGCGACCTCGACGAGGTCAACAACGCCTTGTACGAATTGGGCATGGAAACGCTGCCGTGAGATGAATGTCGAGTCCGGCATTTGCGCTGCGTCCGCATGTAGGCCCTGCACCGCAGATGTCGCCCGCCGTGCGACCTGGCTGCCTCTTTTTCTTGTTACAATGATTTCACAGAAGAGAAAACCATTGCAGCAAAAAAGGAGATGCTCATCATGACGGAAGAAAAGAAAGCAGCGCAGGGCAGGACGGAACTCGTATTCATCCTCGACCGCAGCGGCTCGATGTCGGGCTTGGAATCGGACACCATCGGCGGTTTCAATGGCATGCTGCGCCGCCAGCAGGAAGAAAGCACGGACATCCTCGTTTCCACCGTGCTCTTCGACGACGAGGTCGAGGTCATTCACGACCGCGTGCCCATCGGGAAGGTCGCGCCACTGACGGGGCGCGAATACTTCACGCGCGGTTGCACGGCGCTTCTCGACGCCATCGGCGACTCGATCCAGCACATCCGCAACATTCACAAGTATGCGCGAGAAGAGGATCGTCCCGTGCGCACGATGTTCGTCATCACGACCGACGGTCTTGAAAATTCAAGCGTTCGCTACACGGCGAAGAAGGTCAAGAAGCTCATTGAGCATCAGGAGAAAAAGCACGGCTGGGAGTTCGTCTTCCTCGGCGCGAACATGGACGCTGTCGCCGTCGCGGGCGATCTCGGCATCCGCCGGGAAAACTCCGTGGAGTTCGCGTGCGATGCGGGCGGCGTGCGCGAAAACTTCGCCTCGCTCGGCGCGATGACCGCGAGCTTCATCAAGACGGGCGTCGTGGGCGCCGGCTGGAGCATGGCGATCGCTGATTATTGCAGGAAGGCACGAGGGAAGAAGTAAGAAAAAGCAGAGAAAATAGGAAGAGGCATGGACAAAATCTGTCCATGCCTCTTCCTATAATGAAAGCAAGGAATTGGCTGATGTCGCATGACAGGCGACCTCGGAGCGAAGCGACTTGGTATAGATGACTCTTTGTGCAAGCAAACGCTTTGCATGCTGATCGTAGACCGGGTTTTGGTAAAGCGTAGGGCGCTTGTCTGAAGAATTTTCATCTTGCTGCAGGGAATCATCTTCCTTGCCTTTATTATAGCATCGAATGTGCCTTCCAGCCAGTGAAACAATGATGCGCCAGGGAAGGCGGGAAAGGGGAAGTTGTAAAATAAATTGACGCAAAAAAAATTCCATTTTGGAATCTGTTCAGTTAAACTTTAGTTGAAAGGCAAAAGCAACTGAAAGAGGAAAACCTAGGGAAGCACGGATAAATTCAGCCGCCCATCTTCACACATCTGCGCTGTCCTCTCGTCGTTGACAAATCCTCAACGTAGCGCCGCTACTCTTGCGGTTTATCTCCTAGACAGATACAGCACATCTGTGCAAATCTAGGCGACTTCCTTTTATCAGCGCTTCCCAAAATGGAACAGATTCATTCTACCACGTCAGAACGCAAATAGAAACACCTTACGGAAAAAGAGCGGTATCGTCTGGAGGCTTATTTCAATACGGGAATGAGAACGCAGGAGATTGCCGAGCGTATGGGGTACTCCAAGCGAACCATTGAGTGTGAGCGGGCATTGGGTTTCACAGAGCAGCTGAAACCAGCGAGCAAGAACATCAAGACTTGCAGCGATCTCCCAAAACAATGGGTTTGCCTGGCTGATGTGGCGCAAAGACGTCATGAAGAAAATAATGCATGCAAAGGAGAGCCTCTGAAAAACGGGAACGACCATCGACGATTGATGGAAAGCAAGGAATATGTTATAGTGATGAAAACGAGGTGTTTACAGAAGGGTGGGAATAGGAATGGAGCAGATGCCGATTACCGACGATATGGTTGTCCGACGCGTTCGTGCTGCAGTGAAAATTGCGTTGGAAAAGAATAAGGCG
>ERZ773067.1191-NODE-1191-length-14261-cov-2.992046_pt1 | contig 14261 bp, 15 predicted proteins | sample MGYA00580622_ERZ773067 | MGnify/ENA primary metagenome ERZ773067 (study PRJEB29015, sample SAMEA2737998) | human oral metagenome | biome: human oral; feature: human-associated habitat; material: dental | place: China | collected 2113 ...
CCGTATCCCGCCGTAAGATCGAGATAACTTTCACCTCTCTTTGGCTGAATTTGTTGTAGACTCGCTTGCAATAAAACTGGTATGTGAACTGATTCTTCCGTGTAATTCATAAATTTAAAGCCACCTAACTGATGATTAAACTTTTTGTTTTTGTTATATTTTTGTTTTAAGATTCATTATAAGTTTAGCTTTTTGCTTGGCGTATAGCCAACCATATTGCTGTTTGAGAGACTTATATATGAGGTGGAGTTTTATTTTGGGAGGTTTTAAAATGTGCTCCAGCTATTATTTTAACCTGGTTACTGGAATTTGTCCAGCTGTTTAATCACCAGATAGTTGACCTTAAATTAAAAACTACATCTATTTTAACGTGCTTTTATTTTTGTTTAGTGGTTTTTCTGTTTGTTTCTGTCGTTGCCACTGATTTAAGTTTACCGCGAATTATTTTTTTTCGCAAGACCTATTTTTGACAAACACGCAAATTTAGAAATAATTTTTTATATATTTTTCCACAACTATGTGGAAAAGCAAGCCTTTTAACAGATATTCCCTACTTTTCCACAATGCTTGTGTTTAATTGTTGAAAACTAATTTATCGTGGTAATAATGCACTGATTAATGCAGTATCATATTTTGTTGTAGACATTAGAATCAAGTATGTTACAAACACAACAAGATTAATTGCAAGTGAAAGAACCAAAACTGCACTTCGAAAATCTTGCGTAACTTGGTCAACCACTACTGTTCCATCTTCAGCAATAATGATTCCATTATTTGTAAGCAAAGTTTTAGCTTTTTTAATATCTTGCTCTTTTTTTGAAACTTTTGTAGTTTTTTCAGCAACTTTTTTAGTTGTAGTTTTTTTAGCAATTTTTGTTTCTGTTTGTTTTTTTGTCATTTTTATTCCTTTTTTGTTTATTTGACTTATTTGATCTTAATTGTTTTGTATGTTTATATAATAGCATAAGTTTTTTAAAAAGTCAATAGCTTTTATGCTAAATTATTCTAAAACATTTCAAAGCCCTCTGCCAACAATTTGTTCGCTTGACATTATGTAGTTTTATTTTATTTTATTTTTTGACATTTAACTATTTTATTGTTTTCATATTTTTGAGCCTTTAACCCTTATTATTCCATAAAAAAATAATCAAAGTTAAAAGACTCTCGAATTTCCGAAAGCCTTTTACATACAATTAATTTTAAAATAAATTAACTAAAAACCTACTTTATATAGCATCTTCACCAAAGAGTTTTTTTATGCGAGCTTCAATCGAACCTTTATGGCGACCGAGTTCTTTACTCAATTTAGCAATTAAATCTGCGTCAATTTTACCATTTTCGAAAACCATTTCTTGTAATTTCGAATCATCAACAAGTCTCCACGCACGATATGCATTTGGATATTCTTGCCGCATTTTTTCAAGCTTTTCAGCCCAAGTTGTTTTTAATGGTTGTACCTCAACAATTTTGCCCGCTTCACGCTTTTTAGCAACTTCTTTTAAGTGCGAAAAACGCTTTTCGGCTTTTAAGCTTTCATTTTTAAGTCTAAAATCAATCTTTTGCGCCTCTTCACTAACCATCAAAGCAGTGCGATTTATTCCGAGCAAATAAAGTCTATCAAGAGAGCGAACACGAGAAAGCGCCACATAACCCATTCCTTCAGAAAAGGCTTTTCGAAGGTCGATTCGAGCGGCATCGAGTGTCATTCCCTGACTTTTATGAACTGTAATTGCATATGCTAGTCTGAGTGGAATTTGCATAATACTTGCTCGTTTTTTTTCACCATCACGCATTTCCCAAGTTTCTGGAACCATTGTAATAATTTTACCATTTCGAAATTGAACAATCGGGTAATCTGTTAGTCTTTCAAAATCAATAACTTCACCAATTGAACCGTTCACATATTGGCGGTTTTGGGCATTTTTTACCGCCATCACTAAAGCACCTTTTTTGAGTCGCAAGAGTTCTGGTGCAAGAACGGATTTCTGTAAAGTTTCAACGTAGTTTTTAGCACCAGTTATAGTTTGCGCAAAATGAAACTCCTCGCCTTCAAGTTCGGCAAGCTTTTGCTCATTAATTTTATCAACATCGATATTAGTAGTGTGGAGTTCGGTTAAGTTTTTCGAAAAATCATCACTTTCAAAATTAGGCTCAATATCAATGCGATCAAGCAAACTTTGAGCGTGTTTTCGACGTAAATCATCCGCTCTAAGTGCGTTTAAAATTTCAGATAGTTCATCATTTTTTTGGCGGTGATTTTCCTCAAGATAGCAAATCGTAAATTCGGCAAGCTTCCAGGCGTTCGAATGAATTGCAAAGCCACCAGTTCGCCCGCCAGCTCGGTTAATTGGTGGTAGTTGAAAAAAATCACCACATAAAATTACTTGAATCCCACCAAAAGGTTTGTCGTTTTGGCGAATTGTGCGACAAATTTCTTCAACCATGTCTAGTCGAAAATCGTGCAACATAGAAATTTCATCAATCACCAGAATATCTGTATTTTTAATAATTTCAGCCCGTGTTTTCGGGAATTTTTCAAAAAACTTCTTAGAAATATAATCATAAATTCCAATTCCGCTCCAAGCGTGAATAGTATTCCCTCCAAGATGAGTTGCCGCTAAACCGGTAGTAGCCGTAACACTAACCTTTTTTCCAGAATTTTTTGCAAGCTTAACAAACTGGTTAAGCGTGAAAGTTTTTCCACTTCCCGCTGCACCAGTTAAAAAAACATTTTTGCCTGAGAGCATAATCTCCAAAGCTAACGCTTGCTTCATTTTCGAAAACTACTCACTTCCGATCATTCGTGGCGGTTCACCTTCTGGCTCATCGAGCAATTTTTTGCTTTTAATTTCATAACGGCGCCCAGTGATTTCGCTCAAGATATAATCTTCATTAATTAAATTCACGAACATATCCAAATCGTTGCCATCCATAATAATGATCGCACCGTTGTCGTCCGTCATTAATTCAAGCTGCATTTCATCAGCGTATTCAACCACTTTTTCTTGTGAAATTTCACCAATTTCATCCATTTTTTGTAATTTCGTAGCAGCCTTTTTATGCTCGCGAACCAAAGTTTGCAAATCTAAACCATCAGGAAAACTTAATTTATACTTTCTTTCGATTTCCAAAACTTTTTTATCAGCTAAAACTTGTTTTTTATAATCATAATTAAAGAGTTTTTCGAATTTTCCTTGGTTGAAAATAAAGATATCATTATTTACGATCAAAACTTGATTATCTGGCTGGATTTTTAAACCAAATTCAGGCTCAAATGCACCAAATTTACCATTTCGAAATTCCCAAGCAGTTGCTCCGCGCAAAACCTGCCCTTGCATAATTTGTTTAGCAACATAAAATTTCTCGCCTTTAGAATTTGTAAACCTTGCCAAAATTCCTTTAATCCGCTTAAAATCGTGTTCATTTTCGTTAAATTCCACAATGTCGGAATATTGCGTTTCGATTATGTTTAATAGCACATCAGCGTGTTGAACTTTTTGTAGTTCAGTTTTTAAAAGTACATCTTTGCCCGCGCCACCATCCATTTCATAGTCTCGCACGCTCAAGCCGGTTCCCGCTCCCATATTTACAAAGTTTATCATATCAAACAAAAACAACGGCTTAATTTGTGAGTTCAATTCACTCGAAAAGCTAGTTGTAAAAGGTACAAAATTTTTATTAAATAAGAAAAATTCTACATCAAGCTCATTTTTGATTCCATCAGTCAAATTTGCCCACTGGAAAATATCAGTTGATTCATCTTTTTTCGAACTTTCAGCTTCTTCAAAATTTTGATCTTTATTTGAAATTTCAACCTCGTTTTCTGTCGGATTTTCAGTATTTTTAATCTCAGCGTTTTCAGTTCTAATATCTTCTTCCATATAGTTATATTATACCATAAACACTAAAAAAATATCCACAGTTAGTTGGATATTAGTTGAATATATTCAATCTTCAACTAAATCATCAAATTCACTAAAATCAAAATTCATATGCTTTATTATAGCATAATCTAAAAAATTTTTCTTGCTCCATATTAAAACAAAAAAAGACATCTGCATTTCGATAATACTTTAGCAAATGTCTTTTATGGATTATAAGTTATTTAACAAATATTTTTAACTTACAAGTTAATTTTTGATTTTTTTCGATAAATAACTACACCACTAGTTAGTGTCATAAGAACAGCCGAAGCTAGCATAATCCAACCGAATACATCATTATTATCTGATTTTTTAAATCCAGTTTGTGGAGTCTTTGGAGCTGCCTCACTGCGAGGAGCTTCAGCTGGCTTTTCAGTTTTAGCTTCTGCTTCTTTTACCGGTTCGGTTGGTTTTGGTTTAATAGCTTCAAGATCAGCTTGAGTTAAGATACCTCTGATCAACATCTCATGATTGGTGTCACCTTGAAAAATAATTGAGCCATCCTTTGCAGTTACCGTAACTTTTAATTTGATATTCTTGAGTTTGCCATTAACTAGGTCAATATTAGCTTGAGCTGCTGGATCAGAGTTTAATTCTACAGGTAGATAGAACCCAGAAGAACTCTTCAAGTTTTGCTGCTGCAGAACTTTAACATTACCCAGCAAGCCCTCACTATCAAATCCAAGCTTAAAGCCAGTTCGTGGATAATCCATAATGAGCTTATCTGCATTAATCCTGTTATTATCATCAAAGATAAAATTCGATCCAGTGTTTCGCTCTGCCTTTTCTTTGCTAAATACAACTGGCGAATCTTTCTCTAATTCTATTTTAATGTTAGCATCTTTCCAGTCGCTCTTAGTTTTTATACCAAACTGCAAGAGGCCTTTTTTGGTAGCAGAGTCAAAGTAAGAACTTCCACGCCAAATTATGTCAGCATAAGATATTTTTTCATCATAAGCTCTAACCTTAATATTTTTACTAAAAACTTCTCGGTCATTAACTGTTGCAAAAGTACGAACGTCATAGAAGGTTGCATTAGCTATTGGGTAACTAGCACCAATATTAGAAAAATTAAAACCTATTTTATTAACATTCTGACCTGCAATGTCTTGATTAAAGGTAATCTTCCACTTACTCCAAGGCACAGCCTCATCTACAGTGTAGGCATTGAACTTAGCAATACCCGCAGCATCAGTTTTATAAGCATGATAGAATCCACGACCCTTGTTGGACTCAACAACTTTGGCAGTTGCTACAGTTTTGCCATTAGCTTTAATGTCGAAGTCTCGGATTTCACCCATACCAGCGATACCCTTTTGGTAAATAAAGAAGTAGTCACCAGGATTGACCGTTTCCTGAATATCAAAATCCATTCCAAAACTATACCAGCGATCATCGACCGCAACCTTATCTACTTTAGGGTCAGCTTTAAGCTGAATATTAGCTGAGGTTAAAATCTTTATGAGCTGTTTTGGCGTATCAGCAAAAGCTGGTCGCACTAAAGCTCCACCAGTAATTGCAACCGCCAAAATTGCTGCTATCTTAATTTTATATTTCATTCTTCTCCTTTTCCACCAATAAAGGTGAATATTAACTTAACTCGTTTATGCTTATATTATACCCTCTTCCTGTATATTTTGTCAAGTATGTTCTTAAAATCAATTAAATATGCTATAATAAAATAATGAAAATTGCAATTTTAGGCAGACAGCCTGCTATCGGGATCGCCGAGCTAGAAAGTGTTTTTGGTGGCGACAAAATTCGCGTACTGGGCAATTATGCTTGTCTTATTGAAACTGAAAAACTCAATGTTTCGCATTTTGGTTCAATTTTAAAAACTGGCCAAGTTATTTTTGAAATCAATTCAATAGATTGGCGAGATGTCTCAAAAAAAATAACCAAAATTTTTGAACACGATTTTGCGGATTTTAGCGGAAAAATTACACTAGGAATTTCAGCTTATGGCTTAAAAATTCGGGCGAACGAAGTTTCAAAAACTGGAGCAATCATTAAACAAAAGCTTAAAAATCACGGTGTTTCAGTGAGAATAATTCCTTCGAAAACCGCCGAGCTTTCAACCGCAATTTCGCACAATAATAAGCTTGGCTTAAGCGAGAAAAAAATCGAAATTTTAGTAGTTCGTGGCGGTAAAAAAACAATTATTGCTTTGAGCCTTTGTCTGCTGCTTTTACAGCGAGGGCGCCCAAAATATCACAAGTTACGCTAAACGCGATCAAAACAGGCCGAAGCGCGATGCTTTTGTTGGGATGCTGCCGCCAAAACTTGCCCAAACAATGATCAATTTCGGTGCCGGCAAAAATCAGCCGCAAATTCAAGCACTTTTTAGTAAAAAAACTTTCGAAAAGCCAGAAATCCTCGATCCTTTTTGCGGCACTGGCACAGTTATTCAAGAAGCACTTCTAAAAGGTTTTAAAGCAAACGGAACAGATTTGAGTGAAAAAATGGTGGAATTTTCGAAAGAAAATAGTAATTGGTTTATGCGAGAGTTTAAACCGCACGGTGAAATTGGAGAAATTTACGAGGCTGATGCTACAATTGAAAAATGGAGTTTTGCAAAAAAACTTTTAAGCGTGGTTTGCGAGACTTACTTAGGGCAACCATTCTCTGCTCCACCTTCACCCAAAAAATTAGCAGAAGTTCGCGAAAATTGCAACCGTATAATCTCTAATTTTCTGAAAAATCTAGCCCATCAGATTCCAGAAGGCACACAGATTTGCATTGCTGTTCCTGCTTGGAAAACACAAAATGGCGATTTTTCGCACCTTCCACTTATTGACTTTTTAAATGAGCTGGGTTATAATAGAAAGGAATTTATGCGCGTTAAACCACAAGATTTAATATATTATCGCGAAAATCAAGTTGTGGCGCGTGAATTATTAGTACTAATAAGGAGTAAAAATGTCACACGTTAAATCGGGTGGTTCAAGTAAGAACGTCCACAATAACGCCGGTCAACGCCTTGGTGTTAAACGATTTGGTGGCCAAAAAGTTAACGAGGGCGAAGTTCTCGTTCGACAGACTGGCGCAACTAAATTGGCTGGTGAAGGAACTTACATGAGCCGAAATTTCACGATTCATGCCAAACAAGACGGTGTTGTGAAATTTAAACAAATCCAAAAACGCAAATTTACTGGCAAAACAGAACGACGCACAGTTGTAGAAGTTGTTGCTGCGTAATTGCAATAAAAAATGAGCCTTTCGAAAGATTGACTCATTTTTTATTTTACTCATTTTAGATCCGCTAATAATCTTCACCAATGCCCAAATGTTCACGAACCTTCTCGATCACATCTGAAATCATCACCTGAGATTTAACAAGATATTCATCAACACCAAGCTTTTCAGCTCGCTCACGATCACTTTCTTGGCTTAAAGCGGTAAGAATAATAATTTGCAGATTCATTGTTTCAGGAGTATTCCGAAGGATATCTAACACATCAAAGCCCGAAATTTTTGGCATCATTGCATCAAGAATCATTAAATCTGGACGATATTTTAAAGCTGCAGTCAACGCTTGCTCACCGTCATGAACTTCCATAACCTCAAAATCTTCCATCTCAAGCCTTGCATGATATACGCTAGCCAAAACCTCATCGTCTTCAACTAATAAGATCTTTTTTCTTGCTTCCATTTTCCCTCCTAAATAGTTCTGCAATTATTTTAAAATTTCTAACGCCTTGTTTTTTTGAATATCGTTCAATAAATAACTTTCACCCTTTGGCGCGCTCACTTTAATATCTGGCGAAATTCCATTGTTTGAAATATTTTTCCCACTTGGCGTAAACCATTTCGCGATCGTAACTTTCAATAAAGCTCCATTTGGCATATCAATAGTAGTCTGAACGCTTCCCTTACCGTAAGATTTTTCACCAACAATTTGAGCAGCTTTATGTTCTTTTAAAGCTCCCGCAACGATTTCGCTCGCACTAGCCGAGGAACCATCAAGCAAAATCACAGTTTTAATACCTTTCAAAGGATTGTCACCAGTCGCTCGAATCTCCTCAACCGTTTTTGAACCAGTTTTTTCACTAACGATCAAAGCATTTTTTTCAAGCCATAAGCTTGCAACAGTTTTTGCAGCTTGAACATATCCGCCGCCATTTCCACGCAAATCTAAAATAACTTTCGAAATTCCCTCATTTTTAATTTCTTCGGCATATTTTTTCGCCAAAACACCAGTTTCGCTATCAAAACGATAAATTGAAAGCGTTGCAACACCTTCTTTCTTCGAGAGTTCTACACTTGGATTTTCAATTTTCGCACGCGTTACTGAGAATTCTTTTTTTTCACTGCCACGAACTACACCAATCTTAACAGTTGTTCCAGCATCTCCACGAATTTTTTTGCTAATTTCAGAAACATTTTCTTTCGAGACATCTTCACCGTTAACTTTCGAAATTACATCACCTACTAAAATTCCTGAACTTTCGGCTGGATTTTTAGCTAAAACTCGTACAACTTTAACAGAGTCGACATCTTTTGCAAGCTCAACACCAATCCCCGTTCCAACGTCACCGCTTAAGCTTTTATTGAATTCTTCAGCCTCTTTAGAAGTCATATACTCCGTATATTTATCTCCCACCGCTTCAACTAAACCTTTCGAAGCACCATCGATAATTTTTTGCTTATCAATCTCACCATCAAAATTTGAAGCTAAAGCTTGATAAGTTTTTTCAACATTCGAAAAATCTATTCTTTCAACCTTTTTCAGCCCAAAAACTGGCGCGATTAAATTTCTAATATCATCTATTCTTGAGCCACCCGCAAAGCCTAAAACCAGCATAAAAACTGAAACCAAAACTAGCGTTGAGCGTTCAACTTTTTTACCTCTATCCATAAATTCCATTATATCACAAAAGCACAAGCATAACAAAAAAATAAGTTCTGAAAGATAAGTTTAATATTTAGTGCTCTAAAATAATCCAAATTTGCACTGTTCTTGTGATGATTTTGCCAAAATTTCTCTTTTCTGTAATTGTGGCAGGTTAGACATATTTTAGAAGAGTGTTAAAATAAAAAAGACCCATTTCTTGGGTCTTGAAGACTGACTAAAAGTTTTTTCTACTTAGATATTCTTTTTCCCAGGCAATTGCCTTTTCTTGAACTTTAAGCTCATACGAAGTTCTTTTTTCTAACTTCATACTTCTAATCTCTTTCCGAGCTTCTTGATATAATTTCAGTTGTTCAATTGCTGGATAAAGGGCATTAACTATTTTCGTATTAATTCCCTATTATCTTCTATTAATCTTCTATTAAATTCAGCAATAGTTATTTGTTTTTCTTCTGATATTTTAAACCCCCTCCTGCTGTATGCCAAAAAGTACAAAAAATAGTTTTTAGAAAATCAATTTTTTGAAATATTGACCGACTGTCTTCTATAGGTGCTTGTTCATAAACATGGTTTATATTGTTATGAACAGCTTTTCACATTATAACTTAGCTGTTCAACAATTGCAATAGTAAAATTACACGATTAAATTTAGAAACATTTGCATTATTTTTCTAAATAACTTAAAGTAAATAATAAAAAGCGAGCCAGATAAACTGACTCGCTAAATATTAATCGAAATATACATATGTATCATAAGTGTTTGCAGGTACGGTCATTGTCGAGAATTGGCCCCATCTACCATTAACAAAGTAATTATATTGCGAAATCGTAACCATATTACCATTCACGGCTTCAACCCAAACAATGTGACCATATTGACCGCCGCTCATCACGCCGAATGATCCAACTTTTGGAGTACTTCCAGTTCGGAATCCTGCTCGCCGTGCGCTATCTGGCACATCTTTAGCATTACCCCAATACGCAGCGTTGATACCTTTTGTTGCGCGTAACTTCCACGCAACATAGCTCACACATTGGCGACAACCATAGCCATAGCCATCTGTTCCGTTCCCATCTGCACCGCCATAGCTTACCGCATTCGCATCAACAAAACAGTTTGCGTCATTCCAAGGGTAACTACTTGTTCCAGCAATAGCTTGTGGAAGCGAGCCGCTACCAGCTGCACGAGCTGCTCGCAAAATTTGAGCCTGAATCATATCTTGCTGTTGTTTTTGAAGAGCTGCTTTTTGCGAATTTCGCTCGTTTGCATATTTTGTATATTCTGCTTCATCATTTTTAGTTTGAGCAATCAATTCATTCTGCTGGCGAATTTTTTCTTGAAGTGCAGATTCAGCTTGTTGTTGATTAGTCAAAGCAACCTTAACTTCATCTCGCTGCTTTTCAAGTTCAGCTTTTGCTCGTTTAATACTATCAACCTTTTCAACCAACTGATTCTTTACTGCACTTTGATATTCAAAATTATCAAGCGCTTTCGAAAGATTGTTGCTTCCTGCGATCCGCTCAATTGGTGTTATATTATCTTCAAGCGACATTGCCGCCAAAATAGATCCCAAAGCATTTCGATTTCGTTCAATACTTTCTTCGTTATTTTTAATTTCAAGCTGTAACTTTTCATATTGTTTTTGATATATTGCAATTTGCGATTGAATTGTAGCTTTTTCATTTTCAATACCGCTAAGCTCATTTTGAAGTGTTTGTGCTTTATTTCTAAGATCGCTCGCACGAGATTCCGCACCGCTAATTTGAGATTCCAGCGCTTTAATTTCTTTATCGAGCTGTTCAACGCTCTTCTCGGCTTCAGCACTTTTTGGCAAAGCCGCAATAACACCAGCAACAACAACTCCAAGAGAAATTGCGCCATTTATCACTAAATTCTTCTTCTTAATCTTTTTCATAGTTGTTTTTCTTTTTATTTTAAATTTATTCCTAAATAGATTATACCACAATCTTTTTTCAAAAACAAGCCCCTTTCTATATTTTTAGATATTTTCTTGTTGCCGTAAATGCTGAAACAACGCCTATAAATGAACCGATAAATATTAACCCAAGAATAACCAAAAATCCATAAACTTGCAAGAATGAAATTACAGGCGAAATGATAATTCCATAAGCTTCGAGCCGGGATTTCGAAAGAAAAATTATAGTATAGCCAATTATTGAGGCTAAAATTGCTGCAATCGTTCCACAGATTACTGCTTCAACCAAAAATGGTCCAGCGATAAAACTTTTATTTGCGCCAATTAATTTCATCATATAAATCTCTTCTCTACGGTTAAAAATAGCCATTCGAATTGTATTAAAAATAATTAAACTAGCAATGATTACAAAAATTGAGCCAGCTAAAATTCCAACTTTTTCAGCAAAATTAATTGTATTTGAGATATTTTTAATAATCTCGTTTCGATCACTTGCATATGTTGGTGGATGATCTGGATCGAGATTCGATTTAATCAACTTATTATTTTCAACAAGATTTTTTAACTCTGTTGAATTCGAAATATCCACAAGTTTAACATTAAAAATTCCAAAAAATTCATTATTCGATTCAATTAAGGCTTTTCGAATATCCGCATCAGCCGAATTTTTTCGAGCAAATCTATCACGCGCCTCTTGTGGTGAAGTGTATGTTATATCTGTAACTGAAGGTAGATCTTTAATTGATTTTTTCATTTTTTCAATATCGGAATTTGAAACACCTTTTTTAAGATAGATAGACATATCAACTTTATTTTTAATGTCATCAACCGTATCCATCAAAATTGAACGCGCAAGGAGCGATCCGAAAATAATCACCAAAGTAACAGTCATCACAGCAGTTGCAGCAACCGAAAGCCAAGCATTTCGAACAAAGCTATTTGCACCATATTTTGTAATTCGCCAAAGAGTTAAAGTTTTGCGGCGGCGCTGTTTTTGTTGCATAATAACTTTCGAATTTTGTTTTTTTCTACCTTGCTGCATTTGAGAGCCTTTAATTTTATGATGTTTTAAATTTTCCTCTCTCATTATTGTCTATACTCCCCTTGCGATTGATCGTGAGTAATTTTTCCACCGTTTAAGGTGATTACACGACGTTTAAGTTTATTTACAATTTCAACATTGTGTGTAGTTAAAACTACCGTTGTTCCGTAGTCATTAATTTTTTCAAGCAATCTAATAATATCCCAGCTATGCTTTGGGTCAAGATTTCCCGTTGGCTCATCGGCAATTAGAATTTTTGGCTGGCGAGCAATTGCGCGGGCGATTGCCACGCGTTGTCTTTCACCACCACTTAACTGATGTGGAAAATTTCCCTCTTTTCCTTCAAGACCAACAAGTTTAATAACTTTCGGAACAGTCGTTTTAATCTCATGATTAGTCATTCCGGCAATTTCAAGCGCAAAAGCTACATTTTCGAAAACAGTTCGATTTGGCAAAAGCTTAAAATCTTGAAAAATAACACCAATTCGGCGCCGCAAAAGTGGAATATCCTTATCTCGCAATTTATCATAATCGATTCCACCAACAACAATTTTACCGCTGGTTTGCTTTTCTTCACGAGTAAGCATTTTTAAAAGTGAAGATTTTCCCGCACCACTCGTTCCAACCAAAATAACAAACTCTTTTGGCTTAATATGAAGGCTAACCCTGTTAATCGCAGGAGTTTTTGAATTACCATAAACTTTTGTCACACGATCTAATAATATCATCACTTTTTATTATACCAGCTTTTTTCAAAGTGTTCAAGCTTATTTAAAAATTTTAACTAAAATCACCCTTTTCGAGTGATTTTTGAGTTATTTTTTAGCTTTTTTCTTTCGAAGAAGCTGTGCTGTATAGTTTTCTGGTGAATCTGCAGTTTTATCGATTCCTAGAACCTCTAGAACATCCCACAATTCTTGGCGAATTCCATCTGGATTATCGCCTTTTTTTACTTCTCGTTCAAGTTTAATGAAAGTACCTAATCCTTCAACATCGTCTAAAAAGAAAGTGGTATCTTCAACCTGAAGTTTTTGGCGGTTTCGAAGCACTTCAACTTTCATCTCAAAGCCAAGTTGCTGAACAATATGCGCTGTTTCAGAATAATTTAAAACTGGCGTTTCATGAATTAAATCAACATTTTCAGCATCAATATGGCGCTTTTGAATCAACTGATACCAAGGTTTGCGTTTTGGATCAATAATCTCTGTTCGAATCATTAACTTTGGTAAATTTCTGCTCGGCTGAAAACCTCGCGGTAAAAACACGCGATCATTCTGAAAAATAACTCGCCCAAAATCATGCCCTGTATCTGTTATTCTTTTAATAAAATCAACCTTATTTTTAATTTTTGCCTTTACGATAACTTTCTTCATGATTCGATTATACCATATTATTTAGATTTCGCCAAGATGTTCATGCTTCAACCTTTGCCGAGATTGCTCTGCCAAACAGACCGTAGCGGCCATTGCCACATTTAAGCTTTCAATTTCGCCAACCTGCGGAATCATTACTTGATTTTCAATTTCCGAAAGTAGCTCACTAGAAACACCAGAACCTTCGTTACCAAAAATCCAAGCTGTTTATATTGTAAAATCCTCATCATAAATTGATTTTTCAGCTCTCAAACTTGTAGCAAAAACTGGAACTTGCATTTTATCAACTAATAAATTTAAATCTTGGTTTTCAAAAATTTTTAGTTTAAAATGTGCCCCCATTCCAGATCGCAGCACCTTTGGCGACCAAGCTGAAACAGTCCCTTTCGAGCAAATAATTTGTTCAACGCCAAAACCGACCGCACTACGCAAAATTGTGCCAAGATTACCCGGATCTTGAATCTTTTCAAGAAAAATCGTATCTTTTCGAAAATCAACATCTTGAAAAGTTGATATTTTTACAACAAAAAGTATCCCAACACCTTCAATTACGGGGCTAATTTTGGTATAAATATTATGCTCAAGCTCAACAATTTCAACGCCAAGCTCTTCGCATTTTTTAATCACTTGCTCAACCTCAAAACTTTTAGAAGAACTTGAAACAATGCAAATCTCTGGCGAACCAAAAGTTTTAAGCCATTCACTAGCCAAATGAACACCCTCAATAATAGTTAGCCCCTGTTTGTTTCGAAAGCTTTGTTTATTCGAAAGTTGAACAAGTTTTTTAACCAAAGGGTTTTGTGATGAACTAATTTTTTTCATTAAATCTCGCTCGATTTTACGCGAATTTGCGAGGCGTCATCTCGATTTCGAACGCTCACCAAGCCATCGCCCTCAATTGTGTCAAAATCAATTACAATAACTTTTGGCACACCTATTTCATCGGCCTTGGCGTAAACTTTCCCAACTTTTCCACTCAAATCAAATTCAACATTTTTATATTTTTGGCGAAGTTCAAGATAAACTTCTCGCGCTTTTTCAACCAAAGCTTCTTTATTTTTAAGAAGTGGCGCCACAATAATTTTTGTTGGAGCAAGGTTTTCAGGTAATGCCAAAAAAATACGAGTTCATCAC
>ERZ773067.1192-NODE-1192-length-14254-cov-123.631242_pt1 | contig 14254 bp, 15 predicted proteins | sample MGYA00580622_ERZ773067 | MGnify/ENA primary metagenome ERZ773067 (study PRJEB29015, sample SAMEA2737998) | human oral metagenome | biome: human oral; feature: human-associated habitat; material: dental | place: China | collected 2113 ...
TTCCTTGCCATGGAAGAGGCCAGGAGTTAGAGTCTCCTAACCCGCACCATGAAAGACTTTTCAAGCTCTGAAAGGTCTTTTTTGTTTGTAGCCAATCTGTAAAGTACACTAATTTCAGGAGTGTAAACATTTTCATTTTCATCAACCCAGAATCCAGCAGGAATTAGCAATTGTTTACACTGTAGTAGCTTATCTTTTGGTAACTGCAAAAAATATCGCCACATTTGCTCAGCCCTCTCCAGGGCAAATTCCATGAATCGAGCCTTGTCTTGTTCATTTATGTCTTCTAGTGAATCAACTTTATTCTCTAGTTCAGCAAGTTTATTCTTGTGTATCGCTATCTTTTTCATGATATCGTCTTTTATAGGAGAATTTTGAGGCGCAATGGCAGCTTCGACCAATTCATCGACCTGCCTCTCTAGGGTCTGCATATCTCTCCGCATTTGCGCTTTTTCTAACGAACTACTCTTCCTACGCTCTGCCCATATCCTATTAAGTGATGATACAAGCAACTTCTTGCCGTCGTTCGTCATATCCTGTTGATAGAGACACATCATTGCCTTCATGTGTAGCTCATCTCTCGTGAAGTAATGCCCACACGACCGACAGCGATACTTATGGTAAATAAGCCTTTTATTGACGCCATTATTCACCTTAAAACCGACGTATCTGTGATATTTTTTATCCTGGCACTTCAAGCAAGATACTATATTTGATAGTGGGTATTCTGGATTGCCATTTTTTCTCGGACCAGATTGATTTTTCTTCTTTTTGGTAAATATAGTGACTAACTGCAAGTGCTCATCCATCGTTATAAGTGGCTCATGTAGCCCGTTTTCATTTCTGATATCCACTTGTTTGTGCATTTCAACCACACCAGCATAAAACGGATTTGTGCACAGCTTCCTGAATTTATCCATTTTATATTTTGACTTACCCTTAACGAAGTCTGTCGTATTAAGCCAGGCGAGAGCTTCTGTTGGAGTCGCACGCCGGTCAACTATTGATAGCATAGCTTGCCTCAGCAGCAAACCTCTCACGGGGTCAATTTCAGGGACGCCGCTTATTCGTCCCTTTTGATAGCCCGCTGGCGGCTGAAATGGATATTTCCCCAACAGTAAAGACTCCTGTAGCCCAGCAATTGATTTATTTTGACGCTCCTCATTACTGCCTTCGGCTTTAAAATAATGTAAGAACTTCATCAACTTTGCTGACATACTGTCTGTATTCAATTCAGGGTCATTAGCGTAGTAGACCTTAACCCCAAGCTCTCTAAAAACAACTTCAAAATACATTGCCTCATCTATAGACCTCATGAACCTATCTGGCTCATCAACAATTGCATACTTAATGCTCTTATCTCTTTTACATACTGCCAATGCCTCGTTGAGGTCTTTACGTTTCAAGTTTGTCCCTCGTTTACTTGAAACATTACCGGACCACCAGTATTCCTTGGGCACTACGACACCAAGCGCCTCAGCTGTTTTTAGTACTGCTTTTTCTTGGCGATTAAGACTGCCGCCGAGTAATTGTTCAGCCGTTGACACCCGGCAAAACGCTATTGCTTTTAGTTGCTTCATACAACCTCCTTATAGAGGGTGGAGGGGACTTTTTGGACAAGGTCAATGCATAACCTAAAAAAGCCCCCGCCACCATCAATAAATTAGTTGATAACGTTTGGTGCTGCATTGTTCTGTCCAATATTAATTTTATCATTATCAAGCTCGTCGGTATATAGATTATAGAGAAAAGTGGCGTAGTCGTATGCCATCTCCTCTATGCTCTGAACCTTCTCACTTGACATGCTTTAAGCATAGAACAAGAGATAACTTATGTATTGGGGAAACTAGAAGTTTCTACTAGCCCCTTTACAGTGTCCTTATAATGTTTTACAAAATCGTTGTACTGACTATTATTACTACCAGAGTACCCCTCTAGTCGACCCCATTGATAATCCTTATGTATATCAGCATATGACATACCTCGTAATCGCTGTTTATGTATTGCATACGCAAGAGAAGTCGACGAAGTATATTTCCTACCTTCATAGCCTGGCAGCTCTTTTTGTAGACTATGTATATGAGACCAAGACTCTCGAATATCTGCCAGTCTTGTATTTGCGCCTATGCGGATTAACAAACTATTGCCATCAACTTCAACGCTTGGTGTTCGTTTACGACTCCACAGCGAGAGGTATTCGTGATGTAGTAAACCTTTCCTGGCTACATCATCGGTAACAGCAAATTGCTCAGATACAATCTTAGAATACTTCTTTAATATCTTCTCAGATTCTGGACCAGTACTTCTGCCTATAAGCTGAGAAAGACCCAGGTCGACTTGTCTCAATTCTTTTCTACACTCCTTCCTAACAGCCATGAATTCTTCGTCCATAAACAGGTCACGAAGAAAATATTCGGCTGGCGTCACTGGTTCAGAAGAGGAACTTACATTGTTTTTCGTACTCACTTTAGTATTATACTAAGTTTGCGATACGTTTGTCTGCAAAATTTAATTATCAGCCTCTTCATCTTGCCTTGGCGATATGCTCATCAATATATCCATCTGGAAGCGTAGGTATAACAAATCCCCTAATAATTGGCACGGCTTTTTCGTCGGTCTCAATACCGATATCTCGCCTAGCCTTGCCCTCTGTTCGGTCGGTTATTTCTTTTGTTTCAGCTAGTGAGTTGTCGTCATCGCGAACTGCACGCACGATACGCACTTTAGCTATCTTCTGTGCTTGCGTCTCAGGAATAAAAGCCTCAAGTTCATCATCAGTCATCGCTAACATACGCCTGTATTGATAGGTGACACTATCCTCTTTACGCCATCTGCCATTACTCCGCCTTTCTGGATTTGTATGAAAGCCGACAGTCGGCTTATTGCCAGCAGCAAATCTGCCGTTCTCGTCACGACCATTTACCGCTTGCTTTGTGGCGGCGGAGACATTTGTTTCTTGGTCCAGCCTATCTATCCGCATCTTATACTCCTAAGTCTATTATAAGACCAGGTAGAGTAAAAGAGTCGGTCGATTTTAGCTAATAGCAACCTCTTGCACTGTATTCGCTCTGAGCAGTATTATATTTCTGCTGTGCCACTCGTTCGGCTGATTGTAGTGGTGATAACTCGTTTTGTAATCTCTGATTCTCGCTTGCCCTCCATGCATCCAGCTGGCTTTGAGTTCCAGTAAAGCCAGGTGGTCGTGAATAGTCAACACTAGATAACTTAGAGCGAACAGCATCTGCACTATTCCTTGCTGACTGATACTGGCTATACAAACTATGCACTTCAGCTTTTTTTGCACTACACAATGCAGTATTGTTTGTTTCTGGTGAGGCGGTCATGTTAGGAGTTGGTTTTGTTTGAGTAACCGACGGAGGTGTTCTACTGACGCTTGTACCATGTCTAGAGTTGTAATTATCGGTGCATTTTATATATTCACTCTCACTCAAACCATAGTTACAACCAGTGGTTGGGTTTGTATGACTAACTGTTGACGTTGGCTTATATTCATACGAGCCGCCATTAGCGAGATAGATATCTTTGTACGTCCCAGATGAATCAATAGCACTTTTTCTGTTTTCTTCCACTTGAGACTTGCCAGCTAAATCAATACCTGGGTACTTTTCATAACAGCCAAGTCTTTTATCGTAACCGTCTATAAGTTTCTTATAAAATTCAGGGTCACTCGTTTCAGGTGACGAATTTGCTTTTGCTACGTCGTCTAAGCATTGATGGAGCTTTTCTTTGTCATCACTTTGGTGGTCTGTATTATTGCTGGCGTATTCGGTAGATTGTTTGCTGCTGTCTTTGTCGCCGAACAATAGTGTACCACCATAGATTGAGCCGCCAATAATAGCTACAACGAGTAGTATCTTCACGAGAGGTTTCGTCTTATCAACAAATCGTTCCCATGGTGATTCGTTTAGAATCGAGGTAAAATCGTCATTAGAGTGATTGAGTAATGTTTCAGGCCGACCTATAGATAGTTTGTTTCGTTTCTTAAGCTGCATCTATTTATCTCTCCCATCTAAGCAAGAATAATAAGAGTTCCTAAACTCTTCTGAGCCCTGCTGTCCGTACTGAGCGGCAACACTACGGCAATAATTGATGTCTTTTACAGTTGACCTTATTTCGTCGTCCTTCTTTTTATTAGAGACAGCTGAATATATAACACCAATCAATATAATTATAACTAGCATCCATACCCAACCATACGAGCTATTATTATTGTGATTCATCAATAAACTCCTTTTTTATTGTAGTGTCAAATAAAAACGACACCGTACTAGGTGTCTAAGCCATTTATCCACACTCAAGCCTTAAAGCCTAAATGTTTTGCACGGTGCCGTTTTTAAGGCTTTCCGTGCAATAGAGCACTCAAGCTTGAGCGTAATTAATGGCTTAGACTGTTTTATTATACAACAATCCATCCACAAAAAGTAGCTGGTGTCATATATGATTAGTATGCAGTAGGCGACCTACGCTAAACTCTATCGCTTAAGGCGAGATACTTCCGTTTCAAGCTTACGGGATTCTTCGTCAAGGCGAGCCTGAGCAGAGTCTTTATCGTCATAGAATTCTGATTTTGTTTCAGCATAATTTCCCAAACCGAAGGGTTTATAATAGATAATTTGGTATCGCTTATCATCTAACTCCCACAGCTCAAGCGAGGTGTATAGGTCGTGCTTAATCACTCCGCCTAGTCCTAACTTATGCCTTAAATACCACTTACTAATCAATGCTCCCTTGGGAACGTTTGAGTGGTGATTGTCTCCTTCTTTAGCAACCTTGCCACTCTCAATAAGCGCCGCTAGGAATATTCCTCTCTCACTTGGGCTAATATCCTTGTAGCTAAACTCTTTTGTGGCTATTAATTGCTGAGCTGTTTCTAGTGTCGTTTCGTTCATATAGTCATTCTCCTCATGATTTATATTAAGTTACATCTTCCTCAAACCGTGTATGTAGGACAGGGCAATCGTCCATTGCGGCTAGTTTATCCGCTAGTTCAATAATATCATTCCCTTGATAAACATCACGCCGCCATTCGTTCGGTATTGCATCAAGTCCATAGTATGCACCAGCTAATTGCCCGTACACCGCCATAGTTGTATCGACGTCGCCGCCCAGACACATAACTGCCAATATTCCATCCTCAAATGTGTCATAGTTCATAAAGCCCCATAAAGCTATCTGGAGGGTGTATACGACATAACCTGGCTTATTCTTGAGCTTATCCGTCTCGGCTCTCTCTTTTAGCTTGTTCAGTAGCTGGTCGTAGTGTGCGCCGGTACTATACTTACTAACATCTATAATATCTGCTTTGTTTTTTAGATGGATAGCGTTGTGTAGTATGGCAGCAAATACTTCAGCAGCAGCTTCAGCCTCATAGGAGTAATGCGTTTCTCTAGCAGAGACTTGAGCAAGCCGTATCACGTCACGAATATCTCGTTTGCCGTAGGCAGCTATCACGACTGGCGCGAGACGCATTACAACGCCGTTGCCAGCACCATTGCTCCGATTCATCGTTTTGTGAACAATAGCGTAACCGCTAGCGTACATATCCAGCATGATAAGCGTCTGTATTCCGATACCCTCACCATAGTCAAAATACGAGCGGTAGCCCTCTGATTGCCATTTGCAATACTTATCCATAACGTTCCACGAATCATAGCCGCCACACTCCAGCAAGCTATCTACTAAACATAATGCCATAGAAGTGTCGTCTGTCCAGACACCACGAGGAAAGTGTGCTTCATCGTGCATATGACGCAATTCTTCTTTACGAGCGACAATCTCATCACTTGTGTAACCGTGTTCAATAGAAGCACCAAGGGCGTCGCCGATAGCTAAGCCGAGTAACATTGCTCGAAAATGAGTTTTTCTACTCATTTTTTCATCCTTGGATTATGTAAGATAATATCCATAATATTATCGACCATCTGCGAGAATTTATCATAATCATAGTGAATAGAGATGAGAGGGGAGAACATCTCTGAGCCATCCTTGCTCTCAACTACCATTATATCTTCTGCAATTACTTCATAATCATTCTTCAACCTTACCATTTCTTCTGCTAACTGCCTGTGTTGGTCATATACAGCTTGTGGCAAAACAACGGCAAGACGCTCCCAGTCTGCCTGAGTGTCTAAGATATCTGATACCTCTTTATCAGTTAGCTTAACTTGCCTTCTCTTTACTAAAGAGGTATGACCTACGCTGCCATCATGAGCAATATAATTACGCCGTCTTTTCAGCCAAGATACCCACTTATTATTTTCGGTTTCACTAAGGAAAATATATAAATCAGGGACACTTTTTTTAAGTCTACTTAACATGGTCTTTTTCTCTAGTGCAAGCTCTCTGATATTCTTAATCTCTAGTGAGTAATATTCATTTAAGAACCTTGAGATGATGTCAAAAGCACTCGCCATCAAGAAGTAGAAATTTGTCAGGTGGTAATTAATTTCTATACTAAAGTTTTGATACTCATCGTATCCACGACGATATGCCTTGCGACGTAACTGTAATGTGTAAGCTAGTAAATCTTTTGAATAGGATACAAGATTAGTTTTTACCCAAAGATATCTAGCCCTTGCAGTTAATTTTTCCGATAGTTTTTCACTTTGTATATGATTAAAAAACTCCTGAGCTTTGATAGTTATACCCTGTCCCAATGTATAGCGAGATATTGATGTACCATGCCAAACTGGACTATCAAAATTCCAATATATTTCGTTGCCCACCAAGAATGCCCCTATCTCCGCTTCCAGCTCCTCTTTTGTATGTACTATCTGCGTATGACGAGCTAAGGAAGCCTTATCTTTATCATTAAATACGCCTTCATCAATCAGGGCTATGTCTACATTGTCCCTTCTTAGACTATCGCCAAGTGCACTCTTATCTATGGAGTCAGCAAATGATACTTTTACCTGCAAGTTTATTGATATATCCTCCAGATACACATGTAGTATCCTTAAATCTTTTATTAATGCATTATATAGCTCTTTGTCTCTCGCTATGAGTATAATGAGCCTATCGTGTCCATATAGTCTCTCGTGTAACGCTGGGTACATAATTCCGTCAACAATAGCCATAACTTTGTTTACCTATATTAAGTGTAATTCCTCTATCGGGTATATATCAAGCTCTCCTCTCAGATATCTTGCGTAATCAATACTAAGAATATCCTCCCATCTACAGATTTCAGCCTCTATTTCGTGTAAACATTCCATATCACCCCGCACCAATACAAAATTGCTGATATTTCGTCGCCCAAATGGGCGACCGTTTTAGTTCTATTGGTGGTAATATACGCCAAAGCTCGAACCCATTTCAAGTGTAAAAACTGAGCTGTACAGGCTCCGCGCTCTCAAACTAAAACTACTTTACCGCCAAGACTGGAATATCTTATCGTCGTAGATATCATCATGAATAAATGCAACGCTAAGTCTCGCACGAGTTATTGCAACATACAGTTTAGATTTGCTAGTTGGTTGCAGATTCTCGTGCTTCTGATGCTTGAGCCAATCCGTGATTGCCTTGGTCGGGTAGATCAGCACCCTATCAAACTCTAACCCTTTTGAGGCACCGAAATTATAAACTGGGTATTCGGTGCGGACACCTTTAGTAGTTACACGCTCTCTTAGCTGCATGGGTGAATATTCTTTTAGATAATCATCAATATCTGATGTCTTAATAACAAAAATACCTCTGTGTGGTACTGATATCTGAGCAGTAGTGGCAGTAACAGCCTTAAAATTAGGGAACAGTGTGTTTGAAAGGTTGCAAATTGTCGGTTCACACCGAAAATTTGTATTGAGCGTAGAATCGTCAATAGTAATGCCAGACGGTATCTGTTCAAAGAAATTCACAACTTTAGATTTTTTATATTTCTTGTTTTTTGCAGAGTTACTTGTCGAGTATGTACCTTGTCGTGGGTCGCCAACCAAAGTAACTTCAATTTTAGAAGCTATAAGTAATTTAATAAATTCAAGGTCATAACCAGCCATGTCCTGCACCTCATCAATATAGATGTGGTCGTATATTTGCGTCAATCTATCAATTACAGCGTTGTTACTTAATTCGTTGCATTTTATCGCAAGCTTGGCTACTTTGTCGGAGTACACCTTGTGGTCGGGTGTCAGATAATGCTTGACTGTATCCGACTCTTTCGTATAGGGAGCTGACGCGCCACTTGACAGTGATAAGCCAGTGATAGTTCCCTTATATCTACTACCTTGAAATGGTCGAGCGCCATGTTGCAGTAGAAACGCAAACCATGTTTGCACTGTAATGTGTGACGGAATATATCCAGCATGTTTTACAAATTTACTACGAACTTCTGCTTCGTTTGCTCTCGTAAATGTTGTTACAAGAATTTTGCGAGTATTTTCTCTGGTTGAGCTGGTAATAATGTAGGTAGTCTTGCCAGAGCCAGCACCTGCAATAACCAACTTATCATCGATTGTCTCGGCATCATTTGACTGCATCGGCAATATACCTAGGAAATACAATTTTTTCAGCCGAAGTGTAGACCTTTAGCGCGCAGTCTGTCTTGTTCTCTCGCATATGCTTATGCAGGTCGTCCAGATTCTTATAGTCAGTACCGAGTATTTTGTTAAATGCATCTAAGGAATTCGCTTTTACCAACTTTGGCTCAAGGGTATTGTAGTTGAACTTTTTGCCATTTATTTCAAGCGCTCCGCTATCTACCTCATCGTCATAACTAATATCTATAAAATCTTTTTTGCTGTTGTCGAGATAGTTTTCGTACTTTTTCTTTATGGCAGCTACATCGCCGTCATTATCTGTAATGACTACAACTGGTTGATTGATTTTTTCAGCTATTTCGAGAAAGCGCAGAAAAGATGTGCCAACCGATATGACATCTACCGAATCTTGTATCGGTAGCCTACTGTCATGGGAGTCCATGTACGCTCTCTGAACAATAAGCTCGTCCGAGTCGCCCTCTACTAGTATGGCTTTTTTGCAGAGTATCAGGCGTAAAGTGTCATAACCAGCCAATTTTGCAAAGAAAGTCTGCGTATCATCTGATAAAGCATTTAAGCGAACTGTCTTATGGTCGTTGAGAATAACAAGACTCTCCAAGCCCAGCTTGTTTGCTACAAAACTACTGTGTGTCGTAACGATGACTTGCTTATTTTCCTTATGGTTTATGATATCGCCAAGTAGTTGATTGAGTTTCGTATAAGACAGGTGATTTTCTGGTTCTTCTACTAGAATTACGCATGCTTCTTTTGATTTTTTGTGACTTAGAGCAAGCTTTGTTTTAACGATACTTTGCTCACCCTTGCCGATATAGTGAAAAGGAACGTCATCAAGATAAGTTAATAGGCTACCCTCCCAAGCATTTTTAGTAGACAAATCAACTGATAGCTTTACTTCTTTATCGGAGATTTTACTTGCTGTTTTAATCTTTGTATTGATATTAAGAATCGAAGCGTCCTCACTAAATACATCTTTCATTTTGCGGTGTGCTTGCGATACAGCAACAATATCCTCGGTTTCAAGAAACTCTTTCACAATCCTTGAGATATATATGTCCGACCCATTGTAAAAGCGTGCACTACTTGAATCAATAAAAGCAGTCTTTACTGGTATAGTTCTGCCTGTTGTGGCCTCTCGCGCAAATGATCCCCAGTATATATCATAATATTCCAGCGGTAAGGTACTAATCGTACCTTTCTTTATAAGTTCTTCGTATTCAGATTGATATCTATCATCAAATGCAATTCGTAAGTAAACGCCCTTAGCCTTTGTATCGTCAGTGTTGTCGTCACCCTCCAATCGCGCTAGGTCGCTACCTTCTAAATACGCTTCTATCAGAATATACGGCAGCTCAGCTGTGCCATTATCAGCAATTTCAGTCAGATATCTACTTACTACATTGTTATTAAAGAAATATTGAGAAAGTTCATTTTTGATATATTTACCTCCCACTAAACCACTCAACACTAGATTGATAGCTTCAAGTATGGTAGATTTGCCCGCTTCGTTATCGCCAACGATTATATTCAAGTCTTTATTGAGCTTCAGTTCAAATTCACCCTCAAATGATTTGAAATTGACAATCTTTATTTTATTTATATACATCAATACCCCCAGGCACACAGATCCTTCTGCGACTATGGCCTTTACAACATTATACCACTTTTTGTCTTATAATGTGTTCCGCTTCGTCTCATGATGCGATATAATAAAAGAGCTTACACCTTAAAAACTTTTAACGTCTGAAAACACATTCTTTTGTTTGTGGACTTGCACATAAAAAAGCAACCACGGACAAAACCTGTGCAAGCAGGCGTTAAAGGTGTAAGCAACCGTTCGTGGTTGCTTCTTTTTTGTTGTGACCATTTGCGGACAAATTATATCGCAGAATAGTATGACAAAAAAGACGATAACTTTCATAGATTTATTCGCTGGCATTGGCGGCTTTCATCTTGCATTTCATAGTCTTGGGGCAAAATGTGTTTTTGTGAGTGAATGGGACAAGGCGGCGCGGGAGACCTATCAAAAGAACTTTGAAAAAATCCAGCCAGAGCTATTTGCGCCCGAAGCGATTGACAAAACATTCGCTGGTGACATTACGAAAGTGTTGCCAAAAAGTATCCCAGATTTTGACATTATTACAGGTGGATTTCCGTGTCAGCCGTTTTCTCAAGCGGGACTTAAAAAAGGATTTAACGAAACTCGCGGTACACTCTTTTTTGAAGTTGCAAATATTATCAAGGAGAAGCAACCAAAAGCATTTTTTCTTGAAAATGTCCGAGGACTACTGACTCATGATGGTGGACTAACATTTGCGACAATTCAGCGAATATTGACCGAAGATTTGGGCTACAGTTTCTATTACAAAGTAATCAAAGCCTCCGACTACGGCGTACCACAACACCGACCGCGACTATTCATGGTCGGCTTCAAAGACAAGAGTATAAAGTTTAATTTTCCAGAGCCAGTCAAGCTCACTATGACAATGGACGATGTATTTGATGGCAGGGTCAATAAAACGATTGGCTACACTTTGCGAGTTGGTGGCCGCGGGTCTGGTATTAGTGACCGACGTAACTGGGATACATATTTAGTTGACGGCGAAGTGCGCCGACTGTCGCCAAAAGAAGGCTTGCGCATGCAAGGTTTCCCTGATGATTTTGAGTTTCCTGTGTCTGAAACACAGGCCATGAAACAGCTTGGCAACTCAGTTGCCGTGCCAGCTATACAAGCTACTGCTAATGAAATAATAAAGAGGTTAAAATAGTGAACGCGTACACCCTGACAGCAAACAAAGGCGAATGGTCTGAGCTATATGTACTTTTCAAGCTTTTTAGTGAAAACAAAATCAAAGCAGCAGACATGAACCTACAGCCGACAGATAACGAATATACTTTTCTAAAAATATTCCGTGAAGATGTCGATAACAGGCCTTATATATACGATCTCGAGCAAGATGGCGTTGTGCGTATTTTGACGAAAAATGGACAGTTGGTTGACGCCGTAAGTACGCGTTTATTACCAGAAAAAGCCCAAAGAGTCTTTGAAGCGATAAAATCAGCTAATACTAGCACTTTTGAATTGCCCGAAGCTGTCGCATTAATGAATGATTACCACCTAGAAAAAATCAAAGCAAACTCTAGTATGAAATCAGACATCGAGGCGATTATAAAGGACGAGCTAATCGCTCAAAGTGAGCCAGTCGGCTTCTCTATAAAGTCGCAGGTTGGCGGAGCGTCGACACTGCTTAATGCAAGTAAGCGAACAAACTTTATTTATAAAGTACATAATTTTAACGGTATGTTTGATGAAATCAACAGTATAGGTGGCTCGCGAAAAATGCGCGATAAGCTACACGCAATTGTCGAGGCTGGCGGTGTTTTGGAATTTTCGCATGTCGAGAGTGCTGTATTTACTCGCAATATGCGTGTGATTGATAGTATCATGCCCGACATTCTTGCAAGTATGCTAGTTGATTATTATTCAGGAAAGGGTGTGACGATGACACAACTATGCGCGTTAAGCGGAGCGAAAAGATTGTACGGTTTGGGTGTGGCGGAAATTGGCTACAAGTTGAAATCATTTTTGCGCGCAGTTGCGCTTGGCATGGTGCCAAGCCGCGAGTGGAATACTCGACTTTCGGCATATGGTGGTTATATAATCGTGCGCAATGACGGCATGTTGCTTTGCTATCACCTGTACAACGATGATGATTTTAGAGATTATTTATTCAACAATACCAAGCTCGATACGCCGAGCACTTCTCGGCATGATTTTGGATATTTATATGAAGACGGTGGTGAACTGTTCTTGAAGCTTAATTTGCAGGTGAGGTTTTGTTAAAAACTACGCTAGATGTAGTACACTACGACCAGTCGCTAAAGCGACACGTCCACGCCCAGAAAACACCCTTTTCAACTAAAAATAAAAGATCGGCGGGGGAAATTTCAAAAAGATAGCTCAAAGGGTTTTTCTGGTGGGGCGAGCGGGCGTGTGTCTGTAGGCGTTGGGGCTGAGCCTGCACGACTCAGCTTTTACGCTTGAAATAGGTTCGAGCTTCGGCGTATATTGCTACCAATAGAACTAAAACAGTCGCCCTGTCGGGCGGCTTTTTTAGACTTTGGCGAAGCCAAAGCCAGATGTTTTCTTAAGAGAAGAGCAAAGCTTTAGGTCTAGCCAAAACTTATATACGTGGATATGAAACCCCAGTCACTGAGAGGTATTATTCTGCATTTTTGTAACCATAACGGCAACGGCCGATACACGTTCCTCGGGTAAAGGAAACTTAAAATACCGAGCGTCAACAATATCTTCGTAGTTTCCGTCCATTATAGGATTGCCTTTGTGTGAAACTTCATAGAAATGACGCGTTGACTCTCATCCTTGCCCGGAATCGATATCGTAGAAGTACTCGGTGAATTTGCATATTTTTGTGGGTCTACCTATGACATCCAATCCTGTCTCTTCTTTTATCTCACGCTTTAAGCCATCGAGTAATCGTTCTTTGGGCTCAATACCTCCACCCGGCAGATCCCATTTCTTATCGGAGGAGGTTCTGTCTCTGACGAGCAGGATTCCTTTTTTACTCCTTATGACTCCATAGGCGGATGTTCTCTTGACTAAATTTGTCTTAGCGACGATATGGGCTTTGCCATTAATATCTCTGCATAGGATCATATTCATATGGTTATTATAAACTAATCATGTCTACAATTCATCAAACGAATCCATAGCAAGTCTTAATCTTTAGACATAGCTGCCTGCGCTGTAGAGTGGCGATAGGTTTTCCATCAATACATTATAATACATCGCACCGCTCCACAAAGCGCACGCCTCAACAAAAATGCTCCACGATCTTATTGCCGGCGATGCCAAATCCAGTTAGCGTGTAAGTACTCGACATGATGGATTGCCTGTGCGGCGGCGATTGCATCCAGGCGTTAAAGACTACGCGGCTAGTGTGCAGGTCTGGCGGCGAAGTTTGTACCAGATTCTCGGATGGCGCGTTACAGACAGCCCTCGCCTTAAGCAATCCGTGCGGAATAGTTGTGCCCGGTTTATAATGGCTAAAATAATTATTCTCTTTCATATCATTCGCCATCCACTGCGCCGTTCGGTTAAGCGGCTCGTACATTTTTAATGGCTTCAGATTTTCCTTACTACGAGCGTAATTAATCAGTTCAAGAATCTCCAAAGCATCTGGCGGGCCTATGTCATACTTTTTATCTTGGTCTGCTGGTTGTGGCTGTGGATTTGGAGTCGGATTTGGTTGCGGATTCGGCGCAGGCTGCTGCGAATTACCGGGCTGCTGAGGCTGCGGAGCTGGCCGCTGGTTGTTTTTCGGCGGCGAGGCTGGACTCGCCGGTGGTTGCGGGGCTGGATTATGTTTCGGGCGCACAGGGTCAATTCTCTGCTCTTTTTGGTTTGGCTGCGGTTTTTCAGACTTCTTCTCTTGCTGGTTCGGCGTAGACTGCTTAGGTTTGGAATCTGTATTAGACTTGCTACTGCTGGAGCTATTACCGGAACCAGACTTAGTAAAATTAGGACTGGAAGTTGTTTTTTGCTCCTGCTGCTGGCTGGCATTACCCTTATTTTTCGGCGCAATACATACAGCAATGTATACGCCTATCCCCGCCCCGATCAGTGTTAGAATAACTAATATAATTACAAGTTTTTGTTTTTTCATACTTTGATTGTAGCAAGGAAACCGGTTATGTCAATCCGAAAGTAACGGTCTGCAAAA